>Ga0210239_100747_pt1 | contig 28219 bp, 21 predicted proteins | sample ChrtobMetP5a_0mM_FD_155451 | JGI IMG/M metagenome (GOLD analysis project Ga0210239, IMG submission 155451) | Chrysochromulina tobin associated microbial communities from unialgal haptophyte culture, Seattle, Washington, United States - P5a_0mM | ecosystem: Host-associated > Algae > Haptophytes >... | reverse complement strand
ATCTCAGAGCCACCCTCCCCCCATGTTTCGTGTCGCAATCAGTGGCAATCTCAGAGCCACCCTCCCCCATGTTTCGTGTCGCAATCAGAGGGCAATCTCAGAGCCACCCTCCCCCCATGTTTCGTGTCGCAATCAGAGGGCAATCTCAGAGCCACCCTCCCCCTTGTTTCGTGTCGCGGGGTAGGCTCAGATGCAATCAGGACGGCCATCAGAAAGGCGTTACACCCACCTGCCCAATCTGGCGCCTCATCAGATGCAATCAAGGCGTTACACCCACCTGCCCAATCTGGCGCCTCATCAGATGCAATCAAGGCGTTACACCCACCTGCCCAATCTGGCGCGTCATGTCGGTGCGCCACTGCTCTTCGCGGCCAATGTCAAACCAGCGCACGGTGACGAATCGCACCACCTGGTCGAGCAGCGTACCTGATGAGGGGGGCAATCAAAGGCCAGTGACGAACCGATTGCACAATGACGAATCGCACGCATACCTCGGATCCTATGATGAGGGAGGCAATCAGCATGCAATCAGGCCGAGCAGCGTACCTCGCAATCCCTGCTTCTCCTCCAAGGCTTTGTCGAGGTACTTCTTGACCTCTAATGCGACCCACCTGTGGGGAGAGGCGCGAGGGTGCCGTGGTGAGCACTTGCATGCCGCCCATACGAGGAGCTGCAGTGCGGCCCACTTTTCATCCTCTGCCTTGCTATCCTCCTCGATCGCCTCCTCGACCGCCGCCCCTTCCATATTTGGATGCCCCTCAGCCATCGTGATGGGCGCCGTGATGGGCGCCGTCGCGCCCTCGGCTCCGCCGGACTCGCGCTCACCACGGCGCTCGGCCTCCTCCACCAGCCGCTGATGGCGCGCCTCATCCTCGCGCTCATTACGGCGCTCGACCTCCTCCACCAGCCGCTGATGACGCGCCTCATCCTCGTCGCCGCCCGGGCAGTGCTTGTACAGCAGCCAGCGTAAGGGCCAGAGCATGCACCTGTAAGGGAGGTCATTGGACACAATCAGCGACGCAATCAGAGCGCACTCCGAGCGCAATCAGAGCGCACTCTGAGCGCAATCAGACGAAGCCAAATGCAATCAGAGCGCAATCAGAGCGCAATCAGAGCGCAGTCAGAGCGCAATCAGCACGCACTGGAAGCAGCGGCAAAAGTCGGAAGCAAAGCCGCGCTCGCAGAGGTCATACAGCACGCTGATGATGGCGCTAATCAAGTTCAACGGCGGCGGGAGTAGCTCCTTTTTTCGCGCCTCGACGACGACGCGCGCGAAAGCCACCTTGAAGTTTGAATCCACGTTCTCGTAGACCATGTCAAAGGTCTTGATGAAGCGCGCGACGAGGGACGCGAGCGCCGTGATGAGCACTTGCATGCAGGGCAGGGCATCAGCGGCAATCAACGTACCTTGGCGAAGCGTGCGATGAGGAGATTGAGGAGGAGGAGCACGACGATCACGCCGAAGAGCGCCATAAAGACCCTAATTAGGAAGGTAGGGAGGGGCGGAGGTAGGGGGAGGTAGAGAGGTAGGGGGGTCGGTCAGGCAGGAGGCTATAAGTAAGTAATCAGTAAGGTGGAGGTAGGGAGGTCGGTCAGGGAGGAGGCTATCAGCGGCATGGGCGGTAATGAGCGGCAATCCATAGCAATCAGTGGCAATCAGTGGCAATCCGTGGCGATCAGTACCATGCGAAGGCGACATGGGTCTCGGTGCGTTCCATGATATGATCCGGCTCGCCCTTCATTAAGCTCTCAATCAGCAGCCCGAGCACACTCCACACGTTTGCCACCTGATCAGGGGTTCATTAGCATGCAATCAGGGGTCATTAGCATGCAAAAAAGGGGGTCATTCGCATGCAATCAGAGGTGAAGGGTCAATCCGAGCACATTCCACAGCCTAATAAGGCAATCCGAGCACATTCCACACGCTCGCCACCTCTGCGGCGTTCGTCACTCAGGTCACGTCACTCAGGTGACGTCACTCAGGTCACGTCACTCAGGTCACGTCACTCAGGTCACGTCACTCAGGTCACGTCACTCAGGTCACGTCACTCAGGTCACGTCACTCAGGTCGACCGTGCCGTCATGTTTCGTCACCTCTGCGGCGGCGTCACACAAGTCGACAGTGCCGTCGTGTCGGCTCGCCGCGCGCTCGTGTAATCAGAGGCAATCAGGGGTTCGTCACCTCTGCGGCGTCGTCAGTTAGGTCGACAGTGCCGTCGTGTAGGCTCACCGCGCGCTCGTTCATCAGCAGCACGTAGAAGGCGCATGCAAACGCAATCACGATGATCGAGGCGAGCATGATGAACTGCCACAGGCCCAATGAGAGACGCAATCAGAGCGCAATTAGAGACGTAATCAGAGCGCAATTAGAGACGTTATCAGAGCGCAGTTAGAGACGCAATCAGAGCGCAATTAGAGACGTCATCAGAGCCTCGTCACCTGCCATAGGTCCTCGAGCATCCGGATGGCCATCAGATGGTCATTAGAGCGCAATCAGGAGCGTAATCAGAGCCTCGTCACCTGCCATAGGTCCTCGAGCATCCGGATGGCCATCAGTAGCAACGGCCCACTCTTCGAGAAGATGAAGAGTATCTGGAGTAGCCTGAGCCATGCGACCAGAGCGAGCAGCGCCTGCGATGCGCCAACATAGACGTTATCAGAAGTCATCAGGAGTCATCAGCAGTCATCAGCAGTCATCAGCACCTGCGATGCGCCAACATAGACGTTATCAGAAGTGGTCATCAGAGGGTCATCAGAAGGTCATCAGAGGGTCATCAGAAGCGGTCACCAGAAGGGGTCATTAGAAGGTCATCAGGAAAGGCAAGCGGAGGGGGCCAGCAGTGGTAATCAGTAGCCATCAGTGGCCATCAGTAGCCATCAGTGGCCATCACCTGTGCCGGTAGCTCCGCATCAGGGGGGTCATTAGCATGCAATCAGGGGTCATTAGCATGCAATCAGAGTGCAATCAGTGGCCATCACCTGTGCCGGTAGCTCCGCATAGGCGAAGGGCAGCGTGGGGTCGATCACGTGCACGTGGCGCGCCGTGATGAGCGTGCCGAGCAAGATCACGAGCAGCATGTCGAGCACGTTGAACGCGTCGGTCACGTACCTGCCGGGGAGAGTGGCGCGCCGTGCTGAGCGCTTGCATGCACGCCGAGCCCGCTTTGGTGTGGGGATGTGTGGCATCGGGGCGGGCAGAGGGGGGGGGGGCGTGCTGAGCGCGCTCGCACCGTCGAAGATCGCAATCAGACGCAATCATAGCACACTCAGAGGGGGGCGCGCCGTGCCGAGCGCGCTCGCACCGTCGAAGGTCGCCGTAGGTGCGCACGTCGCCGTGCATCTCGGTGAGCTCTCCCTTGATGATCCCCGCGAGGTACAAGATCAGCCCGAGATCGTAGAGCTCGAAATGGAGCGGCAGAGGGGGTACGGTCGTGACGAGGTTGGCGAGGCAGACCATCGCGAGCATCCATAATAGGAAGCGGCCTGAGGGGAGGAGGAGCGAGGGCGCCGTGATGAGCGCTTGCATGCCGCACGCTCGTTCGGAGGGCGATGGCATGCCTGAGGGGAGCAGCCAGAAGAGCAGCACCGGCGTGCCGTTCGCCGTGGTGTCGCGAAAAAATTGTTCAAGTCGCTTCTCCCACCTGATGAGGCAGGCAATCAACACGGTCATCAGGCGCAATCGAGCGCAATCAATGGTCATCAGGCGCAATCGAGCGCAATCAATCTCAATCAGTCGCAATCAATGGTCATCAAGCGCGCACGCTTTGGGTACAAAGGGGAGCAGCGGTAAGGCGACCAAGTTGAAGACGACCAGGCATGCAATCTGGAACCACCCCAAGCCGAGGTCATCGCCGCCGCCCGGCTGCACCGACGGCCAAAAGATCTCATGCAGATGCTCATACACGAGGGGCTGGGAGACGAAGACCTGATGATGAGGGAGGCAATCAGCATGCACTCAGCATGCACTCAGCATGCACTCAGCATGGCAATCAGAGGGGTCCGCGGCGATCTGATGCAATCAGATCCGATCAGATGCCATCAGAGGTCATCAGCGGTCATCAGCGGCCATCAGAGGCCATCAGCGGTCTTCAGCAGACCTTGCAGTCATGCTCGGCGGCGTAGTCGACTGAGTCAGTCACGTACAAATCCCGTGCTACTCGCGGCATGATCTTCTTCTTGCCCATCTGCCACGGGTTGTACCTGATGAGGGAGGCACTCACAATCAGAGGGCAATCATCATCACAATCAGAGGTCAATCATCATCAGATCGAGGGAGATCGTACCCCTTAGCAGCCTCCGCATTGATCGCGTCTCGAGCCGCCACGTGGAGCAGCCCGCTCGCCACGAACTCGAAGATCAACTCGGCCTCGCGCAGCCGCGCCACACGTAGCCGGTCGTTGACGAACCTCCGAGTCGCCGCTTCGCACGAGCCGGCGAGCCGTAAGGCCATCAGGCATGGGTTCTGATGAGGGACACAATCACATGCAATCAGCCGGCGAGCCGTAAGGCCATCAGGCATGGGTTCTGATGAGGGACACAATCACATGCAATCAGCCGGCGAGCCGTAAGGCCATCAGGCACGGGTTCTGATGAGGGACACAATCACATGCAATCAGTCGCGAGCCGTAAGGCCATCAGGCACGGGTTCTGCGAGCGCAATCAGTCGCAATCAGTTTCAATCAGTCGCAATCAGTCGCAATCAGTCGCAATCAATCGCAATCAGTCGCAATCAATCAATCGCAATCAATTGCAATCAATTGCAATCACCTGCGGGCGTGGGAGGGTAGGCTCTTCGCTTGGCTCCTGATGAGAAAGGCAATTTGCATGCAACCAGAGAGTGGGATGAGCATGCAAGCAGAGGGAGGCCGTTTGCATGCAACCAGGGAGGGGGCAACGGTGGCTCCTCCGCTTTTCACCTCCGGGTCCCAGATTTCACGCTCGCTCGCTCCGAGATCGTCGAGATCGAGATCGAGGAGATCAGAGGCGCTCGCTTCGGGGATCGCGGACAGCACCTGTGAGGAGAGGCGAGGGCGCCGTGCTGAGCACTTACATGCAGAGATCAGAGGCGCTCGCTTCGGGGATTGCGTGGAGCACCAGGGCTGTGAAGAGGGGCTGTGAAGAGACGAGCGTTCCAGGGCTGTGAAGAGGGGCTGTGAAGAGACGAGCGTACCAGGGCTGTGAAGAGACGAGCGTTCCGACTTGTGCTGTTCGATCCGGTGTGATCGTCCCCGTCATCGGCCCCGGCCCCCCCCGCACTTTGGTCCGTCTTTGCCCAAATGTTGAGGATGATGCTCTTGATCTGTGATGGCCGAGAGTTGATGAGAGAAGCCATCAGAGGCAATCAGAGTTGATGAGGATGATGCTCTTGACCTGTAATGGCCGAGAGTTGATGAGAGAAGCATTCTGACGCACTCAGGGGCACTCATCAGAGGTACTCATCAGAGGCCCTCCGAGGCCCGCTCGCCTGTGTGAACGTGAAGATGACTGGGTGGTGCTCATGCTCGAGGAGCGCGACCTGATGAGGCAGGCAATCAGGTGCAATCAGAATGCAATCAGGTGCAATCAGAGGCGCCTCGAGTAGCCCACGCCAAGCAGACCAGGACGTCGAGATGGCCTGCTGAGAGCGCAAGGGACACCGCGCCGTGACGTGGCACTTCCCACTCGAGCCCGCCACGGCGCGTGCCCCCTCCCCCCCCTCGCCCCGACGAGGTGAGGTCGCGTGACGAAACCCACGTCGGGCCGACGAAACTCTGCCCAAATTTGGGCTTGGCCTTGAGGAGCTCCCTTGAGTGATCCCTTGCAGATCCGCGGCGTGAAGCGAGGCCCTGCTGTGAAGAGAGGCCCTGCTGTGAAGAGAGGCCCTGCTGTGAAGAGAGGCCCTGCTGCAGCAGCACGGACGCCGCCGCCCTTGCCATTGCATGCTGCTTGGCAACTCGTTGCAGACTGGCACGTGGGGGAGGGCTTCGTCAATGGCCATCAGTCGCAATCAATGGCCATCAGTGGCAATCACCTGGCACGTGGGGAGGTCATCGTCGCTTGGCGTCCCTTGAAGCTGCGACGATCGGCTATGGGCATCACCTGATGAGGGAGGCAATCAGCATGCAATGAAGCTGCGACGATCGGCTATGGGCATCACCTGATGAGGGAGGCAATCAGCATGCAATGAAGCTGCGACGATCGGCTATGGGCATCACCTGATGAAGGAGGCAATCAGCATGCACTCTCACCGGCTCCGAGCCCATCCGCCCTGATGAAGGAGGCAATCAGCATGCACTCTCACCGGCTCCGAGCCCATCCGAGATGAGGGAGGCAATCAGCATGCAATCAGCATGCTCTCTCACCGGCTCCGAGCCCATCCGCCCTGATGAGGGAGGCAATCAGCATGCTCTCTCACCGGCTCCGAGCCCATCCGCCCTGATGAAGGAGGCAATCAGCATGCACTCTCACCGGCTCCGAGCCCATCCGAGCCAGTGCCTCCATTTCGAACACATGCGCCAAGTTGATCGGGGTGGCCCTCGTGTCGGCGCCCGCCTGCAGCAGCGCCTTGACAACATCCAGCTGGCCGTACCTAATGAGGGAGGCAATCAGAGGGCCATCAGAGGGCACTCACAGGGCACTCGGAAGGCCAAACAGATCCTTTAACGAAATCGACGAAATCGTAATGGGGCGTACTCGATGGCCGCGAGCAGCGGCGTGTAACCACCGCGCTCCGGCATGGTGCGCATCTCGAGCAATCTCGTGCGCGTGATCGCGACCTCGGGCGCCGTCTCGAGCGCGCCCTCCGCGCCCGCGCTCCCGCCGCCGCCTCGATCTCCCCCGACCTCGGCCAGATTCGATCGATCTCCCCCGATCTCGTCCGGATTCGATCGATCTCCCCCGATCTCGGCCATATTCGATCGATCTCCCCCGATCTCGGCCATATTCGACGGGAGATCCGGCGGGATCGTCTTCACACCAAGGGCCTCAAGTTCGCCCACCTGATGGAGGACGCAATCAGACGGTCATCAGTGATCATCAGTGGCCATCAGGGCCTCAAGTTCGCCCACCTGATGGAGGACGCAATCAGACGGTCATCAGTGGTCATCAGTGGCCATCAGGGCCTCAAGTTCGCCCACCTGATGGAGGACGCAATCAGACGGCCATCAGTGGTCATCAGTGGCCGGCAGGGCCTCAAGTTTGCCCACCTGACTCACGAACAGGTGGACGCAAGCGCCGTGATGAGCGCTTGCATGCAGGGCAGGTCATCAGCGGCAATCAACGTACCTTGCTCACGAACAGGTGGACGCCCGCCACGCGGTTCTCGACCGCGCTCTCGTGCAGAGGGGTGTTGCCGAGCGTGTTCTGCGGAGGAGCAGAGGTCTGATGATGCATGCAATCAAGAGGAGAGGTCTGATGATGCATGCAATCAATTGGGGTGTTGCCGAGCGTGTTCTGCGGAGGAGCAGGGCGGATGACGTCCCTCATCAGCGGTGGATGATGTCCCTCATTAGCGGTGGATGACGTCCCTCATCAGCAATGGATGGCGTCCCTCATTAGCGGCGGGGTGGCCCGACTCGAAGGCAATGAGCGCCGCAATCAGAGAGGCCATCAGATGGCAGTCAGATGGCAATCAGAGGCCATTAGACCGCAATCACCTGAGCGAGCAGCGTGCCCGGATCGAAAGCGATGAGCGCCGCAAGTACGTCGGGCTTGCCGTACCTGATGAGGGACGTCATCAGAGGGCATTCGGAGAGGCCATCAGAAGCAATCCCGAGGGCGGCAATCAGTCGATCGATTCGAGCGCCGTACCGGGCAGCGAGGTGAATGGGCATCGACTCGTCTCGTGTATTGCGCACACGCGCGTCGGCACGGTTGTCGAGGACCGCCTGATGATGGAGGCAATCAGGATGCAATCAAGGACCGCCTGATAATGGAGGCAATCAGGATGCAATCAAGGACCGCCTGACCGCAAGACGCAACGCTCACTCAGCTGATTGCAATCCGATTGCATATCCGATAGAAATAAGATTGCAATCCTATGTCATCAGATGGCAATCAGAGGCCATTAGATGGCAATGACCTGGACGCAACTAGCGACGCCAGAGTATGCTGCCCAGTGCAGTGGGGTCGACCCAGCCCACTCATCACCGACGAGCAACTCGCGCTGTAGCCGTTCCTAATGTGGACCAGAGGCGCCGATCCAAATTTGGACCATCCAAGCACCAATATGGTCAGCAGCAGAAGAGGACGGAAGGCGCTGTGGGGAACGGGAGGCAGCGACGTACAGGATCGGCGCTGAGGAGCTGCAGCTCGTCCGTCACGATCTCCAGGTTACCTGATGAGGGAGGTCATCAGATGTCATAGATGCCATAGAGGTCATAGAGGTCATCAGATGCCATAGATGCGATCAGCCTCCAACGATTACAATCAGCCTCCGCCGTCCATCACAACCTCCAGTTACCTTTGGCGCATGCCTTCATCAGGCGCGTCATCTTGATCTCGCCAAAGGGCATCTTGACGCGCTCCCACTCGGAGGCCGAGATGACCGCATTCACGATCGCGACCTTGTTGCCCGCGTGGCGCAGCCGCGAATGGGCGTGGTCTTGCGACGGCGGCGTGTCGTTCCTAATTTGGGCCAGAGTGTCGTCCGCACCGCGCGCCGCGGCGTCGAGCGGCTCGTCGCTTGCGCCGGCGCCCGCGGCGCCGGTCGCCGAGGCAGGCGGGGAGGAGGCGGACGTCGGCGAGCTGGCGCGGGCATTATAGCGGGCGCGGGCGTTGCGCGCCGACGCGGCCCCGATCGAGGCGTAAAAGTTCATCGAGCCTGATGCAAGGCTCGGCGAGCTGTCCGAATCGTGCATGCGACCACTCGTGAGGCGGGACGTTTGCGAAGGCGGAGGCGTCCGTGAAGGCGGAGGCAGCAGCAGCCGCGGCGTTCCTGGACTGGCGCTCGGACGCACACTGTGACCGCCAGGCGACCTGTGATGAAGTTCTCAAGGCATTGGAAATTTGGACACCACATAGATTCCCTGACCCCCCCTAGGAGTGGGAAAGAGTGCTTTCATGAGTTGCTGTGAAAAACATTAACTTCGCACACGGAATGCGAAGAGAGTCGCAACAAGCGAGCACGCGAAAAGAAAGCGATCGCAAATCCTGAGGAAGCGAGCGCGCGCCGCGCGCCCGAACATCATGAACGACCAGGAACGTGTGCGCTTGCGGGCGCGCGAGGGCGAGGCTGTCGAGTGGACGCGCCGGGTGGCCCAGCGAGCAAGCACGCTCAAAGATATGATGGACGACGCTCCAACCGAAGGTGGCGTCTACCCGGTGCCGACGATTGCAGCGGCTGAGCTGGCAGTGCTCCGGGAGATGTGCGAGGCCGACTCCATGCCGGCGAGGCTCGCGCAGTGCTCGATCTCGGAGCTCTTCAGGCTCGTCGAGGGCGCCAGCTTCCTCGATGCCCCCGGGGCGCTCAATCACGCGCAGCGCGCCCTCGCCTCGCGCCTCAACGGCAAACGTGCCGATGAGCTGAGAGAGCTGCTCGGCGCAACGGATGACTTTGGCAGTGCGGAGAATCGTGTGGCGGCACTCGCCGAGCCGGCGTTCTCGCCGGAGGGACAGCTATCAGTAGCCGCGGCGGGCTCTGCGGCGGGGCCACCAGCGCTGCAGCCGCAGCTCACGTTGGGCTATGCAGGGGGAGCACCCGCGCTGCAGCCGCAGCCCTCGCTGTCGGGGATGGCAGTCACCGACGATGCCAAGGAGGTGGCGCTGGGCATGGTCGACGTGGGCACGCTGGCCGAGCTCAAAGGCGTGAGCCTATCGTGGTTGGCGCTCGCGCGGCGCGTGCTCTGCTCCCGCCTCGGCCGCTGCGAGGGTCTGCCCGCGCCGACTCAGATGGCTGAGATCACCGATCTCAACATCAAGGTCCTCGTCGACGCGGGCCGGCCATGGGAGGCGGCGGCGGCGGGGCGGATGCTGCCCAGCCTGGCCCGACTGCGCTGGGAGGGCTTCACGGTGAATGTGGCCGCGGTCCGCGAGGTGGATCTGAGAACGCCCAGACAAGAACGAGAGTTCCTTGGAGGCCGTGCCAAAGCCGCTCTCCTCAGCTGCATCGAGGGAGAGGGCGAGCCGCCGCTCGAGCTACTGCTTGCAGCTGTCGCCTGTGCCGGCTCTGGCGAGGTTCGTGGCATACCGGTGCAGATGATGCGCGACGACTCCGTCTCTGAGCTCGACCTGCAAGATGTCATACAAGATAGAAATATCGGCGTCGAGGGGGGCATGCTTCTTGCGTACCTCGTGCCTGTCATGGGCGCGCTGACGAGTATCGACCTCTCCGACAACCAGCTTTGCGGCGTCCGGATTGACCACCGCGGCCGCGTCCGCGGCACCTACACCGCAGAGGGCATCATTGCAATCGCCGATGCCCTGCGCGTTAATGGCGCATTGACGTCCATCAAGCTCAGGGGCAACAAGCTCGGGGACGAGGGCTGGGGCGCCATCTTTGCCGCCATCTGCGGCAACAAGGACAGCAAGATCATGTCTATGAACGCGTTCTGGGAGAACATCGGCCCTGCTGGTGTCAAGCTGATCGCCGAGGCGCTCCGCACGAGCGTCACTGGCGCGTTGACGTCCGTCGACCTCAGGGGCAACAAGCTCGGGGACGAGGGCTGGGGCGCCATCTTTGCCGCCATCTGCGGCAACAAGGACAGCAAGATCATGTCTATGGACGTGTCCGGCGAGGACATCGGCCCTGCTGGTGTCAAGCTGATCGCCAAGGCGCTCCGCACGAGCGTCACAGGCGCGTTGACGTCCGTCGACCTCGGGGGCAACGAGCTCGGGGACGAGGGCTGGGGCGCCATCTTTGCCGCCATCTGCGGCAACAAGGACAGCAAGATCATGTCTATGGACGCGTCCTCCGAGAACATTGGCCCTGCTGGTGTCAAGCTGATCGCCGAGGCGCTCCGCACGAGCGTCACAGGCGCGTTGACATCCGTCAACCTCGGGGGCAACGAGCTCGGGGACAAGGGCTGGGGCGCCATCTTTGCCGCCATCTGCGGCAACAAGGACAGCAAGATCATGTCTATGGACGTGTCCGGCGAGGACATCGGCCCTGATGGTGTCAAGCTGATCGCCGAGGCGCTCCGCACGAGCGTCACTGGCGGGCTGACGGTGACCAACCTCCTGGGCAATCAGCTTGACGCGGAGTCCGCCAAGATGCTCGCTGACGTCGCCAAGCAGAAGGGTATCTCGCTCTGCGGCATCCAGCGCGACCAGACCACCGCTGACTTCTCCAACCAGAACCTCAAGCCGCCCGAAGCGATCCTGCTGGCGTCGGACCTGTCACAGGCCGTTGTCACAGGTGCGCTGACGGTGACCAACCTCCTGGGCAATCAGCTTGATGCGGAGTCCGCCAAGATGCTCGCCGAAGTCGCCAAGCAGAAGGGCATCTCGCTCTGCGGCATCCAGCGCGATCAGACCACCGCTGACTTCTCCAACCAGAACCTCAAGCCGCCCGATGCTATCCTGCTGGAGTCGGACCTGTCACAGGCTGTTGTCACAGGCGCGCTGACGAGCCTGGACCTCTCCAGCAACCAGCTGTGCGGCCTCGAACATTTTGGGAGTGGAACTTACACTGCAGAGGGGATCACAGCGATTGCCAACGCTCTCCGTGTCAATGGCGCATTGATGTCCGTCAACCTCAGGGACATCCAGCTCGGGGACAAGGGCTGGGGCGCCATCTTTGCCGCCATCTGCGGCAACAAGGACAGCAAGATCACGTCCTTGAACACGTACTACGAGAACATCGGCCCTGCTGGTGTCAAGCTGATCACCGAGGCGCTCCGCACGAGCGTCACTGGCGGGCTGACGGTGACCGACCTCCTGGGCAATAAGCTTGATGCAGAGTCCGCCAAGATGCTCGCTGACGTCGCCAAGCAGAAGGGTATCTCGCTCTGCGGCATCCAGCGCGACCAGACCACCGCTGACTTCTCCAAAAAAGGCCTCAAGCCGCCCGAAGCGATCCTGCTGGCGTCGGACCTGTCACAGGCCGTTGTCACAGGCGGGCTGACGAGCCTCAACCTCAGCGACAACCAGCTGTGCGGCCTCGATGATTGTGAAAGAGGAACTTACACTGCAGAGGGCATCACTGCAATCGCTGATGCCCTGCGCGTTAATGGCGGGCTGACCAAAATGTCACTCGCCCACAACAATTTTGGGGAGGAGGGCATCAAGGCCATTTGCGAGGCACTCGAACAGAACAAGACGCTTAAGGAGCTTGACATCAGCGGCAACATCAGAGGGACAGCAGAAGCCAAGCATGTTGCCAATATGATTTGCGTCAACGGCGGGCTGACAAGCATCGACCTCTCCGCGAACCTGCTGTGTGGCACCACCTGGACTGACGGCAATGGCAACCAACTAGTCACCTACACCGCCGAGGGCATCACTGCAATTGCCGACGCCCTGCGTGTTAATGGCGGGCTGACAAGCATCGACCTCTCCGGAACCCTGCTGTGCGGCATCTGGACTGACTGGAGACGAGACCAACAAGGCATCTACACCGCAGAGGGCATCACTGCAATCGCCGACGCCCTGCGCGTCAATGGCGCATTGACGTCCATCAAGCTCAGGAGCAACATGCTCGGGGGCGAGGGCTGGGGTGCCATCTTCGCCGCCATCTGTGGCAACAAGGACAGCAAGATCATGTCCATGGACGTGTCCGGCGAGGACATCGGCCCTGCTGGTGTCAAGCTGATCGCCGAGGCGCTCCGCACGAGCGTCACAGGCTCGCTGACGGAAATCAAGTAACTTTGTCGCTCAAGATCCGGAACCGCCATTTGCCTGCTGACGGCCCGTTGCATGCTCTCGTTTGTTGCGCAGTCTCAGCCAGAACCTTCTTGGTGCAGAGGGGGCAGCAGCTCTAGCTCCAGCACTCACTGCTAATGGCGGGCTGATCAAAATCGGGTAAGTTTGTCGCCCCAAAACCGAACTTGATTTGTAACCGCCACTTGCCTTGCTCACGCGTGACGGCCAGTGCGAAAGGATACCTCCTGTGTGAACAACCTTCCTGTCTGCTTCCTGTACAGGCTGTCGAGAAACTTCATTGGCAAGGAAGGGAAGGCCTTGATTCGTAAGGCACTGCAAGGTAAGGCTGTATTTGAGGATGGCGAGGACGAGGAGGACGGCGAGGAGGGAGAAGAGCCTTCAAAAAAGGTTGAGTCAAGGGCTGCAAAATCACTTGGAGCAGGAATGGTTGAGACAAACATATTTAGGGCTGCACAATCACTTGGAGCAGCTGTTCCTGATATTAGATGGACGGCAGAGGACGAGGACAGATATCAGGAAGAGCTGGAATGGGAGGACGAGGACGAGGACGAGGACGAGGACGAGGACGAGGACGAGGACCAGGACCAGGACGAGGACCAGGACGAAGATGCTGAGGAAGAGGAAGACGAGGACGGACAGTTTTCCTGCTCCGACGAGGACGGACAGTTTTCCCACTCCTCCTAGGAGGAGCATCAAGAGTGGTGGAACGACTAACAGAGAGATCACTGCAGAGGGGATCACAGCGATTGCCGACGCTCTGCGCATCAATGGCGCGCTGACAAAAATCGAGTAAGTTTGTCGCCCAATTCCCAAACTTTGATTTGTAAGCACCACGTGCCTAGCTGATGGCCACAGAACGATACCTCCTGTGTGAACAACCTTCCTGTCTGCATCCCTTTACAGGCTGTCGAGCAACTTCTTTGGCGAGAATGGGAAGGCCTTGATCCGTGAGGCCCTGCAAGGAAAGGCTGGATTTGAGCTGCTTTTCTGAGGAACAACTGCGTGCGCATGGAGCGTGAAAGAGCAACGAGCATGGGATTGAGGGCGGCCGGGCCATCAGGGTCTGTGGCAGGAGGCATTCGACATTGCGATTGGGGTCTCAGATCAAAATACTGATTAAGTCGTGACTCCAAGGCCACTGCCTCCAAGGCCTTCGATTCCATGTTATAATTGCACCGGGGGGCACCAGGGGGCACCACGGGGGGAGTATGCCGGGGAAGCACGGGGGGAGCACGGGGGGACTAGCAGCAGGTGCTGGAAGCCGTGCGGGGAACAGCAGCAGCAGCAGAGTAATGTCGCTGAGCGGCAACGTCGGTGACGGTGTTGGGCCTCTTAGTAGGCATGGAAGAATGTTCGGGTGGTGAGTGTAGTCGTGAGCAACCGTGTGCTTAACGTCCGAAACGAGTAACGCGAGCCCAGACTTCTCCGGTGCGAACCATGTACCATCCACAAATCCGATCCACCGGAGCGCACTCGAGATTAGTTGATGTCTTCCAGGGCAAGCGGGGAGTGGTGCAGGGGCCAGGGCGGTAGAAGCACACCAGCTCCACGAGCTAGGTGCGCCGGCGGGCGGGCAATACGAAACTCGCATACCAGTCTGCCATGATCGCATACTCTCAGACCCCATTTGGAGATTTGGCGCATGATGGGTAGTCGGCGTGTCGGCCTGTTGCCCAACGTTAATCAAAGTAGGCATGGAAAGTACAATTGGGAAAGTACTGAGCTGATGAAGTTCTCATTGGAAATTTGGACAAAAGTTACTATTTTCCCACACAGACACAGAAGTTTGTGAGCTCGGTACGGCGCGACCTCCTGCAGCCAAAGCACTCGTGTGCCGTGCGTCCTCCCCGCCACCTCAATCAATCCGCCTCCGCCTGCCAGAAGCACTCGTGCTCCGCCTCCGATTCCACAGAGAACTCCTCCCCGAGCTGCGAGAACGCAATCTCGCTCATGCCGAGGAACCGTGCATGCAACGCCGCCCGGGATAGCGCGGCGCCGCCGTCGCCCGTCTCAGGGAGGGCGCCCACGTCGACGCACAGCGCGCGCACCTGAGGGAGCCGTTGGGAGGTCATCAGAGGTCATCAGAGGTCATCAGAGGTCATCAGAGGTCATTAACGAGACGCACCTCCCTTGCCGTTGGGAGCGCAGCGAGGGCAGTCATCAGAGGTCATTAACGAGACTCACCTCCCTTGCCGTTGGGAGTGCAGCGAGGGCACGTCGCATCGGTGCGAGCAGTGCGGCGGCGTGCTCGGGCGCCTGGGACAGCGCTCCGGTGCTCGCGAGGGTGTGGGCGAGGAAGAGGGCGCGCCGCGCCGTGTCGGGCGTGTCGAGCAGCTGGAGCAGCGCGACTCCTGATGAAGCATGCAATCAAGAGGGGAGGTCTGATGAAGCATGCAATCAAGAGGAGAGGTCTGATGATGCATGCAATCGAGAGGGGAGAGGGACGCACTGAGGCGCGCGATCAGGCTCGCAAATCGGAATCGCAATCAAAGGCCATCAGTTGATTGCACACCGATCTCGGCACGCAGCTCGGGAGGCGCGGCGCTCGCAATCGGATGGTCATGTCGGATCGCTGCACTCTCCAACAGGCAGAGCACGGCCGCCGCGTGCGTCCCGCCGCTGCCGCCGTCGCCGCCGCCGCCGCCTCCTCCGCCTCCTCCGCCGCCTCCTCCTCCTCCGCCGCCGCCTCCGCCGCCGCCGCCGGCGCCAGTGAGGCTGCCCTCGATGCGCGCCGACTCGAGCGCGGGGGCGAGGAGGGCAGCGAGGGCAGCGGCGAGGGCTGACGCCGGTAGGGCGGGCGAGAGGGCGGCGACGAGGGTGATCAGCTGTGGGGAACGGACGGCCGCTGGCTCACGCGCGCACAAAGGCACAAGCTCCTGCGACCGTGCGACCACAGGGGCGTGAGGGTTCGTCAGTGGAGCCACAGGGTTCGTCAGTGGAGCCACAGGGTTCGTCAGTGGAGCCACAGGGTTCGTCAGTGGTGCCACAGGGTTCGTCAGTGGAGCCACAGGGTTCGTCAGTGGTGCCACAGGGTTCGTCAGTGGTGCCACAGGGTTCGTCAGTGGTGCCACAGGGTTCGTCAGTGGTGCCACAGGGTTCGTCAGTGGTGCCACAGGGTTCGTCAGTGGTGCCACAGGGTTCGTCAGTGGTGCCACAGGGTTCGTCATCGTGCGCCTCGCCACAGGGGCGTGCTCTCAATGGTTCACAGTGACGAAATGATCGTAATCTGGTCACCAGTCATCGTTGGTCATCAGCGTGGCACTCAGAGAGGCAATCACAGGCAATCACCTGCAGCCAGCCCGAGAGCAGTGGAAGGAGTGCTTGGGCACTATAGCATGCAATCAGGGGGGTCATTAGCATGCAATCACCTGCAGCCAGCCCGAGAGCAGTGGAAGGAGCGCTTGGGCACCCTCCGCATGGCTGCGATGAAGCTCTCTCTCGCTGGACGAGCGTGGAGGTCGATGCAACACAGCCGCCGCCGCCGCTTCTGTCTCGGCACTGTCCAGAGCTGTGAACGCACGAGCTGTGAACGCACGAGCGCCGCCTCGAGCGCCGCCTCCGCCTCCTCCTCCATAACCACCACCAACTCCGCCTCCGCCACCGCCGCCGCCACCGGCGGCAGCGTCGGCGGCGGCATCGACGGGAGCGCCGAGGGCCGCCGTTGATGGCGTTGACGAAGCCGTTGATGGCGGCGGTGGCGCCTCAAAATGATGAGCGCACGCGATCAGCAAACGGAGCGCCTCGGTGCGCGCCGTCCTGAGCGCGCGCGCCTCCTTCGTACCGGTAGCATGCGCGTAGCCCAACACGGCGCCCGTCGCGACGTACAGCCTAGCCTGCTCAGAGGGCCATCAGTGGCAATTAGTGGCCATCAGTGGCCATCAGAGGCCATCAGAGGGCCATCAGTGGCCATCAGTGGCAATTAGTGGCAATCAGAGGGCCATCAGAGGCCATCAGTGGCAGTCGGTGGTAATCAGAGGCCATCAGAGACCAGATGAGAGGCAATTAACGAGACTCGCCTGCTCGGCTGCAGCGGCGTCGACCAACGCTCGAATCGCAGGGAGCATCGAGATCAAGCGAGGTTGCAATCTCCGACCGCCGAGCTGCACGACCACGTGCCGGTAGAGCCGAAGCACGCTCGCTGCCTCCTTCGCCAAATTAGGAAGCACGCTCGCTGCTGCTGCTGCGCCGCCGCCGCCGCCCATGCCGCCGCCGCCCAGGCCAGCGCCGTTGTGAGCGCTTTCCATACCAGCGCCGGTGGCAATGAGAGCGCCGTGGAGCGCCGTGGTGAGCGCGTCCCATCGTCCATCCGCGTAGGCGAGGAGCGCCGTGGTGAGCGCTTGGAGGGTCTGCTCGGTCGCCTCGCCCGGCGCGGCGCCCGGCGCCGTCCCGGGCGCATGCCGCGCCGCCTCGCGCACGGAGCTCGCGAGGGCGGCATGCAAGGCGCCGAGGGCACCGTCGGAGAGGAAAGGTGGGGTGCCCAGGACGGCGGGTAGCGAGTGCAAGATCGTCAGAAGCGGTGGCGACGGGCCGCTCACCTGATGAGGGGGGCAATCGGCCTGATGAGGGAGGCAATCAGAAGCGGTGGCGACGGGCCGCTCACCTGAGGGGGGCAATCGGGCTGATGAGGGAGGCAATCAGACTTGGCAATGGGCACACCATAGCTTGACATCAGACTGATGAGGGAGGCAATCAGACTAATGAGGGAGGCAATCAGACTGATGAGGGATGCACTCAGCCTGATGAGGGAGGCACTCAGCCTGATGAGGGGGGCACTCGGGCCACTCACCAGTGCTGTGGCCGCGGCGGGCTCGGTGCAGAGGGCACACAGCGCACGCCCCGCCATGCGGCAAAGTGGCTCGGAGGGAGACCGGACATACCTGATGAGGGAGGCAATCAGCATGCAATCAGCGAGGCAATCAGCATAGTGGCTCGGAGGGAGATCGGACATACCTGATGAGGTAGGCAATCAGCATGGCAATCAGCATGGCAATCAGCATGGCAAATCGACAGCGGACGTACTCATAGAGAGCCTCTACCAGACTGCCGACGCTCTCGGCGCTGCCCGCACTCGTCACCACATTCGTCACCACACCGCAGCGCGGATGGAGGGTGACGAGTACGCACACGCAGCTGCGAGCGCCGTGGTGAGCACACGCAGCGCCGTGGTGAGCACACGCAGCGGACAAGCACCTCGGTGAGCGGTGATCCACAACGGTAATGGAAGTCATCATACGGTAATGGAGGGAATCATACGGTAATGGAGGTCATCAAAGGGTAATGGAGGGCATCATACGGTAATGGAGGGAATCATAGGGTAATGGAGGGCATCATAGGGTAATCAGCAGAGGTAGACAGGGGGCTCGGCGGGGGCTTCAGGGGGCCAGGGGCACTCAGGAGGGGTGATCTCATGTGATCTCGTGCGATCTCGTGCGATCTCGTGTGATCTCATGCGATCTCGTGTGATCTCACCTCGCGAAGCAGATCGACGCGTCGCCCGCGCCGCCGTGGGCACGTGCCGCCGCGCGCGCCGCCGTGAGCACGAGCGCGAGCGCACCTCCCAAGGTCGAGATCGCAATCTCGGCCGGCGCGCCGTCGGCGGCGGCGCAGAGCGCCCACGAGCAACGGCAGGCGCGCGCGCACCTGTGGGGAGAGGCGCGAGGGCGCCGTGGTGAGCACTTGCATGCCGAGGGCCCATGAGTAACGGCAGGCGCGCGCGCACCCGTTGCCACCGCGGCCGTAATCAGCCGTCATCCGACGTAATCAGCCGTAATCCGAAGAAATCAGACGTAATCAGGCGCGCACCCGTTGCCACCGCGGCCGGTGGCGCGCTGGAGCTCGTCGTAGAGGGCGCGGAGGAGCGCGGGGGCGCCGTGGTGAGCGTCGGGCGTGCCTAATTAGGGAGGGATGGGATGGCGCCGTGGTGAGCACTTGCATGCGCGCGGAGGAGTGCGGTGGGCGGGTTGTTCGTGGAGATGCAATCTGGCGAGCGTCGTGGCGGGCGTTAGTGGTGATGCAATCTGGCGAGCGTCGTGGCGGGCGTGCCTGCGTGGAGAAGCAATCTGGCGAGCGTTGTGGCGGCAATGCGATGGAGCTCTTCGTCGGCGTCACTTGCCTAATTAGGCAGGGAGGGGGAGGAGCAGAGTCGGGGTAGGGAAGGGGGGTAAGGGTGTGAGCACGGTGTGAGCTCAGCGTCGAGATCGCTTGCCTCCGAAGGGAGCTCCACCTCCAGCTCCACCACCTCCTCGTCGACATCGTCTTCATGCACCACCTTGGGTTGCGACGCGCCGTGCCGGGCACTGTGCTGGACGCCGGAAGCAGGCGAGCCGGCATCCCACCTGATGAGGGGGGCAATCAGCCTGATGAGGGGGGCAATCAGACTGATGAGGGGGGCACTCAGCCTGGAAGCAGGCGAGCTGGCCACTCACCAGTTTGAGTGATCCTCGAGCGCATCATCTGCCCAAACATAGACTGAGGGTGGACGCGGCATGCGCTGGCAGAGCAGCCTCACCTGATGAGGGAGTCATCAGCCTGATGAGGGGGGCACTCAGCCTGATGAGGGGGGCAATCAGCGCTGGCAGAGCAGCCTCGCCTGATCACACGCAATCACGTCATCAGCCTGATGAGGGGGGCAATCAGCGCTGGCAGAGCAGCCTCACCTGATCACACGCAATCACGTCAGCCCACACTCAGGCGCTCGAGGCGGCGCTCATGGCGGGTTCAAGATGGGTATTCGCATGCGTTGGCACTAATGAGGGCAGTAATCAGCATGCACTAATGAGGGCGGGTATTCGCATGCGTTGGCACAACAGCCGCACCGAGGCCGGCACTAATGAGGGCGGCAATCAGCATGCACTCACCGAAGCCGAGCGCGCCTCGTGAAGCGCCGTGGTGAGCGAGGCGGACGCTGAGGAGGGCGCTAATGAGGCTGATGACGCCGCTAATGAGGCCGCGAATGAGGGCGCCTCCTCCGCTAATGAGGTCGCGATCTCGAAGCCGAGCTTGAGAGATTCGTCATCGCCCGAGTGCGCCGCTCCGTCGGCAAACGCGGCGATCATGCTGAGCACCTGTAATCAGACGTCATCAGACGTCATCAGACGTAATCAGGCGGAGGATCCATCCCATCGTAATCAGACGTCATCAGACGTCATCAAACGTCATCAGGCGCCATCAGGTGACATGAGAGGCCATCGCACCTGCGCCAGCACCGCCGCGCCCGATGGTGACCGACACAGCGCGTGCCGGCCCGGGTGCCATAGGAAAGCGAGCGCCGCGGCGGCATGCGAAAGCTGCGCCTCCGTCCACCCCGGGATGCTACCGGTCGCTGCGACACGATCGAGCGGGAGGCCATCAGGTGTAATCAGGGAGGCCATCAGGTGCAATTAGGGACGCCATCAGGTGCAATCAGGGAGGCCATCAGGTGCAATTAGGGAGGCCATCAGGTGCAATTAGGGAGGCCATCAGGCGCAATTAGGGAGGCCATCAGGTGCAATTAGGGAGGCCATCAGCATGCCATCACCTGCGAGACGCTCGAGCGGGATGTGTACGTGGAGCATGCAATCAGCATGCAATCAGCATGCAATCAGCATGCAATCAGCATGCCATCACCTGCGAGACGCTCGAGCGGGATGTGTACGTGGAGCATGCCGACAGCACTCCGCAGCGCCTCGAAGTGCACCTGCGCCGCCGCCGCCGCCGCCGCCGCACCCGCCTCTTGAGACGCCAGCAGTGGCGGCGGTGCCATTGCTGCGAGGGTCGCGACGAGCTGCAGCGCCGCCGACCGCGTGAGGGACGTGCCGAGCAACGATGGCAGCGGCGCGAGTAGGCCAGGCTGGAGGATGGCGTGCTCAGGGAGCCAAGGGGCGAAGCGGGCGAGCACGCCAGCCGCGAGCGCCGCCGCGGGCGGCTCGCTTCCGCCGAGGGCATGCCCGCACAACTCGAGCACAGGCCCGAACTGCGCAGCGAGCGCCGCGCGCACCGCGTCGGCGCGGCGCGGGCCGCCGTGGCGGAGGGCGTCCTCGCCAATGTGGTGGAAGATGCGCAGCACGGCGGCCGGTGGCAGCGCCGCGCCGAGCAGCGACGGCACAAAGTCGGGCCAGCCGTCGGGCCAGTCATGCCGGAGCAGCCGCACGAGCACGCCCTCGAGCTTCGCCGCCCGGATCTCGGCCTCCTTGCCGAGCTGGGCAGCGGCCGCGCCGACCACGAGCGGTGCGAGTGTGCCCTTGCACGCTGCGTGCTCCTCGGCGCTCGCCCACCGCCACCGCCGCTGCACCCACGTGTCGACGAGCGTGGTGCAGTAGAGCACGGCGGGAGTGCTCGCGCCCCTCGCGGCCATGGCCTGCAGTAGCTCCCACGGCCGCGGGTGCTCGCGCGCAGGCGCGAGCGCCGCGTCCGCCTGCGCCATGTGCTCCTGCGAGCCGGAGTAGAAGGCCGCCACGCACCGCTCGAGTGCGGCCAGGTCGCTGTCGGCCATGTCGGCCCGCGGGAGACGACAAAAAAAAAGTGTGCGGTGCTCGTTCCGTCACACAAAGGGGCCTCAAGGGGGGGGAGAAGAGGTTGGAGCGCGGATCGCGCAAGGCTCCTGACGTTCGCCCCCCGAGTCGCTTTTAGCATTTCGTCCTCGTCACGCTTGTAACGCTGGGTCGTCTGAGGATGTCAATGGTTTAAATGTTGTTTTTGTCGCGGAACTTTCGAACTCTCGATTGGTCGAGTGGAAAAGAGTAAACCTGTAACTTCGGCTCTAAGGGGTATGGAGTGCTTCGGGAACTCGTACGATTCTCAACCTTGGTGCAGATGTCGGGTCTTACCTGAGATGACTGTCGACACCGGCGTATTCTCGAAGGAGTGCGTCGGGGTCGTTGATGAGGGGGGCATCGCGTGAGGCCGGGAACGGAGCAACGCAAACTCGCCGCAGCCATCAGCAGGAAGATAGCCCGACAGAACCATCTGAGAATCCTCTGCGAGGCCTCTCGCTGTGCAACTGACCTTGAGGGGATTACTCTTTTGCGGACTTGACTCTTGAATCTCCGCCCTTTGTTTATATTTGGCTAGCCAAAGGAGCCAAGTTCGGTACTCTCTCGTTGTGGTAGGGACTCTTTGATATGACCTGGCTCACAACCACATTCCCAAACCTTTTTAGGCACCCCTGTGGGGAAAACGCGGAATGTGCTCGTCCAAGAATGGAATCGATCGGCAGGTTGCGGGGTTCTCTCGCGCTGCCGGCTGCTGCCCTCTTGTTCGCCAGCATTTGTCCGTCTTGCGCGCGACCTCTACCTCACCCTGATGGTGAGCTTCACCACGCCAGATCATGAATCTGCTTGGCGCAGATCGGTGGGCCGCTTCGGGGCCGCGCCTCGGCTCGCCCGCATGCTCTTCCTCGTCCTGATGATGGGCTACGCCGATGCGCAGCTGTGCCTGTTAACGTGCATCGGAGCTCCTCAGTATGCCTCGGATGGTTATTGTGACGATGGCGGACCCGGATCCGCGTATTCTGATTGCGCCTTCGGCACCGATTGCGCCGACTGCGGCCCTCGAATGTTGCCACCACCACCATCACCACCACCACCATCACCATCTCCACCACCACCATCACCATCACCACCGCCACCATCCCCATCGCCACCACCGCCACCATCACCATCACCACCACCACCACCACCATCGCCACCGTTACCATCTCCTCCCCTGGCACCGGTGGTGGCGTCACCGCCGCCGCCGCCATCGCCGACTGTCAAGTGGACGATTCTTCAAGGCTCATCGTATTGTGAGGTCTCGTGGGACGGCATGTGCGTCACCGATGGTTGGGGACCCTACGGCAACAACGAGTATTGCCAGATGCGCGTGGAACAATCGATGACGATCACCACCACTGAGTTTTCCACCGAGTATGGCTACGATTTCATCACTCTCAACGGGGGAAAATACCAGGGCGGTGCTCTGACCAATGGGCCGATGAATGTGCAAGTGGCTGCCGGAACCATCATGACCTGGTTGACCGATGGTTCGGTCGTAGCGTCGGGCTTTACCATCTGCGCTGTGGCCAACGCGCCCAGCTCAGACACCTCGGCCAACTCGACAGGGCAGCCGGTTCGTGCGCCGCCCTCGGCCCCCTTTGACGCGGGCTGCCAGGAGACGTGCGTGTACGCCTCAGATGGGATCTGCAGCGATGGTGGCGCCGGATCCGAGTTCTCGCACTGCCCCTTCGGCACCGACTGCGCCGACTGCGGCCCTCGAACTACTGCCGGCGGCGACAATCGGCCTCCACCCGCGCTTCGCCCGCCTCCACCTTCGACCTTGCTCTGCGCCGAGACGTGTATCGGAAACCCTCAGTGGGCCTCGGACGGCATCTGCGACGACGGCGGCCCGGGCTCCGCGCACACAAGTTGCCAGTATGGCACCGACTGCTCCGACTGCGGGACTCGAAATCGTCAAAGCTTACAGGCACCTCCTTCACCGGAGGCTGTGGCAGCGTCCCCACCGGCGCCCCCGCCATTTCTCTCCTGCGCCAACACGTGCGTCGGACACCCAGCTTACGCCTCGGATGGTTTGTGCGACGATGGTGGACCCGGTGCAGAGTTCTCGGACTGCCTCCTCGGCACCGACTGCGGGGACTGCGGACCTCGAACGCAGGCAGCGGCGCCGCCAGCACCGCCATTTCCACCGCCCTCGCCGCCTCCGCCATCGCCACCCCCATCGCCACCGCCCGAGCCGCCTTCGCCGCCGCCCTCGCCGCCGCCGCCATCACCACCCCCGTGCCCGCCTTCGCCACCCTCGCGCCCGCCTTCACAGCCTCCCCGACCAGCGCAGCCTGGCTGGACCTACGTTCCACCCCGAGGTCGCCGGCAGTACCCTCCGCCGCGGGACTATGCGCGGGACCTCCGGCCGGGCGGCCACCCGACGGCGTTCGCACCGCCCAACTGCTCGGCGCCAGGGCGAGTGGGCTGCGTCGCCATGCCCAGGCCTGCTCGCCCGAAGCCCGCGCCAGGAGTCAGAGCTGCGCTCCTGCCGCCGGCGTGCTCCTTGAATGGAGTACGGCTCTGGAACACGTCGTCCTCCGAGCCCGGATGCCTGCGCCTGCCGAAGCCGTTGGCGCGAATCGCTCTGACGTCCTCGCCACTGGGCAGCACCCAAATCGTGACCCGATTCCTAAGCAACATGCTGCCCGGCGGCAGCGCGAACACGAAGTCGATCGCGGTGGCGGATGTGGACGGCGATGGCGACCTCGACGTGCTGGTTGCAATCGAAGGCGGCCCCTGCCGAGTGCTGCTCAACGCGGGCGGCGGCACCTTCCCGACGAGCATCGCGCTGCCATACGTTGCGGGTGAAATCACGCGCTCGATCGCGGCGGCGGATCTGGACGGCGACGGCGACCTCGACGTGCTGCTTGGGAACTTTGGCCGTCCCAGCCGCGTGCTGCTCAACGCGGGCGGCGGAGCCGTAACCGCCACAAACTTCACCTCGTCGCTGAGCTTTTTGCTGCCCGGCGGCAACGCGCAGACGAACTCGATCATGGCGGCGGACGTGGACGGCGACGGCGACCTGGATGTGCTGCTGGGGAACTCGAACTCACCTACTCTGAGCTCTGGAGTGGTGCTCACGACCAGCCAAGTGGTACTCAACGTGGCTCAACTCAACTCGACTCATCTCAGCGGATGCCAAGCAGCAGCGTGCTTTCCAAGGAACGTTGCGCTGCCTGCCCCCCTCGCGGACACGAGCTCGATCGCGGCGGCGGACGTGGACGGCGACGGCGACCTGGACGTGCTGCTTGGGAACGCGGGCAGTCCCAGTCGAGTGCTGCTCAACGCGGGCGGCGGCACCTTCCCGACGAGCATCACGCTGCCCGGTGGCAGCGCGGAGACGGAGTCGATCGCGGCGGCGGACGTGGACGGCGATGGCGACCTCGACGTGCTGCTAGGGATCTCTGGCACTCCCAGTCGAGTCCTCTTCAACGCGGGCGGCGGGCAGGGCGGCGGCTGCTCGAACACATGCGAGGACGCATCCAACGCCGCTTGCGATGACGGTGGCCCCTTATCATATTCCTCAATCTGCCCGTACGGCACCGACTGCTTTGACTGCGGCCCGCGCCAGCCGCTTCGCTTCCCGACGAGCTCCGAGCTGCCCGGTGGCGCCGCGCCCACGCGCTCGATCGCGGCAGCAGACGTGGACGGCGACGGCGATCTCGACGTGCTGCTTGGGAACTATGGCGATGGCATTCCCAGCCGAGTGCTGATCAACGCGGGCGACGGCACCTTCCCGACGAGCATCGAGCTGACCAAAGAGAGCTTGGACACGAACTCGATCGCGGCGGCGGATCTGGACGGCGACGGCGACATCGACCTATTGCTTGGGAACGATAACAGTCCCAGCCGATTGCTGCTCACCACAGGCGACGGCACCTTCCCGACGAGCACCGTGTTGCCCGGCAACCTGTCGAACACGTTCTCGATCGTGTCGGCGGACATCGACGGCGACGGCGACCTCGACGTGCTGCTTGGGAACCTTGGCAGTCCCAGCCGAGTGCTGCTCAACGCGGGCGACGGCACCTTCCCGACGAGCGTCACGCTGCCCGGCGGCAGCGCAAACACGAGGTCGATCGCAGTGGCGGATCTGGACGGTGACGGCGACCTCGACGTGCTGCTTGGGAACGAGAACAGTCCCAGCCGATTGCTGCGCAAGACGGGCAACAGTTACCTAAGCACCATGCTGCCCGGCAACGTCGCGGTCACTTCTTCGATCGCGGCGGCGGACGTGGACGGCGACGGCGACCTCGACGTGCTGCTTGGGAATGCTGACAGTCCCAGCCGAGTGTTGCTCAACGCGGGCGACGGCACCTTCCCGACGAGCATCACGCTACCCGGCAGCACGAACACGTACTCGATTGCGGCGGCGGATATGGACGGTGACGGCGACCTTGACGTGCTGCTTGGGATCTCTGGCGATCGCAGCCGAATTCTGCTCAACGGAAACTGCACAGCGACACCATCCAACAATCAGCCAACCAATTCCTACATGCCACCCTCCCCTTCGCCGCTAACGCCCTTTACGGCCAGCTGCTCCAACTTTTCGACGAACATCTCGCTGAACGTCTTGGGCGTGTGCGAAAATACCTGCGGCGGTCCCCTCTCCATCTCCGATCCTGAGAACTTCGGAGCCGAGAATGGGATTTGCAACGACGGCGGACCCAATTCGTATTCACTTTACACGGCAGGAGTGGGCTGCGGGCTCGGCACCGACTGCGCCGACTGCGGCCCTCGATTTCTCACGTACTCGATCGCAGCCGCAGATGTGGACGGAGACGGCGACCTGGACGTGCTGCTTGGGAACGAGGGCAGTCCCAACCAAGTGCTGCGCAACGACGGCGGCGGCACCTTCGTGAGCATCGAGCTGCCCGGCGGCAGCACGAAAACGTACTCGATCGCGGCGGCGGATGTGGACGGCGACGGCGACCTCGATGTGCTGCTTGGGAACAAAGGCTTTAGCGGAGTGATGCTCAACTCGGGTGGTGGAACCGTAACCGCCTCAACATTCCCGCAACAGTTGAGCATCGAGCTGCCCGGCGGCAGCGCGTGGACGCGCTCGATCGCGGCAGCGGATGTGGACGGCGACGGCGACCTCGATGTGCTGCTAGGGAACGATGGCAGTTTCCAAGGCAGTCGCAGCCGTGTGGTGCCCTTCACCCGGTGCTCCGCCTTTGGCACCGCACGCAGCCGCTATGGCAACGGATGCGTGCGCTGCCCAGCTCCGTCCTCGCGCCGTGACGATGCCTTCGACGTTTGCTCCGAGTGCGACGAGCACAGCCAGGTCGATGGCTCCGGCGAGTGCGTCGCTTGCACCGAGGGCAGCGAGCGCTTCCTCGGTGCAACCCGGTGCACGCGCTGCCCCGCGGGCAAGCGCCACGCGGCCAAAGGCACCGGCTGCATCGCCTGCTCTCCGGGAGAGTACGTGAACTTCCAGGGCCTCTTTGATCCATCGTCGTGCTTGCCCTGCCTCCCAGGCTCGTACAGCCCGACATTCGGTGCGAGCACATGCACGCCCTGCGCGCCCGGTACATTCACATCGGACTTGAACTCGCTCACGTGCTCAGCTTGCCCGAGTTCTGCCCAAGGCGGCTACTACTGCCCCGAGGGCGCCAAAGCCGCGATGCCCTGCCCAGCCGGCACTCATAAGAACGCTTCGCTCAGCGTGATAACATCCGTCAGTCAGTGCGTCGCGTGCCCGGTCGGCACGTCGTGCTCTGTGGGCTCGGCCGTGCCGGTGCCGTGTGCTCCAGGCACGTACAACAACCAACCAGGACAGCGGACGTGCGTCGAGTGCGCTGCGGGCTCCTTCCAGAACCTTGAAGGACAGACATCGTGCAACGCGTGCTCACCGGGCTACTACTGCGCCGAGGGCGCGGGAGCCGAGCTGCCATGCCCTGCCGGCACGAAAAAGCACCCCTCGCTCAGCGTGATGACGTCCGTCGACCAGTGTGTCGATTGCCCAGTCGGCACGTCGTGCTCTGTGGGCTCCACTGTTGAAGTGCCGTGTGCACCGGGCACGTTCCAGAACCAGACACGGCAAGCAGCGTGCCTCAAGTGTCCAGCGGGCTTCTACCAAGACCGTACCGGTCAGACATCGTGCATCCCGTGCACGGCCGGCGGCTACTACTGCACCCAGGGCGCGGCGGCGGCACTTCCGTGCCCTGGCGGCACGCGCAGGAACCCGTCACTGAGCGATGTGACATTGATGACATCCCCCGATCAGTGCGTCGCCTGCCCGATCGGCACGTCGTGCTCTGTGGGCTCGGCCGTGGCGGTGCCGTGTGCTCCGGGCACGTACAACAACCGGTCGCGGCAGGAGACGTGCCTCAAGTGTGCAGCGGGCTCCTTCCAAGAGCTTGCTGGTCAAACGTCGTGCAGCCCGTGCACGCCGGGCTACTACTGCGCCGAGGGCGCGGCGGCCGCGCTGCCGTGCCCTGGCGGCACGCACAAGAACGCCTCGCTGAGCGTGATGACGTCCGTCGATCAGTGCGTCGCCTGCCCGGTCGGCACGTCGTGCTCTGTGGGCTCGGCCGTGGCGGTGCCGTGTGCTCCGGGCACGTACAACAACCGGTCGCGGCAGGAGACGTGCCTCAAGTGTGCAGCGGGCTCCTTCCAAGAGCTGGCTGGTCAAACGTCGTGCAGCCCGTGCACGCCGGGCTACTACTGCGCCGAGGGCGCGGCGGCCGCGCTGCCGTGCCCTGGCGGCACGCACAAGAACGCCTCGCTGAGCGTGATGACGTCCGTCGATCAGTGCGTCGCCTGCCCGGTCGGCACGTCGTGCTCTGTGGGCTCGGCCGTGGCGGTGCCGTGTGCTCCGGGCACGTACAACAACCGGTCGCGGCAGGAGACGTGCCTCAAGTGTGCAGCGGGCTCCTTCCAAGAGCTGGCTGGTCAAACGTCGTGCA
>Ga0210239_100743_pt1 | contig 28356 bp, 17 predicted proteins | sample ChrtobMetP5a_0mM_FD_155451 | JGI IMG/M metagenome (GOLD analysis project Ga0210239, IMG submission 155451) | Chrysochromulina tobin associated microbial communities from unialgal haptophyte culture, Seattle, Washington, United States - P5a_0mM | ecosystem: Host-associated > Algae > Haptophytes >... | reverse complement strand
GCTGCCTCTGCTGCCTCTGCTGCTGCCGCCGCCACCGCCGCCGCCGCCGCCGCCGCCTCCGCCGCTTCCGCCGCCTCCGCCTCCGGCGCCGCCGCTGCTGCTGCTGCTGCCGCCGCCGCCGCCGCTGCCGCTGCTGCTGCTGCTGCTGCTGCTGCTGCTGCTGCTGCTGCTGCACGGCGCGCCATCGGCCAGTCGCAGATCCGCCAGTGGACCGACCGCCCACTCTGTCTCGCTTAGCAGCGCCATGGCGCAGCGCTCGGCTCGGCGCTTGAGCGCGCCGTCCTGCGCGCCGTCCACGCTGCCCATCTCGGTGGCCCCGGCCTTGAAGTAGCGTTCACACCACTCGCGCGCGTGCCGCGCGTCGCCGACCACGTGGGGCATGAGCCACTCTGCGGAAGCCGATCCCACACCAAGTTCGACGAGCGTATGATGGAGGAAGCTCTCGGGCTCCGAGTGACTCGGCGGCAGCTGCTCGCCAGCGCGAGCGCACGCGGCGAGCCGCGCGCCAAGCCCCACGAAAAAGGCGGCCGCGTGAGCACGTGGCACGATGGCTGCATGGTCGGCGAACATGTGGTGCACGCTCCGCCCGCGGTCGTCCGTCTTCTTGAAGGCCCGGGCGTGGAGCACAGTCGACGCCTCGACGACGCAGTGCGGGCGCGCCGGCCGTACGAACGCCGTGTCAGTGCGCGTGCGTAGGATGAAGCCGAAACGCAGCTGGTGCGTCGACTCGAACGCCTCGAGACGAGTAAAGCACTCTCGCAGCGTCGCCAGCTGCCGTGCGAGAGACTGCACCATGTAGCCGAAATCGGCGAGCTGTGTGCCGGGGGCGAAGCGGCAGCCCGCGAGGCCGGCGGCGCCAGGCATCGCGCTGCCCGCTGCAAGCGGTGCACTCCACTCGCTGTACCGCCAGTGCCCTCCTACATCAAAGGCGGGGCTCCCGTCGCTGCCTCTGCTGCCGCCGCTGCCGCCGCTGCCGCCGCTGCCGCCGCTGCCGCCGCCGCCGCTACTAGCTAAGTAGCGCAGCACGCAGAGCAGCCGTCGCCTCCCTGCCCCATCGAGAGCGTGGACATCGTACAGCCTCGCAAAGAGCACGCGCTCGGCGCCCCCAAAAGCACCCCAAAAATGATCGGCAATGCTCACATGCACAGACGGCTGTAACAGGGAACGCACCGGCCCTGCGAGGAAGGTGGCCACAGCGGGCGCGGGCGCGTCAAGTGCACATTCGCCCATCGGCGGCAGCTGTGAGCTCTTCATTCGTCTTCTCGCTTTCGCCGGTGAGTCCTCATGGGCGGAAAAGAGGCGATGCCACTCGCCTTCGGCCGGAAGCGCCCACGATGGCGCCTCGTCGGATGGCTTGCGGGTGACCAGCGCCGATGCGGGTGAGGGCAAGCTGGGCTGCTCGAGCGCCTGACGCCTGTGCGCGTGCGTGGACGACGGCCCGTACTGAGCTGTGGGGATGCCGTGGGCGCTGCCGTGGACGCTGCCGTGCCGATGGTGCACCGAACGCGGCGGCTCGCGCCACGCAGCCCCGCCCAACCTCGCCACACGCGTCGGTGCCCTCGCCGCCGCGCCGTTGGCGGCCACATTGGACGCGGGCACATCGCCGCCGTACATGGTAGCGCGGCACTGCGCGGCGGAGTCAAAGCCCATCGCACCAAATTGCATGCAGCCCGCGTTCCGCATCTTGGCATGGCGCTCGTGCCGTAAGATATCGACGCCAAAGGGGTGCTGCCGGTGCGAGCCCGCGCGCGCCAGGGCGTATTCGAGCAAGTCTTCTGAGCGCGACAGCTCACAGCAGCTCTCAGCTGGGCGACACGTGTCGAAGACAGCCGCCGTCGTGAGCACGCTCTCGGCATGCGCGCGTGGCATTAGCAGGAGCCATTCAAGGGTGGAGTTCCAATGCGAGGGCCCGCGGTGCGTGATCGTCACCGGCCGGCCCTCAGCGCTCCACAGCGGCAGCGCGCAGTGCGGCGGCACGCCTGCATACCAGACCGTGTCGGGTCGCGTAAGGAGCACCACATCATATCGGTCTGATGCGCGCGCCTCGCGCGCCGCGAGGCTCGCGTGGCACGCCGCGAAGCCGCTCCACTGCGAGACGGCGCGCATCGTGTGCTCGCGGTGCGAGAAGAAGCCCGAGCGAAAGCAGCCGCGGGCGATCGCAGCAGGGTGGGACGGGCCCTCATGGGAGCCATTGGCGAGCAGAGCAACGCCCGCCGGATGGAAGGCACATGCCGCACTGCAGACGTCGGCCGCGGCCTGGTGCAATGGATCGAAACGCCATTCCTTTTGAGACTTAGGGTCGTCGTCCACCAGTTTGAGATGAAAGAAGACGTCGGGTGTGGAGCCGCTCAGCCCTCGGCCACCGTAGCTCTCAATGAGGTGCCGCTTCAGGCTGCGCCACGCCTGTTCGCGCGCGAAGGTGCGCGCGCCGCCGACTATGCACACGGCCACCTTGGGTGGCGGCCGATGTGGGCAGAGTGCGTTGGCTGCTCGCACATCTGGCGGACCGTCGGAGGCGGTGATGCACGAGCAAGTTGCCATTCCGCAGTGTCAATTCCTCATAGACAAGTTGCTCAGCACCACGCTACCGGTACATCCGGTTCAGTAACCGGTACGGCGCTATATTTGGGCATCAGACCAAAACGCTATGTGACGGTCCTGCATGCATTTCTCATCCGTCTTCGAAATCAGTTGGGTCTCTTGAGAGTCATCCGCACCCTCTCGACCTGTGTGGTACCGCGGGAAAAACACGACACCATGGAGGAGCTCTCGGATGACGTGCTGTCCATGATCCTTCTTCATCTGTCTACGCTGGAGTGCGTCGCGAGCGCCGGCTTCGTGTCGAAGCGCTGGCACAAAGCAACCCTGGCAATCAGCGAGCGGCTATGGGCTCAGCTTGCGACATCGACCAAGATCACACAAGCGGTGTCCGGCGGAGTGCTTGACCTCTGTGGCGTGGGCTGGAAGAGCCGGCACCTCATGCTGCTTCCGCACTCACGAGTGCCACACACCGCTACCGAGCTCAACAACGCCTTCGAGTTCTATATCGAGTTGGGTAACGAAAGCTTCTTGATGGCAGAGCTTGGCGCTTGCGACCTGACAGGCAACCGACTTGGCGCGGACGACGATGGAAACGCGGACGACGATGACTACTTCTTTGGCGCTCCACGTCGCATCAGCGTCAAAGCTCGCGTCGTCGAGGACGACATCGACGGCGACGGCTCTGCCATCTTCGAGAACATCGAGGGCATCGCGTTTGGATTCGAGCCGTGCATGCACACGGTGTTCGCGCGACGCCGGGCCGATGGCGCCGTTGCGCGCGTCTTTCGCACTGCGAACGACGATCCCGAATTCTTGTATGACGAGAACGATCCTAAACGGGACTGCTTTTACGACGAGAAAGCTGGCACTCTTATCCACAGTCTTCGCGGCGGTGAGACGCTTTGCGCTGGCGCGCGAGATGGGCAAGGAGGTGGCACGAATGAGCTAATGACGTCGGCGAGCTTTGAAATTCACTGTGCCACGAGGTCGCAAACGAGGAGCGGTCGTCCAAACTGGGCCGTCCCATTCAAGCAAGGCGAGTTCAAGCTCCGCTTTTCGTGGCAGCACTACTACGGCCACGAAGCAGTCGGTTTTGACAACATCTCGCCCTCCGTGATCTGGGATGCTCTAAACCCACTGCCGGAGCGCGGTCCTTTCTTCATGTGAGTGCTTGCACGTTGGCAATGTGTTTTGAGCGCCAGCGACGCGGTGCGACCATCGAGGGACAGATGCGTGCATGCGTCGAGGAGCGGGCAGAGTCGTTGGCACGTGTCGTGGAGTCTCGACTGTCGAGAGGAAGGATACATGTACGATACGAGGCTGGTTTTTGTGTGCGCCTGTGCGCGACCGCGATCATTCGTGTGGACTCTGTATTTGTTTTTGATGAACCGAATCCGAATGGCGAGGCGCGGAGTATGCTCAAAGGGAGAGCCGACGCGCGTGGTCCGACGCCCCAAGATCCATCTTGCGGTACCAGCTGCTTGGGGCGCACGTTGGGCCGAGGGAGTACAGCTGTGCATCCTGTGGATGCTCGTAGAGCCATGCTGCCGTGCACTTGCGCTGTTGATTGTGCGTTGCAGCCACAGGCACAGCTACAGGCAGCGGCGGCTCCAGCCTAGCGAGCTCGTCGAAGATGACGTCGATGCGTGCGCGCACAATCTCCACGCGTGTTCATGAGGTTCATGTGTGCCGTGAGGTTCACCTTGATGCTTGAAGTACCGAGCTCACAGGCTCCGAGGCTTTCGAGCTTATTTCGAGATGCCATCGCCGGTTGACGATCATGTTCTTGTACGCAGAACGAGTGTGCTCGCTCAGGCCCAAAGCGGCACTCATGACACTCATTAGCATTCATTTCACCCACACGATCGCCCACTAGTCCATATGCGATTGGGTCTTGAACGGACGGGACCATCTCTCTGCCAGCAGATGCGGCCACTGCTGGAAGGCCGTATGCGCACCTCTTTTGCTGGAAGGCGATTTGTGCTTGCAAAGGCTGGCCCTGTTGGAGCGCTGCTCGAGTGGCCGCCGTCGGTCCACACCAGGTGATTGCGGTCGTGAGAACAAAGACGGGTGCAGAGTGGTTGCAGCGTTTGGCCGCACGCGAGGTATCGGAGGTGGTTTTCGGCCCACGCGAGCGTGTGCTGCCCTATATGCTGCCCTGCACTCGTGCCTTGCGCGAACCAGCGTCCTGAGTATAGCACAGCAACGCCGTCCACGCAGACGAGAGACGTGGCCTCCACTGTCGCACTTCTCTCTCCCTCTCTTGCCGCTGCCGCGCCACCTCCCGCTGCGTGACCCTGCGACTCAAAGCTTTAGCCCGCAGCCCGAGGCAGTACACCAACTGAAGGCAAAAAACCGGCTACCAGGGGCCGGTACTGAGTGTCGTGCAGTGCACCACCTCGTGTTCTCGATATCTTGCAGAGCTCATCTCCACCCATCCTTTACGCGGCCCATTGACGACTCGATCCGACATATGGTGCACGCCAGCGATAGTGTCGAGCCTCCAGCGTAGATGGAGAGGCCGAGACCCATCGTGGACGAGGGGCACCAATACTCGCCGCATGCCGCCGCGATGCCCTTTACTTACCTTGAGCACATCGTCCAACTGGCCGGCCGGCCAGTCCCCCGCCGATTGGAAGTGGACGAATTCGTGCGCGTAGTCAAACGTGCCCGAGCCGTACTCTCGCACTCCATACGCCTTGTATCGTGTTCGATGGGTAGTGCGATCAGGCTCCGTGCCAAACGGTGCCGTGCTGTTGGTGGACCTTGCACCAACCACAGTTTGCGTGCTGGTATTGGTCCATCGAGTATTCCAGCCGCGCGAGTGCAGCAGAAAGGTGGCCACGAGTTCCCTGCGTGCTGCTGTGATAGCGCTGTAGGGATTCGACAGAGCGATGAATGCTCGCGGCTTCTGCTGCCCGGGCGGATGCACAACCAGCGTGGGATAATTGCTGCACCAGCTCGCCGTGCTGCCGCTCACATTGCTCGCCGCAAGGACGCGGCCGGATCTCGTGCCGGGGCTGTCGTCGAGCTTCCCGTCGAGCCTGCACGGGAGCCCATCACACGTCGACGATTTGAAGCGACGGTGAAGTCTCTCATCGAGCAGGAATCGCTCACCGAGGCTCACGTTATGAGCAGCTCGCCACTGCGCGGCGCGCGTATTGATGAACTCGGCCGTGTACTTGGTGGCGCTCGCGCTCGCTGTCTTGAGGCCCTTGACACGATGCCACTGCATCTCGTGAGCGGGTCGCGTCACCTCGTAGCGGTAAAAGCCGCGCTGGAATCCAGCGTCGCTTGCCCCGGCAGCTTGGAGCAGCGCAGTGTCTCGAGCCCAGCTCAACAGTGAGTCGGCGCTTGGGCAGACATCATCCTCAAGATGGACGAAGGCTGAGGCCGTGGACGTCAAGTCGGCCACAATAGCCGCCCAGGAGTGCAAGTGAGCATGAGTGAGCCCAAAAGGGTTAGCTCGACGACGCACGCGCAAATCGGTCACGGCTCCAGCCTCTGAAGACGTCACTGCCACCTTCCAGCCCTGTGGCAGCGGCAATAAACTCTGCTTCACCACAGGCCACACGGCAGACCCATTGTTGGTAAAGACCGTCAGCTCAACCTTTCCGACAATTTTGTGCCATGTTCGGATGCATTCAAGCGTGTTCGGTAAGTGGCGAGGCGTGACTGGACGACCGGCTGGAGGCACATGCGCTGCAATTCCCACGATCAGGTGACTCAGCAGGATCTGAGTGCTTTCGGTCGTCATGTCATCGTGGGATTCCTATAACTCCTTCCCAATGGTCCGTGCGAGAGAAACATGTCAAATGCATGCACGAGTGCATGCTTCGCTAGCTGTGCACGACCGCAAGTGCTCCTCATTCCTATCAACGACTCAAAAGCGCTAAGACAATGTCGTACACATGTGACCCCGGCGGGATGCCGACGTTGGTTGCTCGGCTGTGGCTGCTGTGGCTGCTGTGGCTGCTGTGGATGCTGCAGGCGGTGCAGCTGCGGGCAGCCCCCGAGTCGCGGTTGCGTCCGTTGCCTGCAGCTTCGCCTGCTCGGCGATCCTCGAGGCTGCCGCCATGCCTCTGTCGAGCTCCTCCGTCGCTCGTATTGCGAGCTCATCAAGCTGCTGCTGCATCCGCGCCCGCGCCTCATCGAGCTCCCGCTGCATGCATGCGTGTGCGCGCCCGAGCTCCCGCGCGCTTTGCAGCACAGCGGCCTGCTGGGCCTGCTCCACCGCCTCGCTGCACGCCTTAGCATGCGCGTGCCGCAGCTGCCGCAGCGCGGCCTCAGTCGCATTCCGACTCCTCTCTGCCGCCTCCCGTACCGCCTCGGCCACTGCCTTGGCCTTCAGAGCCTCATCTCTCGCCGAGTTCGCCTCATTAATGGCGAGGAGCGCCTCTGCTCTCTGCTGCAGCGCCTCTGCCGCAGCGTTCACAGCCAGCTCTTTCGCCCCCGAAGCTTCGTCGCGAGCTCGGTGAGCGAGGTCGAGCATGGCCTCGAGGCACTCGACGTGGGCTCGCAGCTCGACATTTTGCCTCGCAGCCGCAGCTGATGTAGCATCCTGCGCCTGCCGCTGGGCCGCGATGCTTGTCTCTGCCGCGCATTCGTGCGCGGCGAGCTCTACGCATAAGGTCGCGCGGAGCACTTGCAACTCTGCCTCATGCCTCCTGCGGACTGCAACTTCCCTCGCCATGCCTGCCTCGTTGGCCTGTGTGAGCGCCGTCTCATGTGCTGCCGCTGCGAACCTCAGCTCCTGCTCGAACGCAGTCGCAACCTCTCCCATCGCCTGCTCATGCGTCGTTGCTGCATCTCTCATGGCCTGCTCGGCAGCAGCCGCCTCCTTGAGAGCACGAATTTGCGAGTCAGCCATCTTGCGGAGCATGGGCATGCCTTTCATCTCGAGCACCCGCATCTCCGCCGCCTCGCGAAGTTCGTGCTCCCGGACGACCGCAGCCTTGAGCTGGGCCTTGAGGGCGCTGACCTGCTGTTCGAGAACCGGATCGAATCTGGACTGGGGCTGAGGAGCTGACTCGAGTATTGACGCGGTGTGTATGGCCTTGAACAATCTGTCACTCAGCGACCGTACCGGTGGGCGGGACCGCGGCGTGTCCGCGATCGTCGTAGACGCCTGCACGCCCTGCATGGCTGACTCAGGCTGCCTTTCAGACCGGCGTTCACTGACGATCGTCTCGAGACCCATGAAAAACCGAAAAAATTTGCGAACGTGCATGCATTACGATGCAGTTCGGCGCGCCATCTCATCAGTTGCGTCTACATCCTATCTCTCGGAAGCGTGGCCGCCGCCGCCACCCGCCCTGGTGCTGCCGCCACCGCCGCCGTGCGTGTCTCCCACTCACTCACTCACTCTCTCACTTATCACTCACTCACTCACTCCATGTCTCGGGGCGTTAGGTCGATACATGGGTCGAGCAGCGCTGTGTTGTGTGTCATGCAGTGTCGGAACCGTCATAGAAGTGATTTGTCATGATCGTTGACAATGATCTGTGAGCAACGACAGGCGGTGTGGTTGTGAGTTTGGCGTCCAGCTGTTGGCGTCACGAACTCACGATCGCACCTTTGTGAATTCGACGTAGTCGATCGCGCCGTCACCATTCTGATCCACTTTCCTGATCACCTGCTCAACGTCCTCGAGCGTCACTGGCTCACCTACGTTAAGCATGACGCGCTGCATCTCCACGGCGTTGATGAAGCCGTCCCCGGACGTGTCGAAGACGGAAAAGGCCGCCTTGAGCGTCTCGCTCGTCTGGCCCTGATTTCTGTGCGCAATCAATGCTACAAACTCGGCAAAATCGATGTCCCCTGAGTCATCAGAATCTGCAAGAAATATGATCTCCTGGATCTCTTCGTCAGTCGGGTTCTGCCCCACCGACGCCATCAGGTCCTTCAGCTCTCCGGCATCGATTCTGCCGCTTCCATCCTGTGAATGAGAGCGCACGCGCCGTCTGTGAGCGAGACGGCTAAAGCACTGCTAAAGACGCGCTCCAAGCGCCACCCCCCCCACTGCGAAGCCGACGGCAGGAGCCTATACTCTTGAACACACCTTGTCGAAGAATGAGAAAGCTTCGTGGAACTCGTGCAGCTGCGCATCAGTGATCTTGTCGACTATCGAAATGCTATCCTTGCCCTTCTGCGCTCCGACATGCGTTCGAATGCGCGCTTTGCAAGAGGATATCAACTCCGAGAGGGAGCTGCCCATCGAAAGCTGCCCACTGAGGGAGCTGCCCATGAAGTCTTTTTGTAAATGAAGTCTTTTGTGAAAGTGGATGTAGCAAAAGACTTTTTGATGAGTAAAATTAATGAGGGCGTTATGCATTTATACGTGGCATTGACGTTGCATGCAATCTTTTAATTTGTGTTCGACGTTCGGTGACGGTGGCATTGACGTTGCATGCAATCTTTTAATTTGTGTTCGACGTTCGGTGACGATTGACTTTAGTTTAGTTTTGAGACCGCAACGCACCTACTCTCTATGTAGCCCCGCGTCACAACCCCGTCACATCTTTAACGTCGAGGAGTCGAGTCGAGGAGACGACCAGAGAAGGATTTCATCAGTATGTTAATTGTTATGCTTTATGGTCCGAGAACTACGACGGTAGTCTCACGACAACGACATCTTGTTGAATGGACGTTTGTGAATAATTTACACAACGCCCTCCGACCCTGCACGTGACCACGTGTCACCTGTAACGTGAAACGTCAATCGAGCTGAGACCTCACAGTCTGCTGTCAGTGCTGTCTGCCACAATCACGTTGATTCATGATTGACCCAAAGGGGTACTACTACGGGGGAGCGGTATTCTTTCTGGATTCACACACGTATCGTCCCCACGACCTGATTTTGAACTCAGTGATTGACCCAAAGGGGTAGGTGGAGGTCGTCTTTCTGGATTCACACACTCTATTATCTTCCCCACCACCGTGATTTTGAAGCTCAGTGGGAGAGGGAGTGCGCCCCTTACTCACTCAATCACCTTGCTGTGTGTACGGCCAGCTGCGAACACAGTATCCCTTTTAAGAGCCCCCCGCATCTCTCTGCAGCAGGTACAACCGCATCGCCACCTCCGCGTCCTGCACCGCGCAGTGGCGCTCGCCTTTGCCGTGCATCTCGAGCCCGAGATCGTCCGACGCCATCGTGCGCAGCGGCACGGTGCGGCCGCTCTCGTCCGTGCGCGCGACGTCCAGCACGCGCGCACCCGCCGGCCGTTGCTCCTTCGACAGGCCCAGCGCCGTGAGGTCGTGCTCGATCGTGTGGCCGATGATCGTGCCGCCGCGCGCCATGTGCTCGAGGAGCCGCAGGCGCACCTCGGCGATCTCAGCGAATTGGAGCGCCTTGCGATCGCATGCGAGGACACCCGGGATCATCGGGAACGAATGCCGATCGGGGATCAGCACGTCGAGGCTCACGATGCGCCGCTCATCCACCGCGGCCACCCGCCAAGGACGAAATTCGCAATCCAGCGACAGCACTTGTGACGGTACGGGCGGCAGCGCAGGCGGGCTCACATCAGGAGCGCCGGCTGATGCCCTGCCACAGTTGCAAAGGCCCTGCTTGTACGTGCACCAAGTCCGAGGTGTGGAGCACTCGTCACGAAGGGCAGCGAGCGATCGGCTCACCCTTAACAGATGACGGGCTCGGCCCGGCAACAGGCTGAGCGTGTCGATGGCTCGGAGCGTCTCTGAAAATTCATCGTAGCCTGAGCCGGGGTGCCGCCTCTCGAGATGATGCGCATCGCTAGGCGCGAAGCCCCAGTTTGAGAGCAGCGTGACGACAGCTGAAGAGGGCGGCCCTCCTTTTGCACGTGCCAACATGAATCACGTGCTCGTGCATTTTGTGGCGCGTCAAACTTGCGGCCGAAGTCCGCAAAAGCTGTGGATGAGGCGCGCCTGTGAACAGACGCGTTTCGTCTGTGAACAGACGACCTGCAATGGTGTCGTGAAATAGATTGTGTACGACCAGTCTCCACACCCTCGATCCTCACCCCGTTCCCCCTCCGAGCGTGCTCGGGGGCAAACCCACGGCGGGATTACCGTACGTCTCCACAACCAGCTACACACCGAGTTCCCACACGCACACAACACACACACAACACACAAAGGTTGAAGACGAGCAGCGCGGTTGCTTCACGACCACGCTCTCGTTGTACATGTACGTTTTTGAAAGCCCCCAGCCCCTCACGCGACACCACCCTCAGACGCCATGTCGGGGCGTCGCCTGCCGTGACTCTCTCGCCTCCTCGGCCTCCTCGTCCTCCTTAAGCTGAATTGCAAGCGTCGGGCCGTCAAAGGCGTACTGGGACCACGCGAAGCCGCTGCGGTACGCGACGGTCGTCGTCGGGTCGCCTGGGAGCGATCTACCATGCTCGAGCTCATTTTTGCGCATGCGGTACTCGGAAGGCGTCCGCGTGTGTGAGTGCGTGGGGGAGGTCGGCAGGCTGCGGCGAATCGGGCTCTTTTGGGCCGGCGATGCCATTGTCTGCGCGACGAGCGCATTGCGCTTCTCGAGCCACTCGCTGGCGTCAGCATCCTTCTTCCAGTCGGGGCTGAAGGTCGTGCGCCAGCCGCGCGACGCTGAAGTCGGCCTCGACACCGGGCTAAGCGATGCTGCCGCCTCCGCCCCTGCCTTCGTCGCGAGCAGCTCACGTTGCGAACGCTCGAGCTCCGCACGCAGCTGGGCCGCGCGCTGCGCGTGCGCCTTGGACGCCCTCTCCGCATCAAGAGTGCGCTGCTCCAGCACAGAGGCTGTCGCGTCCGCCGCCGCGGCCGATGTCGCGAGGCGCTTCTCGAGAGCGCCCAACTGCCGATGCAGCGCGTCGTTCTCTGCCCGCATCGTGGACAACTCATCGATGGTGGCGCTCAATGCATCCTTCGCCCGCTCGCTCGCAGCTGCGGCCGCCGCGAGGCGTTGGCTCGCGGCCGCCCTAAGCTGTGAGCGTAGCTCATCGTTCTCGCGCAACGCCGTGCTCGCGATCAGCTTGTAGCCCTTTCGTAGCTGGTTCTTCCACGTCAGCATGGCCGTGCGGAGGGCCTCGCGCCGTGGCCAGCGGGCTTGGGAGCCGAGGCGCACCGCAATCTTGCGCAGAGTGCTCTGCGCGAGGGACGCGACACGCCACACGCGGAAGAGCAGCGCGACGGCGCGACGGCTTTGCGAGCGTCGCAGGAGCACGTGCAGCAGGCATGTGCGCTTCCGACCGTGGAGGAGCGCTCGCCACGTGCGAAACGCACGGGCGTGCTGGGCTAGCACGAGCGATGCGGCGCTCATGTACAGTTTGGCCGCGATGGCGACTCGTGACGATTGGAAAGCCGTCCACGTGTTCATCGCGCGCCGCTGCTTCCCGAACCGAAAGCCGCCGCGGCTCAGGGCGAGGTTGCGCACGGCGCGGGTGACGCGGAGCCAAAACGCCAACCAGCTGTTGAAAGCGCGGCGCGCTTGGCGCCCGGCGAGGTTGCGGAGGGCCACCAGCCCCTTGGTGCGCATGCGGCTGACGTATCTCCAGTGGAACCAGGGCCGACGCATGCCGCGCCGTTGCCACTCAAGGCACGCGTTCCACAGGCGGCGCTGCTCGCGTTGCCGCCCCGAAGTGGCGCAGACCCATGCGTTCCATGCACGCGTGCGGCCGCGGCTGTAGAGTCGCCCGAGGGCGATCGGGAAGAGCGCCCTCTGTTGCCGAGACAATGCTGCCCTCGCTGCAAGGTGGTTCCACATTCGGCGCTTCAGCCCGTTGGCAAAGGCCATGATGCCTCGGCGCAGCAACCGAATACCTCTCATGCGAGCTTGCGCCGCGGCGTGCCAGCTGTTACATGCGCGCCTGAGCTGCCGTTGCTCCCAGCTGCCGAGCGCTCGCAGTACGATGATCGATTGTTGGCCGCGCAAGCCGGCAGCTGCCGCCCAGCTTGCTAAGGCACGCGACACGCCTTGACGGCCAAGACGCGAACGGGCGTCGGCGATCAGCTGGCGGTGACGCCGCGCCTGGCTGGCCGCCTCCGTGAGGTGGTTCCACATTCGGCGCTTCAGCCCGTTGGCAAAGGCCATGATGCCTCGGCGCAGCAGCCGAATACCTCTCATGCGAGCTTGCGCCACGGCGTGCCAGCTGTTACATGCGCGGCGTAAAGCGCGGGCGAGCAGGCCGCTTGCGCCACGGCGTAGGATCGTCCTCATGCGACCGACCGAACACCACTGCAGACATGCGGACCGCGCGCCGCGCCGCTGCCACTGGCCGACGGACGCAGCAACACGGCGCATCTGAAGCTGCCCTTCCACGCTCGCAGGCCTCCACACATTCCATGCGCGAACGAGGCGTAGATGGACCAACTTTGCTATGGTCAGCTGCATCAGATGGCGCCGCCGGCGATGGGACGCCGACTTGGCCTTGAGCTCATTCCACAGTCGGCGCTCGAGCCGCCGGCTGAAGACGGATGCTCCCTTGCGGAGTAGGTTCAGGTCCACGCGCCGCAGGTGGCACGCGTCGCTCCAGCGATTCCAAGCTCGCCGTGACTGCCGATGCAGCAGGGCGTGATGGGCATTCCGCATCAAGGCAATCGCGTGACGGCAGTTGGCCCTCCACGCCCGCAAGCTCTTCCAGCTGACAGTCAGCGACCGGTGCACTAGAGCCGCCGCACCTCGGTACAACGCGCCGAGCGCTGCACGTCGCTGAGCGGCCGCTATGTGGAAGCTGTGGAAGGCGCGCCGCTGCCCACCGAGCACAGAGACCGCGCCGCCGCGCCCAAAGGCTTGGCACGCTTCCGCCGATGTGCTCGCGTGGCCGACCCACGAGTTGAACGCGCAGCGGGAGCGACGGTGCAAGATGGCCGTCAGCGCCTTGCGGCCGAGTTGTCGCAAGAGACGCACCTGCCAAACGTGCGATGCCCACGAGTTGATCGCCCGACGGCTCTGCCAACGCCTCCAGGTACACAGTCCATGGCGCAGGATGAACCGTTCGTACACGAAAGTCTGCCAGCGGCGCAGCGCGGGCGCTGGGCTCCGTTGGCACCACAGCTTGATCGCAAGATGGAGACGTATTTGGTTGGCGCGCCAGAGCACGCGCCTCTCACGCCAGCGGCGCAAGGCACGAGCGCGGCAAGCGTCGAGGGCCCGTATGAATAGCCTTCGGCATCCGTCCGAAACGCGACGGCGTTCAAGCCAGCTCCTTGCGTGCTGCCGTAGCGCATGCCAGCCAGCTCGAAGGTTCAAGTCGTGCGCACGCATTTTGGCCTGGCCGCACAGCGCGGCGCTGACGAGCGAAAGCCAGCCGCGGATGAGCTCGTTGCGCTGGCGGCGCCAGCGCGCCTCATCGCCAGCACGCTGCAGGAGGTCCTCGACGATGCGCGCGGACGAGAGTTGCATGCTGAAGAGATCGTGTTCGTCCTGAGCACGGCAGTTGCGCAACTTCCGTGTTTCCGGAAGTTGCGCAACTTCCGTGCTCAGCAGGCTGCGTCGTCGCGACTGGACCATTGTAGAGGGAGATATGGCCTTTGCGAATGGTGAGTTCACGAGCGACTTTGTGGGCGTTGCGAATAGCCAGTCTTGCGCCGCCGCAGTTGTCCTTGTGAGCAACGACTCAGGTAGGGCGATGGGTGAGGACGCTGGCTTCGCCCGAAGGTCTGCGGCTAACTTGAGGATGTCGAGCAGCGTCGGCGACGCGGTGACAAACTTGACGAATTCATCGACGCCGATGGTGCTTTTGACATCGGTGTCGGCTGAGGTGAGTAGGGCATGCGCGTGTGCCTCGACGAGCTCGGCTTCAGAGACGGATCCCGTCGACTTTGTGGGCGTCGCGAATCGTGAGTCTTGCCCTGTCGACTTTGTGGGCGGCGACTCAGGTAGGGCGATTGGTGCAGGTGTGGGCTTCTTTGGTGGCGCCGGCGGCGGCTGGATGCGTTGCATGCGGCGCTCCAAGGCGAGGAGCTTGGCAGCGGACATAACTTTGCCTCCACGAGGTGCACACGTCTATTGCCCGACGCCTCGTCGACTTTCGCGGAGCGTCACCGCTTTCGCTCGGACAAGTTCCGTCGAGAAGTTAGGCCGCTTTTCCCCACACTCGAAGATTATTTTATGAGACTTCACAGATGTTTTTCATCATCAACTTTCAGTTCTCGGAAGAAAACCCCCACAGCGACACTCTCACGAGGACGCGCGTGTTCGGCGATGTTCGCGATGTGCTCCGTCGTCGCGGCTTTTGTTCTTCCAACTCGGAATTTTCCTGCCGTCCGCACCCGCTCAAGTTCCATCGTACTCCAGCACTCAAAGGGATGGGACGGCTTTGGAAAGGGTGAGTTCAAATTTTACGATGGCTTCGAGAAATTCATGGCACCTTTTCCGGATGAGGATCGGGTGCAGTTTCCAGAGATGTTCAGGCTCCCTGAAAATGTATATGAGGTGTCGCTGGAGCGACCGCTTGGCATTGCTTTCGAAGAGGTTGCTCCAGGAAAGGGGGTACTCGTCGATTACCTTGTGGAAGGAGGCAATGCAGAGAAGTCTGGAGTCATCAAACCCGGAGATGTCTTGATCGCCGTGACGGCGATCAAGGTATTCGGCGCGCGCTGGGAGCGGAAGCTGCTACCAGCAAAGTTCATGGAATTCGACCAAATCATGGGGGCCGTCGGCAGCAACGAACCGAGGTGGGGCGCTAAGGACGTCATCCTGCAATTTGAGAGGCCAGGAGCGGACCAGCAGAAGGTGGCCGAATTCCAAAAGTTTTTCGAGATCCCGTACGACCACGTTTTCAGGTCGCAGTAGGCGACGGCTAGCAAGGGCCAGGCTCCATTCTGAATCTAATGCCGTAAAAGTAAAGCTTATTTAGTCAAGTCAAGTCACTTGACATAGAGATAGACATTGACCGTTGACTTTTGTGGGTTGTGCACACGCAACTCCGGCACCGATTAGACGGCCCGTGTGAGGTTGTCGATGAGGTTGCGAACCTGCCAGGTTGACCGTTGACTTGACAGTTGACTTGACAGTTGACTTGACAGTTGACTTGACTTGACTTAGCTGATTTAGTCCGATACTTCAGTTTTCGCAATCAATTTCGAATTTGTTCGCAATTCGAAGTTGAGGAGCTGGCAGCTGCTAGCGCGCCCCCCCTCTCGCGACTGCCGAGACCCGAGTGCCGTGCGGTCTCCCTCTCCGCGCTTTGCGCCGTGTCTATGCGCGGTCCCGGTCGCCGTGACCCGGTGACCGGTGTCCGGGGACCGGGCGGTTCGATTCGAGTCGGTAGTTGTATGCAACAGGTATTGCATGTACAGCCGAGAGTCGACACGGTCGCTATCCTTCGCACGGGACGAAACCCAAAGTCACCCGGTTACGAGATTTTCGAAATGTGATTTTTGGAGATAGGTCAAACGTCGCCAAATACGAAATAGGAACTACACTCTAATACGTGTTAGTTTTTTACTTATCGGTAAGCTTTCATCTCTCTATCAGACGCTCGTCCAAATGGTACGATGGGGACGTCCTAGCTCCTAGGGCTGCTTCGTTTAGTCGGACTCCTCGGACTCTTCGAGCGGCGAGTCATCCTATCTCGGCGCGACGACAAGGGCGCCGTCGATAGCGTGGCGGCTGCCGGAAAGCCTCCAGATGTAGGTCGATCGGGGCCACTGCGTCGATGCGAAGGTGGTCCTGCAGCGGGCGAGAGAGCTGTCGCCGCAGTCCGGCTCGAAGACGACACTTCCTGCGATCGGACTCCGCTTATGAATGGAGAGCTGGCTGCCTTGGCAAAGGGCCGCTCCGGAGGTGCGCTGAGCGTTCGCCTGGCCCTGCTGCTGCTGTCGCCTGTTTGACCCGGAGGCGTCTCGGGGGGTGTCCTGCTCCTGCTGCTGCTGTCGCCTTTGTTCTTCTTGACGCTGTTGGCGGAGCTTTGGGTGATCAGATGGCCGCTGCCGCGAGAGCTGTTGCCACGAGCGGTGCTGGCGCGTGGTGTGGCTCGCAGATTCTCAGGCAACCATGGCTCCCTCGGTCGGCTTACCTGGTGTTTGCGCAGCATCGAGCAGACGTTGCGCATCGCCTCGGCAACGGCGGTATCTTGCTCTGCAAGGCTCTTCCCCTTCCGTAGCGCCGTGGCGCGCGCAGCGAAGGCGGCCACGTCCATCCACCGTTGGCGGCCCTTCTCGGAATAAAAGGCGCCAAAGTTAGTGAAAACCCGCACCCAGTAAAGGCGCCACTCGCCCGTGCTCTTCTCCTTCATCTGCGGATAGAGCGCGTAATAGACATAGTCCTTGGCGTACCTGAGTGCTCGCTCAATCGCCGGCTTGGTCATGAAGACCAGCGAGCCTCGACTCGTCCCCTTCTCCACGTCCTGCAGCGGCCGCGTGAGCATCCAAAGGGACCAGCTGACAGTATCCTTCCAGGAGGGCCCCTCGCCACCCTCTTCCTGGAGCCGCGCCGCGAAAGCTGGCTGCGACTGGATGAAGTCCTGCCAATGCGTCGTCACCGCAAGCAGCTCCTTGCGCAGCGCTCCGTCCTTGTCGCGCAGCGCGACGATGTCCTCTTCGCGAAGCGTATTCTTCGGCATCGTGTATGAGTTGTTGCGCGCATGCTGATCTTCAGCGGCCCGACTTGCCTTTTCCTGCTGCAGCATCTTCTGGCGCGCGAGGTCCTGGTAGACGTAGTCCTCGGGAAGCATGAGTGCATTGATCGCATGCATCGCGAGGTCGCGCCGAGCCATGTCGACGGCCGTTGACATCGTGTCCTGCATCCAGCCCGGTGGTCTTTTTGCTACGCTCGCGGTCAAGAGCTTGTCCTGCAGCAGTCGGTTAGTCAGTTTGGTGGCCAGCACCTCATGATCGCAGGCGCGAAGTGCTGCGAGCGAGGTGACGTTCTCATTCGCCAGGGCGAGCGAGAGCTCTTCGCGGACGCCGAGGCGCTCGAGCAGCGAGATGAGTGGCGCCTCTATCATGTTGAGCAACTTCTGCTTCTCCAGGTAATCAGTCTTCTTGGCCTCATCACGCTGCAATTTCTCACGGTCGCGTTCACGTCTCTGGCGGGCCAGATCGTCGGCGCTCGTCATCTGCCGAGCCTTCTGCTGCTGCTGCTGCTTAGCAGTCGCCGGGTCCATAAGGTCCGCTCCGCGCGACGGCGCGACGGCGCGACGGCGACCGGACGGCTTGGCCAGCAGGGCGTCGAGAGCCCCACCCTGGTTGTTTTGTTTGGCCAATCCACTCCGCGCGCCGCGGCAGTACGAATCCGCCATCAAAACCTCAGAGCAAAGTCTGCTGGGAACTACATAGATGTGCAGAGCACACGTGGGCATTCCCTACAGTTCTATAGAGCTGACCTTTTGTACATAACTTCTCGCGACACGGGTCGGCCACAGGTCGGCTCATTGGCGTTCCCCGCGCGGCGGCATGGGCGTTCCCAATCTGTACCGCTGGCTGAGCGAGCGGTACCCGCTGATCAATCGCCCCGTCGACGAGACGATGCCCATGCCGGAGATCGACAACCTCTACCTCGACGCCAACGGCATCCTGCACAATGCCACGCATGGCGATGCGGGCGAGTCCATCGGCGGGCGTGACGGCGACATGTACATTCGCATGTGCAGCAAGATCGACAGCCTCGTGCAGCTTGCACGGCCGCGTCGACTGCTGTACATCGCCATCGACGGAGTCGCCCCGCGGGCCAAGATGAACCAGCAGCGCCAACGGCGCTACCGCACCGCCCGAGACCGGCAGGTGCAGCGCGCTAAGGCTGCGGCGACGGCGGCGGCGGCGCCAATGTCAGCTGCGCCGGAGGGCGCCGCCGAGGCGTCGCTGGCGGACGCGCCGCTGGCGGACACGCCCGAGGCGGCGGAGGAGGAGGTTGATGCCGAGTTCGACTCGAATTGCATCACGCCGGGCACGGCCTTTATGAGCGAGGTGGCCGCGCAGCTGCGGTACTTCATTCGGTACAAGATCGAGCACGATGCGCTCTGGCGTGGCCTCCGGATCGTTCTCTCGGGCGCCGACTGCCCTGGCGAGGGCGAGCATAAGATCGCGCAGCACATCCGTTCGGCGCGCGAGCGGTCGCGCCGTCACTGCATCTACGGCCTGGACGCGGATCTGATCATGCTGGCGCTGGCGACGCACGCGCCTGCCGTGGTGATCCTGCGCGAGAAGGTGGTCTTCCGAGGGCGCAAGTCGGCGAGCTCCAAGGCCGTCTCGCTGCGCGCGACGGGCGAGTACGTGCTCTTGCATTCGGATTTGTTGCGCAGGTACCTCGATCTCGAGCTACGCACGCTTCTCCTCCCTTTCGACTTCTCGCTCGACCGCATCCTGAACGACCTGCTCCTGCTGTCCTTTTTGGTGGGTAACGACTTCTTGCCGCACTCGCCCGCGCTCGCGATCGAGGAGGACGGCCTCGATCGCCTCTTCGGCTCTTATAAGAAGCTCTTGCCTAATTTGGGAGGCTACCTGCTCGAGGGCGTCGAGATCGTGCCCAAACGGCTACAACGGCTGCTGGCGGACGTGGCGGCCGTGGAGCTCGAGTTCCTGCAGGCCGAGGGCGATCCGCATGAGGCGACGCATGCCAAGCGGCCCAAGCCGAACGACTCGCCCAACACAGCGCCCGACGCAACAGCGCCCAAGGACTCGGATGCGGCTGTGCTCGCAGCGGTCACCGGTAAGGGAACTCGAGCTACCGGTAAGGGAACTCTCAAGCAGACCGGCGGCGCGGCGGTCGCCGGCGGCGCGGCGGCGGCGGGCGGCGCGGCGGCGGCGGCGGCGGCGGCAGGCGGATCGGCGCCGAAGGACGCGGTGACGCTCCCGTATGAAGAGAAGGCAAGTGCGCCGGTGCACGTGCCCGCCGTGAAGCCGCCCCCCGCCCCGTGGGCGCAGGCAGGTGGCTTCTCGTTTGCCAAGGTGTTGATGGGCCAGAGGATCGCTGCGGCCGCGGCCAAGGCGGGAGCGGAGGCTGCCGTGGACGTGGTGGAGGAGGAGGGAGTCGCTGCTGATGGCGCCATGGGAACTCAGAAGAAGTCGAGCAAGGATGGCGCCGCGTCGGCGCCGGCGCCGACGCCGGCGCCGACGCCGACGCCTGCTGATTTTGGCGCCATGCTCATGTCGATGCTCGGGGTAACGAAACCCTCTGGCGAGGCGGCCTCCGCGGCGGCCACCGTGCCGGTCGCCGTGCCACCCGCGCCGCACTCACCCGCGAAGCCGGCTGTGCTGCCTGCAACGGCGCCGGCGCCCGCCACGGCGCTGAGCGTGCTCAAGCAAGTCGAGGCCGCCCTCACATCGGCGGCTGCGCTCGCGCCCTGGACGCTCGTCGACCTCGAGGGGCTCGAGGAGGACGCTCGCGATTCGATGCTCGGCGAGAAGCTGTACGCTTGATGCCTCGGAGCGCCTTACGCTTTTATGCCTCCGAGCGCCTGAGTGCCCCTGGGTGCCTCCGAGTGCCTCTGAGTGCCCCTGAGTGCCTCCGATCGCCTCTGAGTGCCCCGCGATTCGCTCTGGTGGCCTCTGTTCGACCACGGATAGCATCGCGGAGGGCCTGAGCGACGTTGCCTGTTCCCCTCCGCAGGTATCCCCTCATCTCCATAGTCGAGCCCGAGCGTGCCGGTAAGGTGACAGGCATGCTGCTCGAGCTCGAGGACAATGAGCTCTTCGTGCTCCTCATGCCCTCGGACCCCGTGGCGGGCGCCGCCGCCGTGCTGGACACGGTGGCAGAAGCGCGCCAAGTGCTCATGGAATTCGAGGCGGCCGAGGCGGCGGCGGCGGCGGGGGCGGCGGCAGCGTCGCCGCCGCCCTCCCCCCCCGGCGGCAGCGTCGGCAGCACCTCACGCGCGCGCTCGCCACAGCGCTCACCGCCGCTGCCGCCGCCGCCGCCTTCGCCTCCGCCCTCGCCGCCGGAACCGTCGGCCGAGGGCGAGTTCCCTTCGCTGCCCGGCAGTGGGACGTCATCGGTGAGTCGCGGCCGCGGCGGTGGCAAGGGTGGCGGCGGCGGCAAGGGCGGCGCTGGCGGCAAGGGCGGCAAGGGCCGCGGCGAGGGCAAGGGAGGCGCCGTGGTGGGCGCTGGGCTCGCGGCTCTCCTTACCGGCAGCGCCGACGAGGTCAGTGAGGCGACGGAGGCCTCGGCTGCCTCGCCTGAGGCGCCTGAGGACTTCCCGTCGCTACCGGGCGCGCCACCCCCCGCCCAGGGCGGTCGAGGGCGTGGCGGCGGCAAGGGGGGCGGCGGCGACGGCAAGGGCGGCAAGGGCGGTGTTGCCAAGGGCGGTGTTGCCAAGGGCGGTGGCGAGGGCGGCGGCCGCGGCCGCGGTCGTGGAGTCTTCTCGATGCCGCCGCCCCCGCTGCCCCCACCCGGGGCGCTGCCCCCACCCGGAATGTATCGCCCTCCTGGCCCTGGGCCGGTCCCGCCCTTTGGCTCGCCCTTTGGCTACCCCCCCGAGATGATGGGTGGGTACATGATGCCGGTGGCGCCGCTGCCCCCACCCCCCGAGGCCTATGGGCTTCAGCAGCCTGCTGCGTCAGATGCGGGCCGCGACGCCCTCAAGCGGCTGCTCGGGCTTGCACCTGACCCAAGCCCGCCGCCCAAACCACTGCCGCCGCCGCCCTCGATGCAGCAGCCACCGATGCAGCAGCCACCGATGCAGCGGCCACCGATGCCGCAACCGCCACCCACCGGCCCACCGCCGACCATTCACATCCACACCACGGCCTTTCCTCCGCCGCCGGCCTTCCCCCCACCGCCGGCCACGGCGCTGCCGCTGGCCGGCTTCCCTCCGTTGCCTGCTGGCCCACCGCCGCCGCCGCCGCCCAAGCCGCCGCCCAAGGCCTACAGCGCCGTCTCGGGCGTGGTGACGGAGCTGGAGCTGCTCGCGGCTGGCTCTGGCGCGGTGCGCGTGGCCGTGACCTTTGCCGGCGGTGCGCCTGCACCGCTTGTGCCCGCGAATGCCGACGCGAACGCCGAGGCGGACGCGGGCGGCAACCTGAGCGCTGTGAGCGCGGGCATGCTCTCCCACTGGGGACGATTCACGCCCGCGGAGGCCGAGGCGCACCGAAGCTACTACGACGGGCGCTTGCGGGTCCATAGGGCCTTATCGGAGGGCAAGATGCGTGGAGGCGCCGAGGAGGAAGAGGAGCTGCCGCCCCTGACGGACGCGGAGAATGCCAGCCACGTCGCTCGTTGGTGCGCCTCGTTGCTGCGCGGTCTGCGCTGGGTCGTCCATTACTATCTGCTCGGACCCCCCTCGTGGCAGTGGTACTTTCCGTACCACCACGCGCCGCTGCTCACCGACGTGGCGGCACTCCTCCAGCTGGCGCCCGCCACCGCGTCGGCACCCTGGCCCGCCTCGCGCCCGCTTCGGCCGTTTGAGCAGCTCCTGTCTGTGCTGCCGCCCGCATCTGCGACGCTACTGCCCAAGCCGTACGCGGAGATACTCATCTCGGCGAGCGCGCCCGAGACGACGCACCCGCTGCGCAAGTTCTTCCCGCATCGGTATACGATCGAGCCAGACCTAAAAGGCCGCGAATGGCGCGACATTGCTCTCATCCCCTTCATTGACGCCGGCGCATTGCTCAAGGTGACGAGCGCGCTGCCGCCGAGCGCATTGACGGACGCCGAGAAGCAACGCAATACGACCGGCACAGCGCTCGCCTTCGCCTTCGACGCGAGCCGTCGGCAGCCGGTGCCGTCGCCGCTGCCGGCCCGCTTGCCCTCACTGCCGGCCGCGAGATCAGTCGAGCTCCAAATTGGAGGCGCGCCGCCGCCCGACCCGACGCGCTCGGTGGGCGACGCGCCCTCCCCGCCCGCCCTGCCCATGCGCAACTGGCCCTCGCTCGCGATGCGCGTACCCTTCTCGATGCGTCTGGAGAAGGCGGCCCTTTCCCTAGGCTGCCTGGGCGTGGTCTCACGTGGCCTCTCATGGGTGCTCGAGCTGCCTGGCGCGCACGCCCTCGGCGCGTCCCACGTGGACGCGCTCGCGGCCAACCTGCTCGGCGAGACCCCCGTGTGGATCGACTGGCCGTACGCGACGGAGGCGCGCGTGGTCTGCGTCACTGGCCCGCACGAGCGATGCTGGCGCGACCGGCGCGGCGCCCTCTCCCGCTGCGATGTGCATCCGAGCGAGTGGAAGCAGTTGCAGGCCGAGCTTGCGGAGGCGATGCGATCCAAGGCGGCGATCGACTGCGGCACGATCTCCTTCGTGCTGTACGTGGTGCGCGCGCTCGGGCACACGCGCCTACCTGACGGCTCCCTTGTGCGCCGCTGGTCACGGGAGCCCGAGCCGCTGCCGGCGCAGCTTGTGCAGCCCTCGACGCCGCACGGGACCGCCGAGATGGCGAGCGCCGCCAAGGGAGCCGCCGCCTCGCGTGTGGCCGCGGGCTCGCGTGTGCTGGTGCTCGAGGGCCCGTATGCGGGATGCGTGGGCGTGGTCGAGAAGGTGACGACGCCCGAGACGGCGCGCGCAGCCGAGGCGCCGGTGCCTATGGAGATGGACGAGGAGGCGGCGGCCGCTATGGCGATCGTCGAGGCGGCAGAGCGCGCGGCCGCCGAGCTGCTGGCCGCCGAGCGTGCGGTGGCCGAAGCGGCCGCGTCGCTGCCACCGCCCGGAGCGTTGGCCTCCGAGGAGGAGCAGATTGAATGGGCGAAGCAGGCGTCGCTGCGGACTGCGGAAGCGTACACGCCGGTCGGGCTGCCCACGCCGGCACCTCGTCAGCCTTCGGTGGTCGCGCCGCCAGTGGCGCCGACCACCGTGGAGCTCAGGGTGCGCCCGCGCCCGCCGCTGCCGACGCTGCCAAGCGTGGCACCCGAGCGCGGCCAATCGGAGCGCGATCTGGCGCAACGGCTCTCGCTGCCGCCAATTGTGCTCTCGCGGATCGCGAGCAGCGTCAAGATCGTGGGCACCGAGGTCGACGCACGGGGAAAGCGCGTCGAGCACGAGGTGGGTCTCGGCCTCAAGTCCCGCCGCCAACGGCTCGTCGCTGTCGGCTGGGTGCGGCTGCGCTCGGCCGCCGACAACAAAAAGTCGCAGGAGCGGAGCGGTTTCGAGCCGCGGGAGGGCTTTGAGGCGCGCGAGTCTTGGGAGTACTCGTCGCTCTCCGAGCGCACGCTGCGAGCGTACCGCGCCGCCTTCCCCACCCTCTTCTCGCTCCTTGAGCAGAAGCCGACCGAGGACGTGTATGAGCTCGAGGAGGTCTTTCCGCCCTCAAGCTTCCAGGGGTCCGACGACGCTGGATGGGGACCCGCGGCAGCAAGTCGCCCGGACGCGTCGGGCACGCTCAAGGTCGAGACACCCGCCACTCGGCTCGCGGACGTGATGGCGTTCCTCGAGGCGAGCGGGGTGCGCACGGCGCGTCTCGTGCCCGCTGACATGCTCCGCTTGTCTATCGAGTCCGTACAGCTTGCTGAGCAGTCGATGATCGCCACCGCCGCGGCGGCCGCGGCCGCGCCGCCACCGCCGCTCGTGTCGCTCACCGTGCCGCCGCGCGCGGTGCTGCGCCCAACGGACGCGGGCGTGCATCTCGGAGGGATCTCGACGACGCATGCTCCCGGAGAGCACGTGGTGTACATTCGTGCGTCAGGTGCGGTGCCCTTTGGTGAGCGCGGCATCGTGGTGGCCGTGCAGGGCACGCAGTGCGAGGTGATCTTCGAGCGCGAAGGCTACTGCGGCACTGGGCACTTTGCACAGCTCTCGTCGTGCCGGGCCGCCGTACTCCCCTCGGCTTCGCTCCTCAACCTCAGTCGGCCACTTCCCGCTGCCTATCGGCTCTCGAGTGCGGGTGACAGGCTGCGCGGCGCCCTATCCGAGAGTGGGGCGCTCGGCGGCGGCGGTGGCGTGGGCAGCTCGAGCAGCACCGCGATGCTCGCGCGCCGCGTGACCGGCGGCATCCCAGCCAACATCTGGTCGCTGCTCGAGGATCTCGAGCCCGAGCTCCGGGAGCCCGAGTATGTGCCCGGGCTCGAGCTCTCGGCGGCTGATGGCGCTCGGCGCCTCATGGGCGGCTCGTCTGAGGGCGGCTCCGAGCGCACCCCCGCTCTGGCGAAGAGGGGGCGCCGCGCGGCCAACATTTATAAAGAGGGCGAGTTCACGGAGGACGTGTCCAATCTCGACATGTGAGATTGTCCAATCTCGACATGTGAGATTCGTCCAATCTCGACATGTGAGATTCGTCCAATCTCGACATGTGAGATTCTTGTGGGGGAGGGGGAGAGATGCGGGGACTGACGTTGCGAGGGGCTGAGGGGGCGGCATGCAACGTCAACAGTATTGCCGGGCCGCTGGCAGCATGTGGCATGGCATGTGGTGGTGCGATCCTGAGCGCGCGCAAGCGCGCCATGGAGCCATGGAGCCAACGAGCGCGCCTTGGCGCATGGCGGCTTCGTTGGATTGCGTGCGGTCGTGCACGCCACTCTCTTTCGTCAGTAGGTGTCGTGGTAGTACTCGTACATTTCGTCTGTCGAAACGCGCATTTGTCGTCATGTCACGTATGATCGATCGTCCGGTCTCTGGGGGAGAGCCGCGTCCGCGGGGTCCGCGTCTCTCACTCCGGCTACCGGTGCGGGACTGCCGGGTCGGTCGCTCTCTACTCGTGTCCAGAGCGGCGGTGCTGCAGCGCGTATACCGTTAGTATACCGTTACCGCGTCCGAACTTACATCGCATCGCCCCCTGACGGCCTAAGAACGCGGGAACAAGCTGACGTGAGTGCGGTGTGGCGGGTGACTGTGGGAACGCAACGGAAGCACAGCGCGGCGCACAGTGATCAGTGAGGGCGAGCCGGGCATGGAGCCGGGGGAGGCGGCGGAGAACGAGAAGTCAGAAGACCTGTAGCGACCGCATCGCACGCGCCGCGGTCGCGCCGGGGATTCGCGCGCGGTCTGAGTCTCTAGGCCGGCGGTCGATCGCGGCATATGCCGCGGGGGTAAATCGAGATGAATCTAATCCTAACGTCGCGTGTAACAAAGGGACGCGTCGTCTCGTCTCGCACGGACCGGGCGCGGTGTGAAACGTTTAACGTAGGTGAAACTGCGTGCGGTGGCGCGGCGGGGGAAGGAAGATGTAACGGCCTTGACCTTTGCGTTGGCGTGGGCCCAGGAGCAGTCTTCTCGCCTTCTCGCGCCCCTCGTCAATCTTCGTCGAGCTCGAGCACAGCCTGCTCGGCCTCATCGAGTTCTCGCGCGCGCAGCCCCCGCAACTCCTCTTTGGCAGAGGCCCCAAAGGGTGTGCGCTCGAGGCGTTCTCCCCCAGGCGTGGTGGCCACGGTAGCGTAGCCGCCTCGCGCGAAGCCGCCTCCTGAGGCCGCCCAGGGTCGCGAGCGGAGGTCGCCTGAGCGGAGGTCACCCGAGGTCACCCGCGCCGCATGCACGAGCAGCGTCAGCACGAAGCACGCGGTGCCCAGCAATGAGACCCAGAGCACAATCGAGAGCCTCTCGCGCTCGGCACGGCGCGTGTGGCACGCGCGCCGTTCCTCTGCGCAGACGGGACCGCCCATGGGGCGGGTGGGCTCGCCACTCGCGGCATGGCTGCTGCCACCATCACTGTTGCGATCGGGAGAGGGTGGCGGTGGAGATGGCTCTGGCGGGTTTGGGGATGGAGAGGGCGGAGGCGGAGATGGCTCAGGTGGCGAGGGCTCGGGGGGTGGCGGAGGGCTAGGCTCACCACCTTCTGGCTCAGCCTTCTCCGTTGAGTCTTCTGACAATCGGCGTTCGGCGTCGCTGCCGCCATCGCTGCTGCCGCCATCGCTGCCGCCATCGCTGCCGCTGCTGCCTCCAACCCCGCTGCCTCCAGCGCCGCTTCCCATCCCGCTGCTGCTCATTCCATCACCGCCGGTCGAGAATGAGCCAGACTCAGTGCCGTCGTCCGTGCCAGCACCCAGCTCGAGCGTTCCCGCCTCCACGGCCGCTTTCGGCTGCTGCGGCTGCTGCTCCGCCGCGGGCGCCGCGGCTTGCTGATCTGCCTCCTCCGCAGCGTCCTCGCGCCTCTTCCTCGAGGTAGAAGCGAGCCCAGAGAGAAGCTGCATCTGACGCTCACGAGGCGCTCGTGCCTCCAGCCCCGCCAGCCCAGCCCCCAGCCCCGCCCCCAGCCCTGCCCCCAGCCCTGCCCCCAGCGAGGACACGAGAAGGCTCAGCTGCTGCAGCATCGCGGACACGGGCGGCGGGGGAGCTTCATCGGCTGAGACCCTCCTGCGAAAGCCTTCCATAGGATTCAAAGGCCTCCGTTCCTCAAATGATGCCGTGGGCTGCAGACCGTCAGCGGCGGCGGCCAACATCATAAGGACCGTCGCCTCGCCCGTCGCGCTGCCGTCCTCACCACCCATCGTGGTCGCCAATGCCTCGGTGGTACACTCGTCCCTGCGAAGACACAATGCAAAGCCAGAGGCGATCAGAGAGGCGCGTGCGCAAAGGCTATCAAGCAGAGGCTACCAGGCCATCAGACCACTCCAGGGCCTCAGGGGCAGAAGCGCGATCGCGATCGCTTTCGGCTACGCACTCGACGGCGGCATCGCATTCGCCCGAGAGCAGGAGCGCGAACGCGTGCGGGCAGTGCCGTTCACACGTCGAGGACGCTCGTGGCATCGCCGGGGGTACAAGGTGATGATGGAGCCGCTCAGAGCACGAGCCGGCCTCGGAGGCGCCCGGTACGGTGCACTCCTCCCACCGCACACGCGAGTCTGTCGTGAAGCACCACGGGCGATGGTGCAAGCCGCCTGGGTTGCGGCACGATGTGTGCGCGCCCAGGCCAGCTGATGGGTAGCGCACGTGCGTGAAGAAGTGCTGCGTCGGGAACTGCGCGGACCAGCGCTGGCACCCGTGGCCGGAAGCAGTCACGTTCACAGCACCGCGATAGTCCTCTCCATTCGGGAGCTCGTAGCACTCTCCATGGCCGTGTGAGCAGTCGGCGCCGTCGAAGAGGCACGCCGCCACGTTGCACGCCAGATCGCACTCGCCGTCGTCGATGTACTCGGGTCGGCATCTGTCCGCACAGCCCGCGAGATTACTAGCGAGATCGCTCTCCTCGCAGTCCGCGGCATCCCACCCACATGCCTCCGTGTAGCACGCCGCATCGCAAACTGCGGAGCGCAGACGTGGCACGGGCACGCACGGGCACACACGCACGCACACGCAAGTCAGTGCAGCGCGGATGCAAGCTGCAGCACGCAGCCACCCAGCCGATGGATCGAGGTGCAGCCACCCGGCACGCACCGCCATCTTCAAGCCACTCGCTGCTGCAGCCGGGCGAGCACTGCTTCTCCAGCTCCGTGAGGCACGTGCCGCGGTCAAAGGCGCAGCGCGTCGTGTTGCACAGCAAGTCGCACGCCTCGTTGGCGAGCATCGCGGGCGCGCAGTCTGGGGCGCACGGCTCGCCGCTGGTCGAAAACGGATCCAGGGCATTCAGCACGCCGATGCGAAACGCCGTCTGCGAGTAGGCGGAGAGCCGCAAGTAGAGGAAGCACGGCACAGGGAGGACATCGCGACGTAGGAGCAGCTCTTCCAAACCGCCATCGCTGTTCAACGTCCAAGAGGGCTCCGCCGTCGCATTCTCGTCCAGCGAGATCACCACCCTCGGGTCACCCTTGAGCGGTAGCAGCACCACCTTGAGGTCGCTCGGCAGCGCGAGCCACAGCCGGAATAGGGAGCTGCCGCCCTCTTCGAGAGACCCTGGATGGAAGGTATCGAGCTTGAGCTCGATGGTGATGGCGGCGGCGGCGTGCACCAAGAGCGCGCCGAGCGCGAGCATATGCTTTTCGAGTGCCACGGTGTGAACCAGGCTAATGAGCTTGCTCGTTCGGGTGATGCAGGCGTGGGAGCGTTGTGCCGGTTCACATATGCCTCAGGCCCTCATCCATTCCGGTAGGACCGGAATGTACCGTGTTCTCATCTATCATCTCAT
>Ga0210239_100742_pt1 | contig 28367 bp, 18 predicted proteins | sample ChrtobMetP5a_0mM_FD_155451 | JGI IMG/M metagenome (GOLD analysis project Ga0210239, IMG submission 155451) | Chrysochromulina tobin associated microbial communities from unialgal haptophyte culture, Seattle, Washington, United States - P5a_0mM | ecosystem: Host-associated > Algae > Haptophytes >... | reverse complement strand
CTGCCGCCACCGCCACTGCCGCCACCGCTACTGCCGCCACCGCTACTGCCGCCACCGCCACTGCCGCCTCCGCCGCCGCTGCTCCGCCGCCGCTTCTGCTGTCCCCAACTGCCGCCGCGCTTCTGTCAGAGCGGGCCGCTGCCGTCGAGAGCTTGCTACAGGATCAGGAAAAGATGAGCGCCGTCCTGAGCGCAGAGGCCACCGCTTGCCTGACGCCCCCGATCGACGCAACGCGCTCAGGACGGCGCGCTCAGGACGGCGCTTGGGTGACTCCGACAGATGCGGAGCGCTCGGCATCGTCGCGGTTTACCTCGCCGTTGAGGGCGCGTGCTTCGTTTCTGCCTCCGCCTCCGCCGCCAGCCCTTGCAGTGCCAACCACGGCACTGCCCTCTGCCCCCACCATCGCTGCCTCCCCGCCGTCGCAACCGCTGGCTACCCCTGAGAGGTGGGGTGGCGATGGCGACGTGGCCATGGCGAGCGGTGTGAATGTGAATGTGAAGGGCGGCGATGGCGACGTGGCCACGGCGAGCGGGATGGCCGGTGCCGCCGCTGCGGTCGGGACCCCTTGGCTCGGCAGCGGCGGCGCGGCGCTGCTGCGCCTGGCGGTTGCCGACGGCGCGTGCGTGCGGCTGCAAGCCCAGCACGTCGAGCTGCGCGCACGTGCGTCGTTGCTCTTCGACCACATGAACGCGTTACTTCAAGAGCAGCTCGAGGCGCATCCTTGGTATGCTGAGCCCCTCCGCGTTGCCGCCGAGCGCGCACGCAAGCACCTGGGTTCCGAGCGGCTCCGCGTGCACGGCGCTCTCAAGATTGAGCTGAGCGTCGATAGCGCTCAGGACGGCGCGCGCGAGAGCCACCTGGTCGTCGAGGGGATGCCGCGCGCTATGTTGGGCATGCCTTGCGCCATCGAGGCGGATGAGCGCGAAGATGACGGTCCCTCCTCGCCGTCGAGGGCCACAAGCAGCGGCGTGTGCGCGACATTCGAGATCGACATCAACCTGCTCGACCTCGTGACGGACGTCCAGGACATCTACCGCTCCTTCCTTGCCAACAACCACACCCTGCTCGACAAGATGGCCAAGGGCGGGGGTGTAACAGCTGCCAAGTAGAGCGCGCGGGAGCGCCGTCAGCTCACACAGCTCATGCTCGCTGCGCCGTGCGTGCTGACTTTGCCAAGAATATAGCTCCGTAGTATACGAGTATAGCTTATTTCTCTTGAGTCTCGTGCGCGGTTGTAGGATAACGTCGCAACTCGCGCGCGCCGCCGCGCGCTCGTCGAGAATCGTTTCGTAGTACAGGCTGTGAGTGGCTCTGACCCTAAGTGTAAGTCCCCATACTTGGATAAATTTAACCATCGGGAACAGACATCCAACTCCCGTCCTACGTCCTACACGTACTCGTACCGGACACGCGCTCGTCCGCGCCGTCCCGCACTTTGCATCCCGTAGTTCCTCACACAGCCGTTAAACCCAAGGGAGAGTGCGGGTCTACTATTTTTCTGTTTATAAGGGCCCGCTCGATAAGGCGAGGGCCCAACCCTACACACCTGTTTGGGAAAATGACGCTCGATCGGATGCTCGAACCACGATGCTCGATCGACGACGGCATCATTAATGCATCGTGCGCCCGTGTTAAACCGTGTCGGACGTCCTCTCCTTTCCCACGTCCGACGCATATCCCAAAAGCAAGCGCCCACCCTCGCCTAATCCCTTTACCCGTCCGGTCGAGCACGCAGCCATTGCTCACGCGTGTGCTCTGACCTGCACCTTACATGTAATGGTCCTCGGAGCAACGGAGGGCAAAGGTCATGTCTATCGCATGACACCGCGCGCGCTGTGCCACACGGTCGTCGCGTCGTCCGCTTCACGACCAGCGAGGACTACCGTGCATTCTCGACGCAAAGAATGTGCCGTTCACATCATGCGTCTTGAATAGGGTCCGACCTTGTGCCGGCAACTTGAGCACCGTCAGGTTCCAAAGAAAGCCGAGTGGGACGCTGCCATGCATACTCTCACCCGCCATCTTGCTCGTACTTCTTTCTATGTGCTTGACGGCCTCCTCTATGAGGCCCGGCACAGCCTTGCCAAAGTTGAGTGGACGGTATTCCTCGTCCTCCACCACCACGTGATGTTCGGGGCGTCCTGAGATACGGCAGCCACGCGTGATCAAATCCCGCAGGCCGAGCCTGAGGGCCACAATGCCCAGCCGCTGCTCTTCGGGCATCGCGTTGAGATGCCACTCCACGCGGAGGTGGCTCAATGTGCACAGGGCTTCCTTGACGAGTAGGTAGGACAGTAGATCGGCCTCACCGCCCTCAATGTCCATCTTCAGGAGAAGAAGCGATGGGACCTCCTCGCGCGCGATGCCGTCGCGAGCGGCGACCAGCGCGTTATGCTCTCGAAGCCTCGCATGTTGGTGCATGAGGAGTCTGGCCAGGTTCACAGTGGGCACCGTGATCCTAGGATGCCCATGACGATGCCCGTACCGATGTGCATTTGTGGCGATCGTGGATGCTGCCTGGCGATTGCTGCCCAGGTGCAGCGTCACGTTACGGCCGTCGTGTGGCCCTGCGACGGCTGCATGAAACACTGCGTTGTAGCTTGGGTTGGCAGCAAGATCCGCCAGATGCTGAGTATACCGAGGCTGCGGCTCGATCATGGTATGCCAAAACGTGATGCTCGGACAGCACCGTGCCATCACATCCATGAGCGACTTGGAGAAGCTCCCGTCATTCGTGCCCACGTCAAAAGCAGCTGCGCTCGCATTGGGCGGCAGTTGCTTGACAAGGTCGAGGAAGCGGCTTGTGGCCGGTGAGCCATCCACCACACCGTTGTGCGTGCTTTTCAATACGTCGGGTCGCATGGGCGGCCAACAGCACAGCCCTCTGGGTGCGAGTCCGTGAGCTTCCTATCGTATCCTTGCGGAAACCACGACAAACTCCACGACATGTCGATCCTGGCAACCAAGAAAGAGGGCCTCGTCACGATCAATGCATGCGCCTGCACGTTCTCGTTCGTTCGTTTCAGGGCCTTACGTTATCGGCCAGACACATATACCCACAAGCCCCTAAAAAGGCGTGCGCGGGAGGCGCTCACGCCACACGCGCGCGCGGCGGCACGTTCGAACATCGAAGCTTCGAACACACCGTTCAGGCGGGCGCCTGCAGTTTCTTGTTTTGCGTACCTACACAGGACTTCACAGGACTTTAGTCGACACACTTTCGCCCGCTGGCCTGCTGCTCATTTGCTGCTCCGTCTGACTCTCTCCTGATCGGGTTTCTCGGGTTGCACCAAGACCATCTGCTCGTGGCGCTTGGCCGACAGTCAGAGTCACTCCATGGCGTGGTATGGCCCCCAGGGGTCGACCCAGGGCGGGGGGTGGACTTGCCTCATTGACCTTTGTCGGCAACGTCTTGCTGTGGCCTGTGGGGGAGCGGGATGCTCTAGCAACCACGCTGGACGCTCTCTAGGAGTCCACAACTACCACTTTCAAAGCAGAGGCAACCAAGGCAGCAAGGGCCTCCATGGTCTGTTGCAGCTTGTCCTCCCGCTGCGTGAGAACAGAAATCGTCGTCCGCAGCTCATGTATCTCATCATGCAAGCTCTTGAACTCCGTTTTCAGCTCCTCGCCGAGCGGTTGAACGGCGCCACCAAGGAGGCCACTGGTTACCGGGATCTCATCGACCTTTCCGCCGGCAACGTTACGTGCACTGGCCTCAGCCGCATCAATGGCACGGTCGAGAAAGTCGCCCTTAAACTTGAGATTTTTGATCGAAGAGTCCGTCAGCCCCTCGCTTTCTTTCACGAGTCGCGCAAGATTGATGAGGTGCCTCCTCATCGCAAGTAAGATCGTGAATCGTCGCACCTGCAAGATGTAGCAAGATGAGGCGCACAGACAAGAGTCACGTGGGGCAGTGCCGAAGCGCGCAGCAGATAAGTGGGGTGATCATCTCAAAGTTGAGTGAGACAGAGAGCGTGCTCACCTTGCTTTGGGCGACCGGGAACTTGCTGATGACAGTAGAGAGGTCCTGCTTGCTAATTTTTTGCGTAGACACGTACGACATGGCGCAGGCCGAGTGCGGCAAAAAATAGCTCTCGTCGTTCAGCAGCACATCGTCACCCCACGACATGCCTGCCGTGAGCACACGTCCGCCAAAAAGGACGATGCCGCGCATGACGACATACAGATAGCCCTTGACGGCCACCTCGCCCGGAGTGAAAGTGCGCGATGTCATCAACATTGCCAGGCGCACGAGGCAAAGCTCCTCGGCGCCTTTCAGAAACGAGATTCTAGACAGCCAGTGCTTGTTACTGCGCACTCATGGTGGCGTGGCAAGGAACGGGGCGTCAGAGTCAGTTCGGGCTGACCATGGTGGCGTGCGGCAAGGAGTTGTGTTGTCAAGGGTCAGCAGAGACACACGGTCGGCCTGAGCGATGCTGCTGCTGCCGTGTAAGGCGGTGCGAAGGGGTGTTGCGTACACATGCATAACCACCTCGATTTGGAGGGCGTCACTAAGCAGAGGCAGGACGGAAGCGGCATGGTACTCCCTCAGATTAACCTCTTGGGTCTGGTGCAGGTACTCGCGCATGCGTCTGGCCATCCCCGCTGGCAAATTATTCGTACGTATGTAGCTGTTCATGCTGTCCAGGCGCTGTCGGAATTCGACCACGCCAGGGTCCGCATTGGTCGCCACGTCGCAAAACATGGCGAGCACTTGCGTCCAGATCAAGGCACCAACCAACACGAGGGTCATCACTATGATAGTCTCGCCCTGGCTTATTGAGGACGGGTAGTAATCGGTGCCTCCGGTGCCGGTGATGACCATCAGCGACCACGAGAAGGCGCCAAGGTACAAAGAGCCCGGGTCCGCACCGCCGCAGCCAGCGATGCTGAGTCCAGCCGAGGTGGTCGGAGTCATGGATGCCGATGGCACTACCGGGTCTTTGCAGTAGCCGTAACGCTCCGAGCCGAGCCACGTTGGCTCAGGCGAGTCGTGTAGAGACGCTTCGAGAGCCATCACGCACGCATACCAGTGCGCTCCTATCAGCGTCATCGAGATCGCGCGGAAGACGGTCTTCGTGGCGTGACTCATGCTAATCTTAGACTTCCAGCGCTCGAAGACCCGCGAGGCGCGGACGAGCCGCACGAGCTTGACGAGCCGGACGGCGCGCAGCACGCGCAGCACAACAACCGCCCCACCGCCTCCGTCACCTGCCCCTTCCTCGGTGGCAGCTATAGCCGGATCGGGTATCACCGTTTGGTAGATGTCGAAGCCGAAGGGCACAAAGATGGTGAAGGAGTCCACCGCGAACCAGCTGCGCAGGTAGTGGCGGATAATGAGCGAGTGGTCTTCGACCCAAATAGAGCCGCCGCGATCGTCCCGAGTCTCGTAAGCGACGAAGAATTGCAGCACCAAGTCGAAAAGAAAGACGAGGTCGAGCACGCGGTTGATCAGGAACCAACTATCGGTCCACGCAGCAGGACCGTAGACGCTTCCCAAGAAACCGGCCTCGAAGGGGGTGATGATTGCAGTGTAGAGCAGTGCCAGCGTCGTGACGACGTCCCAGTAACCGAACCAGGGGGTTTGTCGAGGATGCACAACCAGGCGCTTCGAACGCTCTCGCGATGCCATCAATCGCGCTATGCTCTGGCTTTGATTTCGGTACTTGTTGGCCAACGTCATACCATGCCGCTCTTCGTACAGTTTGCGCCGGAACTGCCGCATCTCGAGTCCAGTTTTGGGTCGCAAATTATTCGGTGAAATGTCCGCTGTCCTTTTGAGTCCGCCTGGTGCTGCGCTCTCCTCTTCCACGCGCGGCATGGGTCGCGTTCGGGCAGAGCGCTGGCTCAGCCATGAGGTCATGAATCCAACTCTTGAACGTCGCCAGGGGTCACTCTCCCCAACGCCATATCGTCGCGCGGGTTCTCGCGGGGAGATTCTCATGGGATTCGCTCTTCAGCTGCGCTCTTCCCCTCTTCGTCTGCACCCCCGGTGTTTTTGAACATGTAAAAAGACAAAGGGGGGCGCCGACGCACGGGACAAAGGGCAAACGGATCACCCCGACCCACCAACGCACACGCACGACCGCGGAGCCGACCCCGGGGCCGAGCACCGAACCCCCTCCCCTCTTGCCCCTCCCCCGGCGGCCGCGGCCGACTCAGAAGAGGCCGCCGCCAGCAAGCCCGCGGCCCTTGCTGGCACGGTTACCGCCGACGATCGCCACCGCCGACGGTTTTTGAAACGGACCCTTGTATTATGTTTAAATCGTGCGGGCGGGGTCTCGAATAACCCCGGGGTGCGGGGACAGCATGTGTGAACGAAAGGCGGCCGCAAAGAGGTGTGGAGCGTACGAGTATGCAGTATCGAGATGTTAGAGATGTTCGGCTAGTGAATTCATGTGCTTCCGGTACGAAACCGCGCGCGTGAATTCTGAATCCGGACCCCAGTCAGTGTGACTCAGTCAGGTTTAGTCAGGCTTGTAGTCAGGTTTCGCGTCGCGGTCCCCGCGACCACGTTGCAACAACGCCGGGTCGCTCCCCGGGACTCGGTCGGGATCCGGGACACAACCGCGGACACGCATTCGCCGTCTCGGCGCGCCGCACACGCTTCGGACCTATGAACGGCCGCCCCGGTAACGGTGTTCGGTGATGGGACATGGGTGCAAACAGGGTGGTGAAACCATGAATATACTCGAGTACGGTTAGTACGCATGGGTGCGATGGCCCGATGCACACATGCGCCATGCCCGCCCGCCTGTCGACCCGCCTGCAGTATATTGTATGGCCCGCAGCTCTCTCCTGTAGTCCTGTTAGCTCTCTCGAGGCCCTTGACTCCGGTCTCAGGGGCTCTTGGACGCCGAACCCGATCGCAGCAAGCGCCGCGGCGCCTCCCCGTCGCTTGAAGCCGCCGCCGGTGACGCTTCGGCACGGGACCTCTTCGCGCCCCTCGACGCGCCTTGCTCGGCCGTCTCCTTGAGCGATCGGCCCAAGGGCGACTTAGCCAGTTTCGACGCTGAGATCACCTCGCGCAGATCCGGTGGCGGCGCTTGAGACGGCGCTTGAGAGAGGGTCGCAGCGCCCTCGACGGCCAGCGGCGCGCGGGCTGCGGCAGCCGGCGCAGCTGCTGCCTGCGCCACCAGGTCTACCTGCCCCTGTCTACCTGCCCCTGGCGCCTCCAGGTCAACCTGCCCCTGCCGCCACTGGCCAAAGGTCTGCGCTCTCATCCCGAGGCTGCTGCCTTGGTCGTTGATCAGTCGCATCTCGCTCGCGCCCATCACGACGCCCTCCGGCAGCACAGCGAAGGCGGAGTGGTCGTCGATCCAACGAATCGAGACGGCAGGCGGCGGCGGAGCTGCACGAGGCGCGGTCGCAGGCGAGTCGGCCGGGTCGACCGGTACGGCGGCGGCGGCGGCGGCGGCGGCGGCGGCGGCGGCGGGTACAGCGGGCATTCCCGCCGCCGCCCAAAGCGTGGCTGATTTCACGAGCGGCTGCATGAGCGCCATCAGATCCGCCGTCGTCGTCAACAGGTTGAAAGAGAGGTGCAGCACGAGACCACTCTCCGTGCTTGGGTCTTCACCTGCTGGATCGAGGTTGAGGATGGAAAGCGAGCGCATCATGTAGCACAGGTTGCACCGCTCGGCCGTCGCGTGGCCGAGCTGCACCAGAGCCGCGTGAGCCACGCCGGTCAGGTAGGCGTCGTACCCGGCCTCATGACACCGCTCAGCGCCCTCGTAGGATTCGAAGCCCGCGGCGAGAGGCACAGCGCTGACTCCCGCAGAGCTGACGAGCGCCTCGTGCAGCTTGGCGAGCATCGTGTCGGCGTACCGGCCGCTCTGCATCGCCACGAGCTTTGTGTCCCACACTCCTGCGGGGAAGAGCTCGTGCAGCGTCGCCTTACACTCTGCCAGCGTGCTCGGCAGGGGGCTTCTGTGGAAATGAGACATGAGGAAGAGTAGGTCGTACGTCAGGTTGTGGCCGACGATCGGCTTGCGCGCGGCGGTCAGGAGGCGCCAGACACGCAGAAAGCCGGCGCGCTCGCGCAGCTTCTCGAGCTTCGCCGCCCGCCGCTCCGCCTTGCGCGCTGCCCGCTCCTCCTCACTAAGCCTCACGATCACGAGCTGCTTCTTCCATTCGGGCGCTTCCGGCAGTGCGCGCGACTCGGCGGTGAGCTCCGGGTATTGCTGCTGCAGCAGCTCGAAGAGCGCCTTGCGTAGGAACGCGTTGCACTCCGGAAGCACGAGCTCGTACATTCCACCCTCGCCTTCGCTGCTCCCGGGGAGCCACGCCGCGATGCTCGCGAGCGCGTTCGCGACGAACTGCTTGTCGGCTGGCCGTGTGAGCTCGATACGGCTCGCTGGCGCCGCCTCATCGGCGTCATCGTCGAGCTTCGATTCGAGAGCATCGAACTCCGCAGAGCTCAGGAAGGGGATCCCCTGACAGAGCCAGGTGTTGAAGTTCAGTCCGTTGGTTTTGTGGAACTCGGCGGTGGACACGTGCATCGTGAGGCGCGCGCAAGCGCTTTTCGCGTCCGGCAGCACGTAAAAATTGAAGGGGCGCGCAACCAGCTTGCCTTCTTCGCGATGGTAGAGGCACATGCCGACCTGAATGAGGTTGAACTCATGGGTCACCCGCTTCATCTTCTGGTAGCGCGTCTCGAGGGTGTCGCCTGCGTGCGGCGCCGTTGATTTGTCGAGCATGATCCCCGTCATCTCCTCATCGATGGCGACGAATTCTGCCGTCGGGAGCAGAGCCTCGAGTGCATCGACCGCAGCCGAGAAGTTTTCGCGGGTGACGTCCATGCGGGACGGCGTGGGCGACCAGCCTCGTCGTCGGAGTGACAAGTATGACGAAACCGTTTCACTTTTCATTTCTTTTTCTTAGTCTCGAGTGTACCTCCCCCGGTGTCTTTTTACCGGTACATGTACGTGTATCTCGCTCGTGAGATCTCCCTCATGCTGCGCTCGGCGCTCTTCAGCAATGGCGCGCTCACGCGCCGTGCGGCCATCGCCGTGACCGGCACCTGCTCCGCGGGCGTCGCCAGCATTGCATTGTGCGAGCCGGCGCCGGCAGCGGTGCCTTCATTCGTGCTTGGTGGCGAACAATACGACCAGACCACCTTCAAGGGACGCTTCACGAAGATTCAGGAGCTGATCGACATGCGGACGCTGCTGATAACGGACGTGGATCTCGCCGCAGCGCAGTCGAAGCTGGCTGAGTACAAGAAGCTTGGGAAGATGCCTCCGGGCTTGAGTGACGCGGACATGTGGGACGCGCAGCGAATTGTGGGTGCTATCATCCATGCACCGACGGGCGAGAAGATGAACATCTTTGGGCGCATGAGCATGTTCGTGCCGGCCAACGTGCCAATCGCTGCGGGGCTGCTGATGAGCAAGAGCACCGCTGCGACGCTCTTCTGGCAGTGGGCCAACCAAACATACAACGTCTTCAACAACTACGTCAACCGCGCGGGCCCGACGGTCGAGATGGGCCCTCTCCTTCAGAGCTACGTGCTTGCCGTGACGTCGGCCTGCGGCATTGGCGCGTTCGTGCTGCCCGCGCTCATGCGCACCTTCCCCGCGCTGGCATCGCTCGGCCCTTTCGTGCCCTACTTTGCCGTGATCACTGCGGGCTCTTGCAATGTCGGCTTCACGCGGATGGATGAGATTCAAAACGGCATCTACGTCTCGGACGCCGACGGCAACGTCCTTGGCCGCTCGATTGCTGCGGGCAAGATCGCCGTCTTCCAGACCATCACCACGCGCTCGTGCTTCCTGCCTATCTTCCCACTCGTCATCCCGCCCATATTGATGAAGATCGTCACTGGCTCCGGCGCTATCGCAGCAGGCTCGTCGCCGGCCCTCATCCTTGAGCTCGTCGTGATCACGGCCTGTATGTCCGTCGGCCTGCCTGCGGCCCTCGCGCTGCAGCCGCTCAAGATGGAGCTCGACGTGGCAGGCCTCGAACCTGAGTTCCAGGGACTAAAGACCAAGGCCGGAAACCCCATCAAGCAGGTTTTCGCGAGCAAAGGCATGTGAGTCCGGGTGCAGAAACTTGCGCTATATGGCATTGAAGCAGGAAGTCTCGAGTGATCGGAAGTGATCGCGCATCGCAACAGTGCATTTTCGTAATTGTCGGCTCTTACTCACAATACAGTCAATTCACAAGACTCACACGAATCGCTCAATCGTCACCAGATCTAAGCCGACCGAAAGGTCCACATCCATCATCCAATTCATCCTGCTTCATCCGGCGTGACCTCTCAGAAATTCTCCGAGGCCAAGAAAACAAACCGAATTAAAGGCCCACGTCACGCTCTGGCGAACGACCCGAAAAAAGGCTCTTTTGCACACGCCTCTCCGCTGCGCGCCCTCGCGCCAGGCCGGGCCATGGAGGGCCATGCGGGCACCGCGAGCGCGCCGGCGCCGCCCCCGCGCCCCGACGGTCCACTCGCTGCCACTGCGTGATGAGAAGCGGCTTCTCGCCGTCGGACGAGGACGAGGGTGGTGGCGCACGCGAGTGCCACGGTTGACGCTATCCTGAAGGCATCTGCGCGGCTTGCCGCGCACGGAGCATCCGCCGCAGCCAGCTGGTAAGCTGAGGCGCCGCATTCTCGGGGCAGTGGGCTCAACGCGTCGGCGATCAGCTCGTCGCAGAACCGGATGTGGCAGCAGCACGGCCCGTGTCGCACGACGCGCAGGACAGCAGATGGCTCCAGGACAGCGCAGATAGCGTCGCATGGGCGGCTCACGGCATGCCGGAGTCGCCTCGTGAGATATCGCGACCGGGCTGATGATCGGAGAGCATCACTCTTCTTGCGTAGTGGAGCACTGTGCGGTCTCGCGTGTGTCGTACCGGGCATCTTGTGTGCATCATGTAGGTTTCCGTACTGAAGTGTGCGTCATACGTCGTCCACTCTTTAACTTAGGATCGCACACCACTCTATAAGAGACACACCATTGATAACAGGCAAGAGAATGTGTTTTGGAGCTCGAATTGTGGAGCTGTGTGGCCTAATGGTTGACAGGTCGATATTCGAGGCGAAGCCGGATTTCGATGCACATCTCCAAAGATCGCGAGACAGCACATAGCTGGAGGGCCATGGATCGAGTCTAGGGACTATATGGAGTCATACAACACAGAAAATCACGCCATCCCAAGTCACTCTGCATGGCCCTAGTACCGAAATGCGACCAAAACGCGACCTCACAGGCCGTACTTGGGGTCACACTGTGACATCTGAGTGGCGACAGTGACTTGAGATGGTGTGGTTCTCTGTGCTGTATGACTCCATATAGTCCCTAGACTCGATCTATGGCCCTCCAGCTATGTGCTGTCTCGCGATCTTTGGAGATGTGCATCGAAATTGACCTTGGACGATAAGTAGGTCGACATTCGAGCCGAGGCCGGATTTCGATGCACATCTCCAAAGATCGCGAGACAGCACATAGCTGGAGGGCCCTAGATCGAGTCTAGGGACTATATGGAGTCATACAACACAGATAATCACGCCATCACAAGTCGCTTTGCATGGCCCTAGTACCGAAATGCGACCAAAACGCGACCTCACAGGCCGTTCTCGGGGTCACAATGTGACATCTGAGTGGCGACAGTGACTTGAGATGGCGTGATTTTCTGTCCTGTACGACTCCATATAGTCCCTAGACTCGATCTATGGCCCTCCAGCTATGTGCTGTCTCGCGATCTTTGGAGATGTGCATCGAAATCCGGCTTCGCCTCGAATATCGACCTGTCAACCATTTGGCCACACAGCTCCACAATTCGAGCTCCAAAACACGTTCTCTCGCCTGTTATCGATGGTGTGTCTCTTATAGAGTGGTGTGCGATCCTAAGTTAAAGAGTGGACGACGTATGACGCACACTTCAGTACGGAAACCTACATGATGCACACAAGATGCCCGGTACGACACACGCGAGCATGCACAGTGCTCCCCTACGCAAGAAGAGTGATGCTCTCCGATCATCAGCCCGGTCGCGATATCTCACGAGGCGACTCCGGCATGCCGTGAGCCGCCCATGCGACGCTATCTGCGCTGTCCTGGAGCCATCTGCTGTCCTGCGCGTCGTGCGACACGGGCCGTGCTGCTGCCACATCCGGTTCTGCGACGAGCTGATCGCCGACGCGTTGAGCCCACTGCCCCGAGAATGCGGCGCCTCAGCTTACCAGCTGGCTGCGGCGGATGCTCCGTGCGCGGCAAGCCGCGCAGATGCCTTCGAGTGCGACACCGTTGCCCTTGTGCTGTTCCCAGAGGCCGCAGCACCGGCCTCGGCGTCGCCGGCTTCGCGATTCGCTCTCGCCGTGATCGGCATCGACCACGGGCGTCGCCTCAAAGCCCAAACGGGCCGACCCGAGCGCGAATGAAGCCGCCAGGGAGCCCGGCAGCGACGCGCACAAAGGCCATGATTCGTCTGGGCCCAGACGAGGCTTGCGGACTGAGGGCGTGACGTGGGCCTTAACAGGCCAATTCACACGCTCTCCTTTCACTCTTGGCGATGCCGTCGCCTTCGAAGTCCTCGCCGCCCAAGCGCTTCCGCCCGACGCCGGCTGCGATCGCGAATATCCGGCCGTACAAGCCCGCGGCCACATCGTCAGGTTCCACCTCGAAATCCGCCGCCAGTCGTAAGCGGCGCTCGGCGGGATCTTCGCGTGTCGGCCGCTTCATTCGGCGGTATGGTGATGGACGGCTTGCCACCGAATCGTGCGAGGCCGCGCTCAAGCACATCGTCGGCGTGTTCGCCGCCGAGGTCGCCAAGCTTGCGAGCGAGCTTCGCACCGCAGATTCACGTGCAACCGCAACGGCCACTACCGAGGAGGGCGATGTGCGCAGGGTGCTTGCAAGGCTGCAAGGTGGCGCCCCTCCCCCTCAGGGACGGGATGGAATCCTGGAGCACGTCGACAAGCTCGCCGGGCACTTGAAGAGCAATAATGCAGAGGCCATTGAGCACGCGCTCGCTCTGCTCGAGGGCTTCGGGGAATGCGATTGGCGCGTACCGATCGACCAGAGCGGCAGCGCAAAGCCTCCGGTAACCAACCCGTTGACTACCACCTCTGTCGCTCAATCATCCAGCTCAGCAGGGCCCTCGAGCTCAGCGAGGATAGGCGCGCCGGTGCATTTGCGCGACGCCTTCCTATGTCGTATTGATGACACATGACGTTGACAACATGCACGAAGGGTAAGGTAGAGCACACACCAAAACACCACAGGTCAGCTGTAGCACAGTGTACTCAACTCTCTGAAGGCACGGCACCTACACTAGTCCGTGCAGCGTAGATAAGATCACTAGTCCACTCTCAGGTATACGTTACGATAGCTGAGCCCGAGAGAGGGGAAAAGCCTCATCAGCAGCTCCACCAGCACCCATGACAGCACCCTCCCTCCGACCCCGACAGACCGGGGCGGGGGCGCGGGCGGGCGACCGCGGGGACAGCACCGACCGTGCGACGCGGAAAAAACGCGCGTTTCAGTACTCGTTTGAATCTATATGTATATCATCTTGGCGAGCATAAAGCGCGCTATGATGGCCTCAGAGTTTCAATCGGTGGGAGTCTCGTCCTCGGGCTCTCGACTGTTACCCGTCACGTCGAAGGTGAATGCTGCGTGGACGCCGTTGGGGACGGCGTTGAGGAAGAGCTTGCCGTTGAGGTAGCGCGCGTGCAGCGCCGCGAGGGGTAACCCGACCCCAAGCCCCTCGAAGGCAGAGCCGAAGGCGCGAGAGTACGTGTACGTGGCTTCCCGCTCCTTGTTCGTCGTCTGCAAGAAGCGTAGCGCGTGCGATGGCTCGGTGAGCCCACCGCCATAGTCGCTGACACCCACGAAGGCCACCCCGGCTCGCACGCCATGCCGCACTTCTATCGGCGCGAGCTGATCCAGCTTGTCCGCTCCCACACGCCTCACGTGCGCACCCATCGCGTTCTTGAGGATTTCATGCACTGGGAAGGCGACGAACGGTGCAAGCATCACCGAGTCGGCCGGAGTCGAGGCCTCGCCACCAGCTACTCGGATCTCGGCCACTCTGATCTCCGGCGAGTCGCCAAATTTCTCGCGGCAAAAGGCACGCGAGTCGTCGATGACATGCTGCAGCAGCGAGCTGAGCTCTGCGGTTGGCATCAGCGGTGCCCCTGCTGCAAGTGCCTGGACGAGGGCACGGTTGCCGATAAGACTCGAAAACGAGGATCGTAGTAATCGCTGGCTAGGCGGGCCACTGCGAGTGGCCTCTGGCAGTTTTCGTAGCGCCTCAACGGCCGCTTGAGAGCCCTCCTCAATCTCCATGAGTGCGGCTGTGTCCTCGGCAGCGGCACTTGCAGCAAGCCAGCTGCGCTCCAAGCGAGCACGCGCGGGCTGGAGCGCGTCAGGCACGACAGCTGCTGCGAGCGCGGCGTGCTGAGACGCCAATCGCGCACGCAGTTCTGTCGAGAGCGTCGGCGCCGATGCTGCGGCCAGCTCGCGGAGAGAGAACCGCATTTGCACGCAGCTCTGCGATGTCGAGAGCGTCGGCGCAGCGGTGCACGAGGCAGAGAGGGCAGGGTACAGACACAGTCCAGATGTGGAGTGACGTGCACACCTTCGAAGCGCACCACTTTGGCATTCCAGAACTTTGTGTCTGTCACACCAATCGCCGGGCGCTCGCGCCGAACCCCGACCGCCCGCGCAAACGGCGCGGCAATCCGCATGAATCCGATGCAAGCACGGGGGATAATCGAGCACGCGGACGAGGGTTCGCATCACTCGGAGCTTGACAGCGTGCTACAAGATCCGCCATGCTCCGAGCCAGCAGTACAGCCACCGCCATTCCCCAGCCCTGCAGCACCATGCCCTGAGCCCGCAGCGCCACCGCCGACGCCAGCAGTCGATCCCACGCCTGTGCCAGTGCCAGCGGAGGTTTCCGCCTTGAGTGCCATGCAGTACGGACAGACAGGCGGCGACGGTCGCGGCTTAAGCTTCGGCGATCCCAGCGTTGACCCGCACAACGTGCGGCGCTTTGCTTTGCGCCAGGCCGAGGATCACTCGGCAGCGTTGCGCCAGCTTCGCGCTGGCCGAAAGAGCGGCTGCTGGAGCTGGTGGATCATGCCGACGCCGCCGTTCATCAAGGACGGCCGCGAGGTTGGAACAGGCATGAATCGGGAGTATGCGATTCGCAGCGAAGAGGAGGCCAAGGCCTACCTAAGCTTCGGCCAGCTGCGTCAAAACTACCTCGAGATCATGCAGGCAGTCGCCGACCAGCTCGAGGCGGGCACGACACCGAGCTCGCTTCTCGGAATCGACGTGCCCCGATGCGAGGCGTCCGTGACCTTCTTCCGGCGCATGGGCGAGAAGGCCGAGGACGCCAAGCTGAGTATGCTCTGTGAGCGCGTCCAGAATTTGCTCGCCTCGTCTGACAAGGGTGCCAAGAAGCGGAGCCTCGCGGGGCTCCCGAAGCGCCGGTGAGCGCCAAGCGTGCCCCAGGCACTCTCCGCATAGGAATTCACCTCATAGTCAAACTCCAGCAGCGACACCAGAGCCAGAGGCGGAGCGCAGAGACCCTGCCAGGGAGCCCCTGAGAGAACATATAATTTACGATACCCATACGCATCATCTCCTCGTCATCGTCTCCCAGGGGCCAGGGTGCCCACTATACTCACCTCCCCAGAGACGCAGACCCCACAAAACAAACTACGAAGCCGTACCGGTACCCGTAGCCTTCAACTATCTGCCAATCGCGAATCGGCACGCCCGCACATTACTTTTACTTCCTGTTCGCCGGACGACCACGGCTACCCGGTACGACCCTTCTTGCACCCAATGATGCCATTTTTCTCTGAGATACAAATCTCAAAGATGACCCGATTGGGAAGCCGCTCGGCCCCAGAAGAGGGACCATCACAACGTGAAGGCGGGGCGGCCTGGCCCTGATAAGTATACCACACTAAGTCGTCGATGTCGCGCAGGAGGTCGCCGCCAAAGAGGGCAGCCGCTCCGTCAATGAGGGCAGCCTCTCCGCCGCGTGCAAGTCGTGGATCCAGCAAACCTGCCGTAGAGCCAGTGGCACCCGTCGCTCGGCGCAAAGGCTGGCTTGCGGGCCTGCCTGAGATCAAACAAGGGCCGCTGCGCTGCTGGCCAGGCGGTCAGGGCTGGCTTTGGGGAGACAACAATGGCAGCTACAATGGGTGGTTCAATTGGCTCCCTGAGCGTCTGCGCGTAGGGCCGTGGCACCCAACGGCGATCATGTTCCTGGCCGTTTACTATTGTGGATTGTTCTGGGTCCGGCCACCGCTCACCTTCCCCACCAGTAAGGTGGCTGTCGGCTCGCCGTGGTGGTGGGCGGACGTCGCCACCTTTGCGTGGACCCTGCTCGTGACGATCGTCTCGTGGAAGGACTACGGAGGGAAGTGGCCGTACTTAGTCAGTTACACGGGTTGGTCGTGGTCGATGCTCGTCGGAAGAGCAGGCTTCACTGCAGTCGGAGTTTTACTGCAGTCAGAGTTCTTTTTCTGGGAGATCCGCGCCCTCGGGTTGCTGCTGGCGCACGTCGGCTCGATGCTCCACTGCCCGGCCATCGTGGGCGCGACGGTGACCTTCACGATCTGGAACGCGTTGCTCTTTCCGCTGCTGATGGTGGTATTGCCCCTTGAGGAGCCGAAAGACGATCGCCACGGCACCGAAGGCACCAACATGTTCAGCGCGCGGCCGAGCTTCCTCAAGTTGAACTTCTCCTTTTTCTTGGTCAACCTGCACGTCCTGAATCTACCGCTCAGCGCTGTGAATGTGATCGTCGGCGCCGGCGCCCGTGAACTCACCTCCGCGGACTTGTGGATGGCATTTGCAGTGATGGCGCTGTACTCATGCGTCTACTTGTTTGGGCTTGACCGTTTCGGCCTCCACTTCTACCCCATGTTTAGCCCGCGCTCGCCGCTTTGCCTCGTGGCATACTGCACGCTCTTTGCCGCCTACGCAGGCATCTGGCGAGCGTGCAACGCGATCGTGGGAGCGTACTAGGCAGCGCGTCGCTATGTCAGCCATCGGAGTCTCAGGAGCGTCGCGCCCATATACATTCGGAGCCTCATGCAAGCCGAGTAAGCAGTAGGAACCATGGTATGGCAGCCACACGACACCCCACACCATTTAGGCGGCATGCCGGGTTTTCATGTGTTCATGTGTCCCGAGCCGGACCGCGGTGGACGCGGCCAGGCGCGAGCAACGATGCGCGGTTGTAGTATCTCGGGGTGTGTTCATTGTGTTTTCCGCGCGTTTTCTGGTTCTCTCGAGTGTGTGCAGCGCAGACAGTACAAATTTACACGAGGTACAGGGCTACTACCTTCGCGCTACACGCTCTGCTAGTCCACCGTCGCGATCGACGAGGTGTGTAATCGCCCGATATGGGGCGGGGACGCGACTCACATCAGCGCGTCGCCCGTCGCAACTCGCTGATTCTAGAATCCTCGTGCGACGACCGCCTGCAGTCCATGGCCCGAAACGACGACGCCTCGGCCACCTCCCAGAGCGGCGTAAAGAAGCCAGCCGCGAGGATGCCCCCGTAGCCCTTTGCCTGGAAGTCGGGGCCCGTCACAATGTAGTCGGGCAGCGTGTTCGAGAAGGGGCTTCTGGCCATCGGCGGGATCGTGGGCTCGCCCGCGGCGATCGCGTCGCGCAGCCCGCGGCTGTCGCCCTCGATGATGAGCGCCAGCCCACCGCCCGGCTTGGGGCCGAGAAGAAGGGCGCCCACGCCAGCCGAGGGCATCTCGCACCCACCTATCGAGAGGGCTCCGGTTGAAGTCCAGGCGACGGCATGTCCGACCTCGCGCCAGTATTGCGCGACGGCTGCACTCGCGAGGTTGAGCGCGGGGCCGCCGATGAGGACCAGATGCTCGCCTGGGACCTCCAGCGTCGTGGCGAGCGTCGTGGCGTCTGCCCCGACCTCCCTCCGCTGTACTGAGCCAGGCTCCTTCGACACTAGTTTGATCGCCACGTCAGGAAGGATGGGGGGGGAGTGCGTGCACGTGTGCAGGAACAGGTTTGACAGGTAGACGGCCAGCATCTCACCCTCGTGCCCTGCGAAACCTCCATCAGCACTTCGATCTGTCGATGCTCCCGCGCCGTAGACGAGGGTAAAGGGCGCTTGGAACACCTGGCGGATAGGGCCTGCGGTCGCAGGGCTGCGCTCGGCCTCCCTCCAGCTTGCGCGCGTGCACGCCTGCCACGTGTCCTCAGGGAGCAGCCGGCAGAGCTCCCAGGTTTCGTCACCCCCGAGCTGCACCGCGTGCACCCCGAGCTGCCATGTGTCCTCGCTCGTCGGCGGCGGTGCTGGCACTGGCACGGGATCATCATCAACCTGAAGAGTGCTCCCCGGAGGAAGGGGCGGCACGCGTAGCCGCCGCACGTTCCGTGTACGGAGCCGGAGCTGCCGCGGCTTCCTCCTTGCCGCCGCGTCGCCGGTGACTGTAGCGTCTTCCAGTTCTGAGCTGCGGCTGCCGACGCCGTAGAGTCGAACGGACGCCATCTTTCCAGGCACCCGCGCCTGCAGCAACTGCCAACCGTTACGACCCTCAAACGATCCGACCGAGTGCGCAACGAGCAGGTAGCCCTCCGGAAGGCTCGGCAACGGCGGCCGAGCACCAGGGGGTCCTCGCCATGTCGTGTTGAAGAAGCGCCTCATCTCGTCGTCGTTCATCGCGCCACCATCGTTGGGACGATGTGTATCCCACCACCAGTGCTCTTTGCCCGGCAGCTCGGTGAGCTGCGCATTGGCATAGCCGTTGGCGAGCCGCATGATGCGCCGAGCCCAGAACGGGTGCACTGTCATGTCGGCGTCGCCCGCGCGCACGAGGTGCGGTACGTCGGCGAGGAGCGGCAGGTGGAGCTCGACGTGATTGGAGCCGACCGAGGCCCGCAGCAGCGCCTCAAGCTCAGGCTCCACATAGGACGAGGAAATGTCGCTGACCGATTGATCGAAGAGGAAGTTGGAGTCGCCGTACGTCTCCTTCTTGGCCCATCCCGAGACCGATGCGACGCCAAGAACGCGCGAGGCGGCCTGGAGCGCCACCACCCACGCGCCGTGCCCCCCCATTGAATGGCCCGCGATGAGCAGCCGCTCCGTATCGATCGGCACGAAAGGTGCGAGGCCGGGCGCGGCCGCAGTGGCCTCGTTCATATTCGCCAGGGCACGCAACGCGCTGAGCCGTCCGCCCTCCTCCCAATTATGCGCCCCGTGCCGCGTGGGTGCCACAATCCAGAAGCGCTCCACCCCAAAGGTGAAGTCAGCGTCTGCGCTACCCTCCGGCTTGAACTTGAACGCGTCGGCCGAGTCGCGCACCGGCCGCGACGTTCCGTGCAGCGCCAGAATTGCGGGGCAGCCGCGGGAGTGGTCGCATAGTTCGGGGTGCAGCGGACAGATCACCGCGGCCGCCGCAACGGCGCCGTCTTGGTCCAGATGTGTGCACACGATCGACTGGCTGGGGGTTCGGCATTGCACGTTGGCCACACGCACCTTGGCCGTGGCCGGTGCCATCGCGCCGAGCCTGCCGCTCTCGCTGCTGCTTCTGCTGCTGCTGCCGCCGCCCGGCTCGGCGCCACGCTCCAATGCGAGACGCACCTCGACCGTCGTCGAGAACGGGCAAGTGAGCTCTCGTGAGAGGCGCAGCTTGACGGGCAGCAGACGCACCTGGCCCGGGGCCACGTCGAAGGGTGCTGCGCGGCTCCACGGCTCCCAGTCCGATTCCACATCGGGGCCATGGGCGGTCACATTGCGCAACCAGCCGTTGGCACCCGAGTTGCGCACCGGCAGCGCGACGTAGCCGCCACAGATCCGATCGCGCCCAGTCTGGCGGATCGCATCAGGGACCATCTCGGGGCTACCGACGCTCCAGCTGGGCGGCCCCTCCCCGCCGCCCGCCGAGGCCATGCTCTGGGCGCTGCTGCTCGGAATGAGCGCGCATGATGGCGTGGCCTGCACGACGCACCGGACCCGTAGCGCGAGGATGTACGCACCCACCGGTAGGAAGCCCACGCCCAGCCCGCCGCTGCCGTGTGGGCTGTTGCCGTAGATATCGCCCGCGACGACGCGTGGCGGCAGGTGCGGCGCGAGGGCAGAGTAGAGTTGCACCTTGTGCACGCCCTTGCAGTCGAGCCGATAGAAGCCCGCCTCAGCCACCGCGAGAGTGCCCATGGCCCACGATTGCACCTCGAGGACAGCTCGTTGTGTCATCGCCTGCATCAGCTGCTGCCAGGGCACCTCGGGCCAGGCGACGCGGAACAGGCCGTTGGGCTCGGTTCGAACCGTGCGCCACGTCACGCGCCCACCGGCCACGAGCTCCGACGTTACTGCAGCCGGAGCCGTGCCGCTGCCATTGTGATGAGTGACCCAGTGTTGGAACGCACCGCCAAGCGCCGCAAGCGGATCGCCGTCCACCTCGTTTTTGCCAATGGGCATGGGGCCAAAGAGGTCATACGATGCCGGATATTTGGACGACGCCTTGTCGTTCAGGAGGCCTTTCGCCTTCGACAGGAAGGCTGATAAATACTCAAGCTTGGGCAAGGCGGCCGCAGCCAGCGTCCAGGCGGGAGCGCTGCGCTCTGCACGCTTCTGGCTCAGCTGCTCTACCAAGCACGAGCGAGCCAGCTCAGGCTGTTCATGCAGGGCGATGAACTGTCGGATGGCGTCGCTCGTGCGCGAGTGCGGGCACGGCGGCAGCAGCGCCGCCGCTGCCGCGAGCTTGTCGATGGGCATCGCTTGTATTGTTGGAGGAGAGGCGCAATCGGATGGCGGGCGGCGGGGGCGTCGGGGGCACCCTTTTGCGAGTGTCGCATTTGTGACGTTCTATGAATCACACCCCTGGAGACTCCCGAAACTGGAGCGTCGTGTTGGTCACTGTTCGTATCAAGGTAACACACACCTCACACATCACTTTCAAGATGCCTCCTTGAAGTCGTTGAGGTCATATTGGACATCGCCCACCTTCGCGTGGCTGTGCCTCTGCTCAGCCCCAGCGTCCTGGTGGCGGGGCGCGCCGGGTTTGGTGGCGGGTCCGTCGTCGACGTCCACGTCATCGCCGCCGGTGACATTGATACCCGCACCCATGGCGGCGGCCGAGTCGGCGGGCGATCCGTTGGGCACGAGGAAGGGGACGAGGAGGACGGGGAGAGCGCGCATGAGCGCTTTCACGAAGGAATACGTCGCGATCCCCTCGTACCCCGGTTTCGATGGGTTGCCTAGATACTTGAGCAGGATCGAGCCAAGATACCGGCCTGCGTCCGACCCAAAATTGGAAAGGCCCATGAAGAGCGCAAACATGCTCGCCTCGACGCCGGGCGGGCACAGCTTGGCAGCGAAGATGAAGAAGGGCTGTGCGTTGAGCACCGCGATGGCGTCGATGAAGACTTCCTCGCCAAACACAAGGAATTCGTCGGGGATCCCCAGCTGCAGGTTGAGGCGCGAGGTCCAGACCCAGTCTGTAAGGCTGGCAAAGGCGAGCACCAGCTGCGTGAGCCCGATGATCGAGCGGAAGCGCCACGTCTGGAAGCACGAGGCGTACGCTACGGTGCCAATGACAAGCGCCACACTGCCTGCGACGCTCACGTACGCCAGGAGCACCGGCGAGAGGCACGGGTAGTGCCGTTCGAGCGCCCAGCCGCACGGCAGCGCCGACGGTGTGTTGCCGCTAGGGGGCACGAGCGCGGCGGCGGCGGCGCGTGGCGCACACTCGGACCCGTCATCCGCGACAGTGCCGCCCCCCGTGGTGCTCGCATTGAGAACCGACACCATCAAGGCACCTGCAGTTCCGGCCGCGCACTCGGCGGCTGACCAGCAACGATGATCCGGAGAGGTGGCTGAGGGCGCGTGGCTCCAATCGAAGATGATATCGGAGCGCGGGCTGAGCGCGCCCTGCAAGAAGGGGAAGATGACCGCGCGCGCGAGCACCTCGTCCACAGGGCGCATCGTCAAATAAACCATCGCACACAGCCCGAGATTGGCGAGCACGGTCACGAGGCCCACCTCCTCCGGGTACTTGGGCGCGACGAGGAGCTGAATGAGCGCGATCCCACACGAGAAGCAGCCGACGAGCGTGGCCGCCACAAGCACGCGACACCTGGGCAGAGTGCTCACGAGGTCACGGCACAGTCGGCGCGACTGTTCACAGCCGCTCGGCTTCGGTCGCTCACCGAGCCAACCGAGGAGCGGTGGCAGTGCGACGCAGCACGACGTGCCGATCGAGAGAGCGAAGAGTAGGCGCGCGCCGCCGAGCTCGAGCAGATTGCCCTTGGCGAGCGCGATCGGGATGCCGAAGACACCGAACGAGCCCTGGCACAGCGCCTGTAAGTCGGCCGTCCGCTCCGGCGCGAGCTTGGCGCGCTCTGCCACGGTGGCGTCGACCATCACGTCGGGCATGGAGAAATTGACGTTACAAAAGAGGAGCAGGAGGGCCGCGGAGCAGACGGTGAACGAGCACGTCGGCGTGATCGCAAGCCAAAACGATGCTATGACGCCGAGCAAGCTGGCGAGCAGCATGTACGGCCCGCGGTGCATGCCACTAATCGGCAGCGCATCGCTCATCACGCCAAATAAGCTCTTCAGCTGCCACGGGATGCGAGAGAACCCAATGAGCTGGTTTGCCGTTGCCGCATCGAGCTGCATGTCGTCAAAGATGAAGTACTGGCGCGCAGTTAGGACGAGCTTCTCGCCCATGCCTTGATTGATGCCGTAGGTGAGCATTATGGTGGCAACGTATTGCCAACCGAAAGCAACCTCCAGACGAGAAAAGAAAGGGCCGAGGCCACATGTGGCCTCGGCACGCCGCGCGCGGCTTGCAGTGTGTGGTAACTCGATCGTGGTCAATTGCGGGGCTTAGGAGACGGAGCCAAGCGGACGCGGAAGGGGGAACCGAGTTGGGACCGCGCGAGAGCGAGAGGCGGAATCGCGTGAACGTGAACACGTACGGGTAATACGCCACCAAGCCGGCCGAGAATCATCAGCTGTTTTCACTTTTGTTTGGCCTTGACTGGTTTTCATGCAATGGCGTCCCCTTGATGGCACTGACGCTGTTTTCTCCGCCATATTTTGACGTCGGCGAGGCGCCGCCGCTGAATAGCTCTCTCGTGCAGGCTCAGACGCGCTTGGCGCGGTTCAGCTCCATGCCAGCGTTGCGAGCTCTGGAGACCGCTCTGCAGCTTGAGCAGCACAGCTTCAGCATCATAGACGGGTTCCTCGGCCATGACGACGCGCTTGCCGTGCGCGCCGAGATCAGGAGGCGACGGTTGTGCTCCGCAGCTCGTGCGGGAGGCCAGGTGAGCGCTGGCCGCGTGTCGGCCCTGCGCTCTGACGTGTCCGTTTGGGCACACGCTGGCGGTGGCAGCGGCCGTGCTCTCGACCGCCTCGCAGACCGTGCCGATGCGCTAGTGACTCGTTTGCGTGCTCACAGCACATGGCTCAGCAACGTGACCTTGCGAGCGACCGAGGCGATGCTCGCATGCTATCCAGCAGGAGGCAGCCGCTATGTGAGGCATCTGGACAATGTATGCACGGGCGGGCTGGGCAAGCGCTGCAACGGTCGACGGCTGACGGTGGTCTACTACCTGAATGATCGAGCTCCGAATCCCACCGACGGTGCCTTGCGACTCTTTGCATCCGGTGCTCCAAACTCGCCGCCCTTGATAGATATTGAGCCACTGCTCGATCGTATGGCTGTCTTCTTCTCCGACGAGCGTGTGCCGCACGCTGTCCTGCCAAGCGGCGCGGAGGAGCGTGCCGCGGTCACCTTGTGGTACTTTGATGCGGTGGAGCTCGAGGCTCGTTTAAGCTCCGGTGGTGCGGACGGAGGTGCACCTGCGTTGAGCTCAGTCTTGCGAGAGGTGTGATAACGGATAAGATATGAGATTCCGTATGCTGGTTCGTTTATCTTATCCGGATAGGATGTCGCGCTTCAGGCATTTACAGCCATTTCACACCGCTTGTCGCGTCTGTCGTGTTAACGTTCACGCAGTTCCCAGAGTTCCGAGTTCGGGCGTGTGCAAGGCAATGGCGGGACAGTGGTGGTGCGTGCATAATGATCCGTGCGGTCTCTGCTGCGTGCTTTTCACCTACATGCTGGTAAGCTGCGCGCCAGCGCTACATTGCGCGCATCGCTCATCATGCACGAACGCACTGTGCCTCACAAGTGTTGCGTGCATACGGATGGATGGGCCGTTCGCAGCTGATTTTCGCCGACTACGTGGTTGTTTACGCGATCCTCATCCCATGGCTCGGGCAGACGGCCAACAGCATCATGATCCAAGCCAGCTTCGTTGGCATCTCGGTGCTGGCCATGATCTCACACATGCGCACGATGTGCACCGACCCGGGTGCGGTGCCGCTGGAGTACAGGCCGAACTCGCTCCTCGCTCAAGAGCGGGGGCATTCGATGCCTATGTGCATGAAGTGCGATGGCTACAAACCGCCGCGTGCGCACCACTGCTCTCAGTGCGATCGCTGCGTCCTGAAGATGGATCACCACTGCCCATGGGTGAACAACTGCGTCGGCGCCAACAACCAGAAACACTTTGTGCTCTTCACATTCTACACCTGCTTGCTCTCGGCGTATGCGATGGTGCTGCTCATAGCCCGCGGCATATTCTCATCGGACACAGTGCTCGTGGTTCGCGTGGGCGGACACCGCATTCACAACGGTGCCCACGGTGGTCACGGGTACTTCGGTACCCGTGACAATAGCGAGTTCGGTGCCCGTGACCATAACGATTCGGCAGGACGCTTCCTCCTTCTGTGCCTCCTATTCTTCGAGGCGATCCTGTTTGGTCTGTTCACGTGCGCGATGACCTCCGAGCAAATCAGCTCCATCCTCTCCGACCAGACAGGCATCGAGCGCATCAAGCATGACTACACGCCGCAGCACAATCGCTCGACGCTCCAACTGTTGAGCGAAACATTCGGCCGACCCGTCTCGGTGCTCTGGCTCTTCCCGACCGCGGTCAAGTTCAATGGGCTCACCTTCAGGGACATGATGACGATGGAGTGCGAGGTATGAGTAACTGTATTCCGAGGGCTGGGTCTTGTTCGGTTGTTGTGAACTCACAATTTACCGGTACGAAACGCTCAAACCATATTGGCTCAAACTGCCCCTGTGGTGGTGTGACATGCACATGGTGTGACTGACATGAGATTGACTGCCTGTGAGTCATTGCTGTGAGTAACTCACAAGACGAATCAACTCACAAGACGAATTCGCCCTCTCATACCTCGAGAGGGCGAATGGACGTGAACGTGAACAACACCACACGGTACACAATGTGGTACATGTATGTTACCGTAGTAACGAAACTGCGGACTTTGAGTCTCAACTCGTAATCGGCACTCGTCCGCCTGCATCGTCCGCCGCCGTCCGTACATGCTCGGCTCACGCGCCCTTGCCGTCCTCCTGGCAATTGCCACTGTCCTGGCTTCTTCAGACTGTGAGTCCTGCTGCGCGCCCGGAGGCAGCTGTGCCCTGGCGTACAAGCAGCAGCCTGGCATCTGCTGCGGGAATCTTGGGTCGAGTTCATTCTGCTGCCCGATGTATGGCAAGTGCTTTCGCTGCAAGGGCGGCGAGTACCGTTGCTTCAGCGCGAGCAGTCCAGAGCCAGCGTGCACCATATGCGACGGTCTCGGTGGCGACCCACGGGCCAAGTGCACGCGCTCCGGTGCTCTCGGTGGCGAATCCTCACTCAGCTTTGTCTTTGGCATCATCGTCATCGCCATCATTCTTTTCGGGTGTTGCAAAGGAATCCAAAGGGAATCGATTCACGGGCACTACGCGGCGGCCGTCGAGATGCCGAGCGCCTACCAACCCCCAATGCAGCCGGCATACGGTCAGCCGATGGGTTACGCACAGCCTCCGATGGGGCAGCCGGTGCAGCCGAGCGTGGTCTACCAGCAACCTGAGCCTCACGGCTACTCGGGCGGAACGGTCGCGGCGGCCGCCGGTGCCGGCTTCCTCGGGGGTATGCTCGCGGAGCACGTCATCGGCAATCATGGAGACATGGGAGGCGATGGAGGCGGCAATCATGGAGACATGGGAGGTGGCGACGCAGGATTCGCAGCGGATAGCGGAGGCGATGGAGGCGGCGGCGGCGACGAAGGATTCGATGCGGAATGAAAGGCTCCAACAGCGCATTGCCCGCGCTCATTAGATCACAAATAGATGTCGACGAGCGCGCGCCGTCGCCCTCGTGTGGGTGGAGTGCGGCCGGCCGCGTCACATGTATGTTACCGGATAGTGATAGACTCGGCCGGTTGCATACACGCGTGTCGCGTGCGAGGAGAGCCATGCATTCCCACAATGTTTCCGCACATGGGAGTAGGTAGTTTCTTATCTCTCGTGTGGTACTCGACTAACGGCATCGTGTCGTTCGCAATGGTCGTTCGCGTTCTTGCATTCCGTTCTTGGCTTATTCGGTAACAATATAGGACGGGACCCACGGCCACGCCGCGCTCGCCGGCAAAGGAATAATTAACAGATGTACCTGTAATGTGTAGACGCTCCGACCTCAGGTTGGGCCCACCCCGATGGCACACTGCCCGATTCGCGCGTTAGCTCACCACGCGTTGACCGCGCGCACAGTTGCTCGGTTCATTGTTGGATCTCAGTCCCGTCCATTCGCGGCTTTGTCCAGATGGCTGAGGAGTGAGATGCCATCATGCTATGCGCTGTGTCCTATCATCATAGCACGATCTTCTGGCTCGCAGTCAGCCGTGCGGCGCACGCATCGGCCCTATCGAGTGCATCGAGGCGGTCGAGCCGATCGAGCCGATCGAGCCGATCGAGGCAGTCAAGACGGCTAAACCGATCCAGCCGATCTAGGCGCTCGTGGTCAATGCCACCACTCGCACTGACGGCAATGCCCGGTGGTAGCCCTGGTACGCTTACTGGTACTTCGGCGGTTGTCTCTGGGGCGCCAAGCGGCTCGACGGTACATGACGGTGGCGAGGGAGGTGGTGACGATGGAGCATCGGCGAGGGAATCGGCGGTGCTGCCAATCGAGGACGCTTGATCGCTGCGGATCGATGTCGAGGAAGCGCAGCCCTCGCCCTCGCCGCGCAAGCGGTTCATACGGGCGTGGAAGGCGTGGGCATACTATTTTCGCCGCGGGAATCCACTAAGCAATTCTTCGCGCCCTGGCGGGCGCCCCGCTCGCCCAACTTGAGCATTCGTAACACGAGTTGGATTAGGCCAAAGTGACCTCACGACGGACCGGGGAACCCCCCGCGGCCGCGCCGCGCCCCCCGCCCCTCACCGCCCTCAGTGCACCGGCAAGCCCTTGGAGGCCCACACACCGGTACACGTCATCGGGTCGGAACGGGTGGACGCAGACACAGACACAGAGAACGACCGACACGCGTACCAGCCACAAGGGCGGCCGCGGACCCCAACCCTCACCGGTCCCTATCCTATCGCGCCTCGTCAACGCGGCCCTCCGCACACAGGTGAGCGGATGCCACGGCCAAAGGACTCAAGCGATCTCCCGAAATCTCCCCTCCCCGTGATGCAGAGGTGGGTGGGTGGGCATCACGCGACCGCCGCGGTCCCGCCCGGGCTGATGACGCCCGAAGGCAGCCGCGGGTCGAAAGAAGGTGGGGGAATCAGGATCTCGATTCATCCCTATTCTCCCCCAACTAATCAGCGATCTCCCCGAGATCCACATGCATGCATGCCAACGGCAACATCGAAGGGGTTACCCTCCGGCACTCCGCCGGCCTCGCGTGGCGCCCTCGTGGGCGCGACCCCACTCCTGGTGACTGGAACTCGCGCCCTGGCGGGCGCCCCGCCTCGCCCAACTTGAGCATTCGTAACACGAGTTGGATTAGGCCAAAGTGACCTCACGACGGACCGGGGAACCCCCCGCGGCCGCGCCGCGCCCCCCGCCCCTCACCGCCCTCAGTGCACCGGCAAGCCCTTGGAGGCCCACACACCACCGCAGCGAAGCGCCCGGCGCGTCAAGCGCCGGCGTAAGGGCCACAGCGCTGCAGCCGGTCGATGACGCCGGCAGTTCGCCACTACCTCCGCTTCTGCGTGTTCGGCAGGCACGTGTCGCCGATGCGAGAGACGGATGTGTCGGACCCGCTCGCCATGAAAGTGGCGGACGAAGCGTTCCTGATGGACTTCGCGCTGTGGCTAGTGCTGTCGAAGCCTTCGGGCCGCTCGATCAGCGTCAACACCGCGGCCAAGTACGTCAGTACCGTCAAGGCGTGGCACCTGCGGAGGTTCCATCGCCGCATCGGCGCTGACCTTGAGCTCGCTAGTCTCAAGGACATGCTGAAGGGCATGCGTCGAGAGATTGGCGTTCCCCCGAGAAGGGTGAGGTATGGCGTGCGCACGCAGGACCTAGCCAAGGCGATGTCCACCGCGTACG
>Ga0210239_100735_pt1 | contig 28476 bp, 15 predicted proteins | sample ChrtobMetP5a_0mM_FD_155451 | JGI IMG/M metagenome (GOLD analysis project Ga0210239, IMG submission 155451) | Chrysochromulina tobin associated microbial communities from unialgal haptophyte culture, Seattle, Washington, United States - P5a_0mM | ecosystem: Host-associated > Algae > Haptophytes >... | reverse complement strand
TGACTTCTTCGTAGATTATTGCGCCGATCTTCGTCGACAGCAGCGCGAGCTACGACAAGCAGTTCCGCGATCTTTGTACGCCGTGCGACGGCAGCGTCGAGCGCTTTTTGAGCATCATCCATCGCGTGGTCGGTGAGCGGCGAACAATATCAGCTAGAGAAGTGGCACCGACATTCGCGATGCACGAAAGTCGGTGCCACTCCCAGGATCCCACACTGCGGAAAAACCGCCTCCCCCCCTAAGCCAGGACGGACACCGAGACATCCACACTCCACACCGCGACAACGCGCTTCGCCGAGTCGGTCTCCGTACAGCTCGGTTTCTCTTTTCAGACACGCGTGTTGCAAAAAGCGCCGTCGTGGTTTTTTGAGAAGTCGTTCTATCCATGGGTGCGGCCTGCTGCTCTCGCCGCACCCAGCACCCGCGACGCCGCGAGTACCCTGGAATAAGCCTGTGCTACGCTGTGCCGCGTCTGACTGCCATGCTCTATCCTGCCCACAGCAAGCCCGTGGGGCCGCGGTGTCGGCGAGGGCATCGGCCTCTCCGGTCACAAGAATGAGTACAAGGCGGGCGTGCGAATTGGCAATTGGGTGGAGGAAAAGTTTGATAAGGAGTCGCCGCCGATCAGTGACTCGCTGCTTGTACGTTCACCCGTCTGCCCACTCGCCGCGCGCATGCTCTCTCCACCTGCTCATCGCTGCTCACCGTTGCTGTGCCACCTTGCATTGGTTGCCCCCACAGAATTTCATGAAGATGCAGGAGTCCCGTGACATTGCGGCAGCGATCAGGAATCCGTCGAACGGCGTGGTGGTCGGCGCAGTGCCGCCTATGGCAGTGGAGCCTAAGCAGGGCGTGCACAACGCCATGCTCTTTTCGCACGGTCCCGAGATGGGCTTGGATTTTAAGGCGACGATGACAGCGCTGCACTTTACGGACCCTCTCAAACGCGACCCCGACATGGTGAATTCCAACGACCGTGTGCACAAGTCGTTCTTCTACGGTTCAAAGCACATCGACTTCATTGTGCCCAAGGTGGCCCCCCACCCTCGACTGGAGCTGATGTCGTCGAAGAAGGGGATATGGAGCGAGCAGATGACGCAGCCGTTGCCCGTGCGCCTAGACATGTACGAGACGACCAACAAGGCGTTTGGCTACTGAGGAGCGGGTGCACCGCGCCGAGCGCATGCTTACGATATGCCGTCCACTCGTGCGTCTGTGTGGCGTCCAGCGTGGTGGGTATGCATCTGTTGACGTGTGGGGAAGTCTCATCTCTCAAGAGTCAAGTCTTTGAAAATACTGACATGTATATCCGGTGACGACGCGCCTCGTCTGACGGGCGGTCCTCAATCGCCGGCGATTTCCGACAAACGATACCGAAAGTGACGAATTGGAATTCGCGATCTAGCGCATGCGATGATGATCTCGCGCCCCCGCGCCCCGGCGCCCGGGGATCTCACGTCGTTGAGTCGATTATAAAGTCGAGCGGAGGGCCGGGCGCACACCTAACTTACTTTTTTACTTGGGCCCCGGGCGCACACCTCGCCTCCCGCTGGGCTGCCGTTCCCGGCACCCGACCCGGGCACTGCCTCTGGATTCGCAGATCGCACCGACGACATCGGTCGCGCATCGGCACAAACGCGGCACTGCCACTGGCCCGTGCCACCGGCCCGTGCCACCGGCTTCTGGGTTCTGCTTTGCTTCTGGCGCCGCGGCGTCGATCGCGCTCACGAGAGGCCATCGAGCGATCCTACTTCCTAGGGCGCTCTAGCCTAGGCTACGCGGAGCGCGGAGGCCGGGGCCTTCGGGCGGACGGTCCAGAGCGCTATCTTCCTTAAGCCATCGATGCCCTGCGCATCGCGCTTCCAGGTGACCAGTGGCAGCTCGCCGCAGAGGCACGGCCCTCCTACGAGCCGCTCCGAGCCAACGGCGAAGAAGGTGTGCTGTGAACAGGCCTGACTGCAAGAGAGCACTCTGAAGTCGTAGCTGCTCCCACTGCTGCCGCCGCCGCTTCTGCTGCGGCTGCTGCGGAAGGCGTTACCTTCCTCGGAAGGTTCCGAGAAGGCGTTACCCTTCTCGAGCGCACCGCCATGCGACGAGGTGGCCGTAGGCCGGCGGGCGACCCCATGGCGCTGGAGCTGCGCGTCCGCAAAGCAGCCAAGTAGCACACGATGGTGCGCAACGCCTGTCACATCGATGCGCGCTCGATGCGCTTCCGACAAGTGCACGTAGAGTGACCGCACACGTAGCTGCGCGCCCGTGGCAGGAGCGGTGGCGGCAGACATGCATGGATCGGCCATCGGCGCGCACAGCTCGCGTTCGAGGCTTCGCCTGGCGCTGCCGCCTCGATTCTTGGCGCTCATCTTGGCGCTCGCGGCCGCTTGAGAGGCGGTCCCATCAGCTGAATGGTCCAACTGTGAATGGTCCAGCTGTGAATGAGAGGCAGTCCCATCAGCTGAATGCTCGCTTGCACCCGAACCGAGGGCCATCGCCTTGAGCACCGCGCGCGTGTCGAAGAGGGCGACCGCCTCGGAGCCGCCGCAGGGCAGGCTCTCGACCTCATTCTGGTGCGTGGAATGCAGCCGCAAGGCCGCGCTGCAAGCGGGCTGGCATTCATGCTCGCTTAGCGCGGTCGCGTGCTCCGCCTCAGCCGTCGAGAGGCACATGCAGAACCCTCCCGCCTCCTCGAGACCAAAGACCTCGTGCTCGGCGCAGCTCAGGGCGCAGCTGCCGTGATGGTGCTTGGTGGCCACGGCGGGGAGCCGCACGCTCGTCTGTCGCGAGTGCTGACCCGCAGGTGGGAGTACGCACCGGAAGGGGCGTGGCAGCGCGGGCATCGGGGACGCGTGTGTGTTGAGGCCCGTGGACCAGCAGCAACCGTTGCGAAAGCGCTGGTAGATGCACATAGGTAGGAGCGCCTCTGGTCGGCCAAGGGCTGCGTCGACCTCGAGTGCGGCTGTGTCCGCCAACAAGCCGCACTGCGCGAGGCTGCCGACAACCGCACCGCCGTCCTTGACTGCGCCGCTTGCAGCCGTGGCGTCTGCAGCTGCAACTGAATCTGGGAGGGAGGCAGCTACGATGCCCATCTCCCTTCCGCCACGCGCAGCGCCTGCGCCAAGTGCGGCGCGCACCTCGTCGCGTGCGAAGAAGGCCGCGTCCACGGCCTCAAGCTCCTCGGCTTCCGCATAGAGGAGTACGTCCCATCGGTTTGCTACACGAGCGACTGCCTCCATGCCGACGACGTCGGCACCGAACGTACACGGGAGCGATGAGCGTGCCGTTGCGGAAGCGGCCGGCGCCGGCTGGCGGCGGCGAAGCTGGCGGGACAGCTGGCGCCGCGGCGCGCCGGCCCGCCGTGCTGGACTTGACCCCACAGGATGCCCCATCGCCTGCGGCTCTGCATCGCTCAGGCGGCGACCAGCCGCCGGTGGCGTGCTCTGCCGCCGGTACTTGTCGTGCAGCCCACGCGATGTCCATCCGAGTCGCTGCTCGAAGGCACGCTCCAAATGCGTCCCGAGCACCAGCAGCACGTCCACGCCGCGTAGCCGCTCGCGCGCTTGCAGGTAGTGGTCTCTGGTGATCGCCCCGAGAGGAAGCCGATACACCTCCGGCCCCAGCAGCACCCGCGTCAGCTGGTTGTCGTACACGGGCGGCGCGAAGCTCGCCATGAGTGAGTAGTTGCCGCACACACTCCGGCGCAGCTGATCGCAGCGCGCCCTTCTCGCCGGCCAAAGCTCGCCCCTCTGCGTGTCGCAATCGCATCGGTGGCATTCGCAACTGCAAGAGGCAGGCGCACCCGGCCAGCTTCTGACCCGCGAGGCCGTACAATCGGATGCGCAGGGCAGAAGGCCCCACCTGATCAACTCGCGTCCGAACGAGCCGAGACGCTCAACTGGCTCGCGCAGCACGAGCATGTCGAGGATGCCCGTACAGCGACGTCCCTCGGGCGCCGCGCCCTCAATCGCGAAGAATGTGGGAGGCAGGCGCGGCGGGTGTAACCACAGAAGCTGACCGCGTCGGCCGCGGTTGCGGCACGAATGCACCCCATTCAACGTCCGCGGCATCAAGCGAAACGAGCGATCTGCAAACGACCGTAGCCCTCCCGGCTCAAGCTTTGAGATCACGTCGGGTGGCATCCACCACGGGCCGTCCATGAGAAACGGGTCGATGCAGTTGCCATTGAACGTGCTCTGGCCCGCAGCGGCTCGCGAGCACCCATTGAGTTTCGCGAGTTCGCACACACTGGTTCCACCCGACTTTGAGAGATGAAGGAAACCGAGAGTGCTCTCAGCCAGCACAGCGCGGTATGCACGCGCGTACCGGCGGGCGAGATCGATGCTGGCATTTCCGGATACCGTGTGGATTGCTCTGCGCATGGCCGCTGCGGTGCCGTGCGATGCACGCTCATCTGCAGATGACTCGAGGACGGAGAGGAGGCGAGACAGATGCTCCAGCGAAGGAGCCGCGGCGACCATTTGAGTCAAGAAAATCATCGGCGACCAATCGTGCGCGGCGATGCACGCCGAGGCGACAAAGAGAAGCGTCGCGGCGTCACGGCCCTCGACCCAGCGTCACGACCTCGTGTGAGTCGTGTGAGAGTGAGTGGCTCTCTCTGCCCAAAGCACTGTAGCTATGCTTTGCTATCAGACCCCCGCGGCGCAATCCATGACAACCTGGACAACAACTTGGCTGTGAACGTGAACATACCGCGCCGCCCCCTCTCGGGTGTTAGAGTGTGGTCATGGAGTGTGGTTTGGTTTTGGGATTCTGGACCTGGCATTCCTATGTTTCGTCGTTCCGTCGAGTGGACCCCGCCGGCACCGCCGCCCGCGCCTTTCGACCTCGGATACAATTACCGTTTCCAACCAGCGATTCCCCCGCTTGCCTCGGGCCACAGGTACTGGTGCAAAGTACAGGTGCGGGTCGTCGTGCATGCAGGGGCGCAATTTTGCCGCCTTCAGACAAGCAGCGTGCCCCACTTGACGTCCTCGGCGAGGGCGAGCAGCAGCTGCAGCTCGGAGCCCTTCTCCACCAGGCACCAAGTGCAGTCGTCGATGGTGATTGTGCCGGCAAGGCGGCCACTCAGGAGCTCCTCGCCGCTCACGCTCACCTTGAGCTCGCGCGCTTTGAAGACGACCTTGACGTCCTTCTTGGTAGCCGGCGTTGCCAACGGGAAGCGCACGATGATCTCTGACTCGCCGTACTTGCTTGTCTGCTCCCACTTGTACGTTTTTTCGTCGAGTTCACCGGCGTTCTTTGCCGCCGCATCCTGCTGATTCATCTGAGCCTTGCGCTTTGCGCTAGTCTCCGGGTCGCCGCCCATTCCGCCCATATCCATACCGTTCATGCCGCCCATGCCACCGAGCATGGCCTGCAGCGCAGCCATGTCCATGCCGCCGCCACCGCCGCCCGCGCCGCCGCCCATCGCACCCATAAGCTTTGCCATCATATCCGGGTCCATGCCTGGTTCTGCCTCATCATCTGCCATGAGTGACCTGGCAAGAACGAGGGTAGAGAACAGAACGAAGAAAAGCGACCCGACCCCCGATGGGGAGGGGATATTTCCGACGAACCGAAGAGGCGACTCAACGGTGCTGCAGCATGGATTGTGCAGTCACGGCCGTGGGTCGGGCTGGCGAAACGCACGTGCGAGGCGTTGATGTGTTTGCACGTCGCTGACGCGAGAGCGAGGCGCGTTGCTGACGTGGCGTTGGGGTGTTGAGCCGAAATCGGCAAGTTTTGCGATTTTCTCGGCCCCGAGAGGGATCCGTTTCGTTCCCCGTGAACTACTGTACTGCAGATGCACTGCGCATACGTATCAGCCCCTCCTGGAACGTTGTGGCCACCAGCAGCCCGCTCTCGGTCCACACCTCGCCCCGGGCGAAGCCGCGCCCGCCCGAGGCCACTGGTGAGCTCATCACGTGGCAGAGCCACTCGGTGTCGATGCGAAAGCGTGAAGGATGGTGGAAGTGCATCGAGTGGGACAAACTGCCAGCCTGCATCTGCGGGAGCCACATGGCGACTGGCAGTGGCAGGATGGCAGTCTCGAGCAGACCCCAGTCGGACACGTCTGCGGGCACACACGCGGCAAGGCAGGTGGTGGGGAGGTGGGGCGAGGGCGGGGGTCTTCTCGTCAGTCTGCGGAGGAGGGGGTGGATAACGAGCGTGCTCTGCCGTTAGGGTGCACGCGCACAGGTGAGCAGCCGCTGATGCAGCGCTGCGTCGTCGGCCACTGCTCCACGCGTACGCACCCAGAAGGCGCGCTCGGGCTCGTGCAGCGACGTGTCCCAGGGCGCCACAAATTTCGACGGGCGGATCTCTAGCGGGCCCTCGGAGTATAGCTTCACCATCTTGCTGGGCACCTTGTCGATGTGTGCCTGCATGTGCGCCTCGAGCGGCTTCAAATCGGCAGGTCGGCCCCACTCTGGCCTGAGACCCGCTGGATGCTGGTGCTCGAGGCCGACCTCAGGCGTCTGAAAGGAAGCCGTCATGCTTAGGATTGCAACGTCGTTTTGCAGGGCCTGCACGTGGATCACTGAGAAGCTGCGACCGCTCGAAAGCACGCTGGTCTCGAAGCGAATGTCAGTCGATGGGTCGCCGCCTTTGAGAAAATGGCTGCTGAATTGATGCATCTCACGGCTCGGCCCAGCGGTGGCCTGTGCAGCTGCAACAGCCTGCGCCATGGTTTGGCCGCCATACACACGACCCCAGCCCAAGTCTGCTGACTTGCCAGCGTAGACGCCATCAGCAAGCTGGACTACGCCGACATGTCGCGCGAGCGCGTCCACCTTGCCAGCAAGCGTGGCCACTTTCCTTCGAGAGCCCACCCTTCCAGAAAGCTTCCAAGCTGTTCGAAGTGCAGCCATGCCGACCTTGGCGGTGTGGCGGGTCCGGGTGTGTTCGGCGATGCAAAGGGAATCCGGGCGCTTGCCTGATCTTGCCTGAGGAATTCGCGCTTTCTGCCGGTACCGGTAAAAAGACACCGGGGGGAGCCGGGACCGGTACATGTACTGAAGTTGTTTGTGTGCTCCGTGTGTCTGACCCGTGTGCCCCCCCCTCATCCCGGTGTTTTTGAACGCGGGAATTTGATTTTCTTGACTTCGACTTGTCCATGGGGCTGGGCTCGATTGACGGCCGGCCGCTCGGTGCACAGGCGTTTCCCTGTTCACTCGCGAGACGAGACGCGCGGTCGGATGCCGCGCCTTCCGACACGCTTGCGCATCCGGGAGCGTATCGACCTCACTGGAGAAGAGTCTCCCCCGTTGAACCGCAAGCGTGTGCATCCCGGTGATGATGACGAGGTGCAGGAGGTTTCGGGTCCTGGGCGTGCCTCGCAAAGCTCACAACCTGTAGCCGCGCTCGACAAAAGCGACGACGAGGTCATATTCACCAAGAAAGGGCGGGGGGCCGATGCTAACCGAGACCTGCCTCATGCACGACCGCAGTGCGGACACCACCCATTCGAAATCGACAGCATGGCCAACGTGCCCTTCTGTGGTCAGTGCTATTGTTGGTGCTGCGACATTCCAGCCCGGGAGTGCAATCACTGGTACACGCACTGCCAAGCTCACATGGGCGCCACTCGGTGGGTCGAGGCACGTGCAACAATACAGCGATTGGGAGCTGCCGCGAGCACTTCCGCGACCACATCGATGAGTGACGGCACCCTTTCAGTGGGAGCGCTCGTGTACTACTATCAGCGCCCAACCGGTGCGCGCCTCAAGGCCACAGTCCTCAAGCACCACGCAGTAGATGATTCTTTCACGATCCTTCTGGATGGTGGAGTGCGGGAGGTTGACACAGTACGCGAGCGGCTGCGGCCGGCGCAGCAAATGTGAGCATGTCATGCGTCTCGCAGTATATGATACGAACGCACTAATTCAGAGTCCACCACCAACCGTCACCACACCCACGTTCACACTCGAGAAAGGCGATCTTGGATACCCGGTATACCGCACTGCCGGCCGCTATACGCGTCTGCCGCACGCGCCTTCATTTCGGCCGACCGCTTTCGAGCAGGCGCGGGGAGGCGCTCTGGGAGCGGGTGGAGGCAGGGTCGGGTTTGCTGGGGGTGGCCTCTTCTGAGTCGGCCGCGGGGAGCGGTCGGCTCTGGGCCTGCGGCTGTTGAGTCGGCCGCGGCTTCGGTCGTCGCGCTGACGTGCGGGGTGTGTGTTGTTGGTGGGTTTGGATGGTTGTGAGGTTCGTCTGTGTGGTCCGAGTGCCTTTGTGCGTCCGCGTGTCCCGTGTGTCCCGTGAGTGTCCCGGCTCCCCCTGGTGTCTTTTTACCGGTTCAAGTGTCCGTGGGTGTCCCGGCTCCCCCCGGTGTCTTTTTACCGGTACAATGGAAGCACCAGCAAAAACGTGGTCTCTGGATCAGCGGCGGCGTTCGTGTGGAAGCGTCTGCCCGTGACCCACGAGCTGTCTGAGGATGAGACGCGTCGAGGACAGCGAATCAGACGACGACGGAACCAATGAGCGCACGCCACTCCTTGACCGCATCCGGCGGCAGCCGCAGGAAGCATGCTCGCACGGACTCATTTCCGTCGTCCTTATTCTTTGCCTCGCCACCTTTGTGACCCGTGTTGAGGCCATCATCACATTTCCATACCTGCGCACACTGCAGCGCTGCTCCTCTCAGGACAGTGGACTGTATTGGTCGGGTTCTCTGTTCTGTACCGACCGAGCACTCGTCGCGCGCGCATCCCAAGCGGACGCGAACTATATGCAGTGCATAGGTCTCATCCTCAACAGCCTCTTCCTTCCGGCCCTTGGCTGGTTTGGAGACCGATGCGGCCGCCGACCGCTCGTTGCACTCTACTTTGGTGGTCTGGCGATAGAATCTGGCATCAACGCATCCGTCCATTCGATCGGCGCCTTCTTTTGTGCCGTCGCATTCCAGAAGTGCACTGACGGCCTCACGCCCGCGCTCATCGCGATGATTTCAGACCTTTTCCCGGCTGAGGATCGGATGTATGCATATCTGATGTGCGTGCTGGGCGCTGCGCCTGTCTACACGCTCACGTACGGCGCGGTCGCCTACTCCGTACTCTCCCACCACCTGCGCTCGTATGCCTCGACCTGGTCGATCCTTGGGCTGATGTCGCTCTTCTGCGCATGCCTGGTCTTCTTGGCGCCGGAGACCTTGACCGCAAGCGTACGTGCGGCCGCCACTGCCAGCGCCAAGGAATCGGCAGCGGGTGCGGTCTTGGGACGCCCCTCGCAGGGTCCCGCAGACGTAGGGGGCACTAGCAGCAGCAGCAGCAGCAGCAGCAGCCGCAGCCGCAGCCGTCGCAGAGCCGACGAGTCGCGGATGTGCTTGCCGATGCACCTGCTGCTTTGCTGCTGCCACGGCTGCTCGCGGGTCAAAGGAGGGCACTCGCCAGCCACATGCGCTGCCTCGCCCGTCTTTGCCGCGTGCGCCAATCCCTCTTTGCGCTTCGTGATGATCATCGAGGTACCTGCCCTCCTCGCGTTCGCGGCTTTCTCCACCTTGGATGGCTTCGCCCTCATCGCCTATGGCTGGGAACAGGAGTCGATGGTGTACGTGCGATTTGCGACTTTACCAGCGGCAGGGCTCGCTTCGCTCTTAGGTGTGCGGTTGATGCGACGGATCGAGCCCTTGCGCACGCTGCAGATCGGCTTGGGCTGCCTGTTTTGCTCCTTGCTCGCGATGAGCTTTGCTCAGTGGCACGTGGGGCTTCTATACCTCGCTCTCGTCCTGGCGGGTGGCTCAACGCTTGCCGTCCTTCCGATCTTGCGCCTCATCGGCACACAAGCTGGGGCGACACAGCAAGCCAGCGCCAGCGCCATGCTCCTCGCCGTCGCCCACGCTGCCCAAGGAGTCGGGCTCCTTTCGCACGCCTACATCTTCGACAACGCCGCCGCGCACGGAGTGCTCTTCGCTCCATTTGCCTTTGGCGCTCTCGCGTCCTTTTTTGCTCTTGCGTTTGCACTGTGTTTCCCGCCGCCCGAGCATGCGTGGTTGGTAGACCCCGAACTACCTCAGGCACGGCGCGACTTATAGAAAGCTGCAAGGGCACACGTGTCCACGTGAGCACGTAATGTGCACACGTGTGCCGGCGATGATAGGCATTCAAATGCGTGAAACACAGGAAATTCCGAAGACGACTGTATCCCAAATCTATCCAACTGGAAACCCACGCCCTCCTCACTCCTCCTTGCCAGTATTAACAGCCTGTTCACACGGCCACGTTCCAACAATAGAATGAGCGTCGAGCACACACTCTGAATGGGCTCCCTGCGGTGAAGCTCACTCACCCCAGTGGGTCTACAGCAACGGTGTACGTTTATGCCGCTCATGTCGCCTCGTGGAAATCGGCCGATGGCCACGAGAATATGTTCGTCTCATCCAAGACCGTGTTCGGCGATGGCAAGGCTATCCGTGGCGGCGTGCCCGTCTGCTTTCCACAGTTTGCAGCGCGCGGCGCGTACCAGAAACACGGGTTCTGCCGCAATTCGGCGGAGTGGACTGTCGTACGCACCTCGACAGAGCCGTACCCTTGCGTCGTTCTCGGCCTGACGGACTCGCCCGCCACCAAGGAGCTTTGGCCGTTCGCCTTCAAGCTGCGCTACTCGGTGACGCTCGACTCTGACGCGTCGCTATCGATGTCACTCGCGGTGATGAATAGCGGGGATCAACCCATCGAGTTCACGACGGCACTGCACACCTACTTGGCGTGCGCTGATATGGGCGGCGTGACGGTGCACGGCCTTTCAGGCCTCAAGTATGACGATTCGGTAGCCGGCGTTGAGGCGGCGGTGCAGGACGGCGCGCCGCTCGCTCTCAAGGGCGAGGTGGACCGCATCTATTGGGAGACGCCGCGCTCACTCTACGTGGTCGAGGGCGAGCGCTCCATCCGGATGCTCAAGATGGGCTTCCCGGACGCAGTCGTGTGGAACATCGGCGAGGCAAAGGCGAGCACGCTCGCTGACCTGGGTTCGGACGAGTGGAAGAATTACATTTGCCTCGAGGCTGCGGCTATCGGCAAGCCAGTCGTCCTGGTGCCGAGCGCCTCGTGGAACGGTGGGCAGACGCTCACCGTGATGCCCGCGAAGACTGCTCTCGCTGAGTGCGAGAAGGCCGCTGCCGAAGGCTCGAAAGCGAGCGCGTCGGAGGCAGCGGCGGCGCCCCCGAAGGTTGCTAAGGAGGCTGCGATGCCCAATGAGAAGGGGGCGCCCGCGGCAGAGAAGAAGGACGGCAAACCCTCGCCCGAGGAGATTGAGAAGATGAAGGCCGAGAAGGCCGCTAAACCCAAGGAGGAGAAACCCAAGGAGGTCAAGGTGGAGCCGTCGGCTGATGATAAGGCAGCCAAGGAGGCCGCGAAGGCGAAGGAGAAGCTGCTCAAGACGGTCATCAAGGAGGGCGGCAAGAAGGGAGTTGAGATCGAGGGTGCCGCCGAGATGGGCGGCCTCGACTTCTTTTGCACGACCATCGAGTCGCCCGAGGGTGACCAGGCGCTGCTGCTCACGGCAATGCAGGCGATGAATGCAGACCCCGACCCGCTTGCCGAGGAGCGCAAGGGCTGCTCGGGCTTTGTTGGCAAGATGATCTTCTCGGCGGGCACCGCGCAGCTCGCCATCGTCGCCTACGTCCCCAAGCCAGAGTCGAACAAGTCGTCCTCGAAGGTGGACGTGACCGCTTGGATCCAAGCGGTGTGCGCAGCTGTCGACGGCACCGTCACCAATCCGAAGTCGGACGCGCCGCCCCAGTTTATCAACGAGGGCAAGCCCTTTGAGTGCCCGCACGGCGGTCACTTTGCCGAGGCGGTTGTCGTCTCGAACCCGGAGGCTGGCAAATATGCGATCAAGGACAAGGATACTGCCATGGCAGCCGCCTTCGCCTACCTCCGCGAGCATGGCGCATTCCCCGAGGACACCGGCGACGACGACGACGACATGGTCTTTGGCGACGACGACGACCTCAGTGCGTTTGAGTGAGCGTAGGTCCGCGGCACACCTTCTGCTCAGACGCGGAAGCCGTGGCCAAGTCCCAAGTGTGCATGCTGCATTTGATGGTTCCATGTGCCGGCTTCGAGGTTTCGATCCCGGTGATGCTGATCTGCGCATTTTATTTCCTCCGGGGGACGCCTCAAAGGACAGGGCGGCTGTCCACCTGGGCGGTGTAGCAGAACAATCGGTCCATGCAACCTAGTAGCAAATTGCTAATCGGCATGCGGCATCTATAAATCGCGGTCGTGTACGAACCGCCTCCTTTCCGCGCCAGCGCGCCAGCGCGCCGCGAGAAATTGCGTAATTATAGCGCGACACCGTCCGCGGTCTATCTCCGAGCGGCGTCGGGGTACGGGGAGCGGGGAGCGCGCCGTAGCGCGCGCGCTTCGGCGCGCATGCACGCGCGCAGCGCGCACCGCACGGGCAACTGCCCCACGCATTGTGCCCCACGGGCCGGCTACGGGCCGGCGCACGCCACGCCCAGACGGCCGGGCCGGAAACGGCGGCTGACCGGGGTGCGGTAGCCGGTACGCTTTAAACGCTAGAGAAAGCGGTACCCTGCGAACGGGAACGGGAACGCCCGAAGCCTCAGGTGCGAGGTGCCGCTCGAGGATGCCTCGCTGATAGCAGACGTCCGCGCCCCCGTCGGAAACTAAAAAGAGGTCCCCCCGATCGAGCCAGTGGTCCCACGACGCACGAGCGGTGCCGCGATAGCGAGGCTACAGGCTTCAGGCGTGAGGGTTTCGATTCGTTCATGTTCGCATGCGATCTGTCGTTATCTCGATTGCCCTTGCTCGATTGAGTCTGGAGCTCCGCAACTCACCGTTGAGCGCCGGGCCGCGCTGCCCGCCGTGCCGCGCCCCGAAGAAAGTCATCTTCACAGTCTCGCCGATCAATCGCGAATTGCCAGGCCTTGTAACGGTCACAAGTACAGTACTTTACCGGTACGCTCGTTTTGCGGTGGACCGGTCCGAAAAGGACAAGCCCGAGGGGAACTCTGTAGGGCTTGGTCAGCCGCAACAAAAGGCGCAACTCCGTGCCACCTAGGCCGCGTCTCGCGTTCTCTGTCCCTCAACCTCGTCGTTCGCTGCTGCTCAGCCCTTTGGCATGGAACCACTATTCGACATTCACACGGACATTGACCTGCTAACTCGAGAATGGTTGCAAAGGCAACCTCTCTTTGAGATCACCGTGCCGCAAGCGAACCGTTACCTTAGCGAAGCTGGGCGTCAGCAGCATTCCGTGAAAGTTCACGAACAGTCATCGATCGCTTCGCGACAGGTTGCGCAACTGAAGCCACGCACCCTCATTCGTGTGCTTGACACTTTCGAGTACGTTTACGAGAGCTCGACTTCTTTGCGGGCCCTTGTTGTACTAAACCGTTCACATCGGCCGCTCGGCTGGTTGACAGCCAAAACAGGCGGCGGGGAGTCAATCATCCAGCTGTTTGCACGACCGATATACGAGGTGAAGCTCGAAGCCAAGATTGGTCATCTCTGCCAGCACTCCCTTTTGGCATCGACAGGGACGCTGGCCTTAGCCACAAAAGTGCACATCCTTCAGAACCAGCGAGCCAAGAACGGCGGGCACCGTGCGCTTGTGAGAATTCTCGGTGATCTGTCACCAGTTGGCTGGGTCACCGCCACCAAGCCTGACGGGACCAAAATATTGCAGGAGGTGCATGAACCGGCCAACATAGTTGAGATGTACGAGGCCCAACTGCGACCCGCGTTGTCTCCGCGCGCGATCTCGCCGCCCCACACATCTTCAACAAATGCCACGTCGCCACAGCTTTTGTCAGCGCGCACCCCCCTATCAGAGCGTGGCACATCGGCCAGGCTCACATCAGCTCCTTCTGCACGGTCCTCGTCGCATGTTGCGTCCGCCAGGCCCTCTTCGCCAGCATCCTTTGCCAGACCGACACCGCCGCTATCATCATCTCGCAAGGTGCTGCAGCAGCGCGAGCTTCAGGAGCCCAAAGGCAGCGCCCGTACGCCATCTCCTCGAACGGCACGAGGCTCCAACCCACAAGCATGTCGGTCTCGAGCCCGCTCTGTCGAGCTCGCCTCGAGCCCACTCGTCACGATCGTGGGGCGGGAACCGGAACTATCTGCAACATCGTTGGCGCTTGTGGGCTTGTGGCGCCGTGGCCTCGGTGGTGTCACCAAGCACATGGGCTCTGCAAAGGGCGGCCAGATCCTTGAGCGCGCGGTGGAGGATGTTCTTCGCCGGCGGCATGATCGCTTTCTCTCAGCTGATGCTCTGCGGGATGAAGCGCTTGGACTGCAAAAGGATGCTATTAAGGAGGAGAAGAAGCTCGTCAAGCAGACGGATGCAAAGTTGGTCGAACATTTTGCTAAGCTGTTGGAGTCACAAGGTGAGGGTGCGCTGAATGGGCTCCTGCAGTCTTGGGATGAAATACGCAAGGGCAAGATCTCGCGCAATCAGTTCGCCGTCTGCGTGAGAAAGATCATTTCGATGAGCGACTCTCAAGTAAACGATCTTTTTGATCGCTATGCAGAATACAACAAGGCCGACAAGCTCGCCGAGAAGCCCATGGAGATTGACATGAGCGAGTTGCAAAGCGGGGTAAGAAAGCACATCGATGCGTCTGCGAGCGAGCGAGCCAACCTCAAAACTCTGCGTGAGCGCTGCGAATCATGGCGCGCGCACGCAAGCATTGCCATCTCAGCAGCAGAGGTGACTGATCTTCTCGACAAAGCTGACGACGAAGTTGAGAAACTGAAGCAGGAGGTAACCATTGGTACGAAAATAGGCTCCATGTTGATCAAACGTGCGATGGAGCCGGCCCTAGCGGCCGAAATGTGGGCAGACCCACAGGGAGGTGTCGTCCACTTCGAAGAATTTGCGAACAACATCAAGGTGCTCGGCGTGTCTGCAGAGCCAGCCGAAATCGACGAGCTTTTCGACAAAATCGACAAGGATCAAAGCGGCCTGCTCGATAAGCATAAGCTCAAGAACGCACTCTCTGCGTTTGAAATGATGGCCCGCGAGCATACGAAGCGAGGAAAGGCGCTCTACACTCAAGTCTTGAACACCTTCAACGACGTGCGGATTGCACAAAATGAGTACATAATCTCCAGCCGGCGCAATCTCAAAGAGCACCACCGAGATTCACCGTCGTGCCTTCGAGGGAGAGTAGACAGTAGTTACGAGTAAACCGAACCGAGTAGTAATCGACAATTCGACATGCACTCGCGTGCGAGGGTACAGTACAATGATCAATGTATCTCCATCGTAATCATACTCACCGCGTTCGTGTTACGTATTTACTATTTTGACTACACGGTAAACGCCAGACCGAACGCGTGCACGCTTCGGGTCGCCGTGGTCGCGTGGACAGAGGGAGAGGCGAGCCGCCCGGGTAACTATGGGATATATGCGGACTCGGGAGCCGTCACGCGGACGAGACGATTAACTACGGACGAGCGACAAATAAGTCACCAGAGGACGTGCCTTCTCCTCCCGTCCGCCTCGACGCTACGAAGGACTCCCTGGACGGGCTCCTGCGCCCCCGAGCCCGCAGGCGTCATACACGAGAACACGACACGCGCTCTCTCGGACTCTCGCTACAATCAGGTTCTACCCGAGCAAACTGCCGAGACGTCGAGGATCGAACACTCGTCCAGCCGACCCAACCGCAGCACCTCCCGCTGCGAGGAGAGCTCATGCTGCGGTACGTAGTAGCTGCGCGAGCACGACGCCTTGAGCAGCGCGGCCATGTCGCTCGCAGCCGGGTCGTCCCTCTCCATTCGCGCGTACGTTGCCAGAGCCGCCTGGCTTGCTGCCGCCCACGCATCTGGCGTACCAGATGAGAGTCGAAGGATGGCATCGTTGAACTCGTCCGCCTCGTCCGCGAGCAGAGCCGCGGGCGCCGCCGTGGATGCCTCCGCGGGTGCATCGAGCCCGAGTGGCGAGGCGGCCGCCCTGGTGAGCACAAGAGGCACGCCCAGCTCGAGAGCGACGAGCAGCTTCGTATTGATCCCCGTGGTCGCGCGAATGGGGGCGATCATCGCGCGCCAAATGCGCAGCTCAGCGATCATCTGCGGCGAGGTGAGGAATCCAAGCTCGTCGATCCCATTCTTCTTCTCGGTGCCCAAGTACGGCGTGCCCCACGCCCAGCCGCACCGGGGGGCGCCATCCGCGCGTGCCAGGGCGCGGTCGCAGTCAAAGACCCCGCTGCCGTTGACTGTGGCTCCGGGCGAACGACCCACTAGGCGCAGGCGGAGCGTCGGGTCCAGTGCGCGCAGGCGCGGCCAGCAGTGGATCAGGAACCACTGCACACCCTGGTGGTTGGTCGCCGTCTGCCCATTGCCGAGGAAGCCCACGTAGCGTGAGCCCAAGCCACCGTCAGCCGCGCCGCCGCCGGTGCGCAGTGAGCCCCAGCCACCGTCAGCCGCGCCGCCGCCGGTGCGCATTTGCCGGAGTGGCGTGCGCATCAGCAACCAGCGTACGTGCTTGAGCGACGCGAATGCGCTGCGCTCCAGGTGCTGGTCGGCCGCGCTGACGTGCAGCACCGCGTCGGCGAGCGAGTAGAGCAGCCGTAGACGCGGCACGAGTGAGGCCGCCTGCTGCTCATATGTGCGTCGCACGAGCGGGTCAGACTCCCAACGGGCGAGCCGCTCGGCGCGCTCGGCGTGCGCGTCGTCGACTATGAGCGCGACATACGGCTGTCGGTGGTTGGGTGAGTGCGCGCGAAATAGCGGCAGTGTCAGCTCAGCGAACGCTGGCAAAGGGTCGTTCCAGAACCACACGCCAATGAGGACGAGGTCAAACCAGCCCGTCTGCGCGATGCGCGCGAGTTGCCGCATGCGGCCGGTGAAGCGGTAGAGCGCGGGCGGTGCGCGCAAGCAACTGCTCTCAAGGTCTGCGGGAGCGAAGTTGACAATGCCCAGTAGCCGCGCCAGCTCCGCGGTGCGCGGACTCTGCTCGCGCTCGGCCACGTGCTTGCGGTAGAGCAGGCTGACCTGCCGCCGCTCTGTCTTCAGCAGCCCGATGAGCGAGAGCAGACGGCGGTCACAACCCACGGGCTGCGGGTGTTGCTCGTGCACGACCAGCACCTGCTGCACGACTGTGTGACTCACGTCTCGCATCTTGCATGAATGCGACGGTGGTAACGCGAGCGCCGCTGGTGTGCACAACTCAAAAGCGTCACACTCCCGCGGATGCTCGCATGACACGGTGTTTGGCAGCTCCAGCATCCAAATGACAAGGGCATAGATTGTGCAGACCGCGGACACAGCGGGCAGAACTCCCATCAATGCTCGTCTCGCGGACTTTGCCGGCATGTCATCTGCGCGCAGGTCGCGAAGGTCGAAGACCTTTACCGTACTATCCATGGCAGATAGCTGCAGACAACGTCAACTTTTAGAACCCGCGCCGCATCACTTTGTGGCGGAAGTCCGGGGATTTGTTTCGTCAACTTGATCGCTGTCACGTGGCCGAACTTGCGTCCGAACGGCACCCTTTTTAGTGGGGGCGCTCACTAAGGCGCGGCTCGCATCTTCTTTCGCAAAGACGACCAAGTTTGGCGCATCACCCGCGCGAAGTAAATCGCCGCCGCCGACAAGGAGTCCAACACACAGACCGAAGTTCTCCGACGCCTTATTGGATGCCCCGCAGAGAGTTCAAAGCCCTCGGCGCGCACTCGATCGCCACGGCAGCCGGCTGCACGGTCGAGAAGGCGCAGCAGGCTCTCTCATACCTCACCGAGCGCGGCGATGAGGCCCTGTTCGCGTGCTCAGGTACGAAACTTGCCTCTGGCACCGACCGCCTGGTGTTGGTGAGCCGCTACCGGCTTGTGCTCGTGCGCTGGAAGCCGCTCGGCCTCGGAGTCGCCTTCAAAGACCTCCACCTGCTCGAATTGCGCGGCATGACATGCCAGGGTGACATGGGCGCGTGGGGCTTCGGTGAGGGTGCCACAGTCCAGATCAAATCGCCGCGGCTACAGGACGCGGCTCACGCGACGCTGCACGCATATGGGTCGATCACCCTCTGCCTCGACGTACCGCCCCTCGCGCTCTCGCTGCCCCGGGAGTGGAAGTCGATCGGCTTCGACATGGACGACAAGGTGATCGACATGGGCTTCTCGCGCACTTGGCTCGCCGTGCACTCGTATTCAGTCGACCCGGCGAGCGGCCGTAGCGGTGCGGCGCCTTCGCCGAGCGATGCCAAGGCGCGTCGCGAGCGTCTCGCTGCCTTCATGGCGCAGCTCATTTCGCGGCCCGCCCGCCGCGACCGCATCCTCGACCTCACCTTCATTGCCGAGCTCACTGCCGCCGACTTCGCGGCGGCGGCGGTGGCGCTGCGGCACACGTCCATGTTTGCGGGCGTTCGGCTGCTGGATGCGCCCATCGGCGAGGCGATCAGTGCGCTCAGCGAGTGCGCACGCACTTCGAAATCCTTAACGGTCGTCCATCTCTCGGGCGTCCTCACGGCGGCGCCTTCGGACGTGCGTGCCCGCCTCGCCGCAAAGAGTTTCGTCGATGCGCTCTCCGAAGGCGCCGCCGCGCGCACGCTCCCACTGACCGACCTCGACCTGAGCGGCAATGAGCTGCGCGACGGCGGTGTCACTGCCATCAGCCAGCTCGTGCAGGCCCTTAGGCAAGGGCTACGTCTTCTCGACATCAGCGACGCCAAGGCGAGCAGCAGGGGAATGCAGCCGCTGATCGCGGCGCTGTGCGAAGGCCGGCGATCACCCCAAGGTGTGATGCACGCGAGCTCGGCGCTCGAAATCCTCCGGCTCGCCGACAATGAGATCGGGCCTCGCGGCACGCCCTTACTTGCCCAGATGCTCCAGCGCGCCGCGAAGCTCGAGGAGCTCGATCTGCGTTCGACTGGTGTCGCGGCCAAGCTCGTCGTAGAGACGCTTCAGAAGGGAACTGCCGGCGCCACCCTTCGCATTCTGGACCTGTCCGGCAACAAACTGAGCCGCGCGGACCTTGCGGCGCTCTTCCACTTCCTAGGCGGCTGCACGGCGGTGCGCCCGCCGATGCGCGCACGCACGCGTGCGAGTGCGAATGCGAGTGCGCGTTGCCGCGCGACACTGCGCCTGCGAGCTGACCAGGCTTGTCGCGTGACTTGTCGCGTGGTCACTCCCTCCAGTCCTCACACTCACGCGCGCGCGTGCTGCTCGTCCCCTCGTTCCTCCCGTACGGCTGTGCAGCTCGTGGAGCTCTCGCTCGCGCGCTGCACGCTCGCGCCCGAGTCACTCGTGGCGCTCCTCCAGGCGGCGCAGCTCAACCGCGGACTGAACGCGCTCACCCTCGATGCTTCGTCCAACCCGTTCGGCGCCTTAGGGGGCCAGCTGCTCAGCACAGCGCTACCCCACTGCACCAAGCTCTCCGGCCTCTACATCGATGCGTGCCACGGCGCCACTGCCGCGAAAGGCGACGACACGGCCCTCAGCGTTGTAGTTTGTGAGGCGCTGACCAAGAGCGCGCCGCAGCTCACGTGCCTCGGGCTCGGGAGGAACGCGGCGCCGCGCTCGGGCGATAGGCAGAAGCTGATCGCTGGGCTGGCCACTGTGTTGGGCGCCGCACCAAGGCTGCACACGCTCCTGCTCGCCGGTAGCCCCGCGCTTCGACTAAAGCTCGAGCTCGCCTCGGTGCTCGGCTGCATCGCGTCGTGTGTCGCGCCTATCCAGGTGCTCCAATGACCTCTGCTGGCCTCTAATGGCCCCCGATGGCCCCTGATGGCCTCTAATAGCCTCTAATGGCCTCTAACGACCTCTGATGGCCTCCCTCATCAGGTGCTCGACGTCTCGGGCCACCACGCGGGCGACGGGCTGCTCGAAGCACTTCCGGCGCTGCTGGCGGGGCCGAAAGCTCCCGCGTGTCTGCTGCTGCACGAGAACCTGCTGACGGCGACTGGTCTCGAGCAGCTCGCTGGCCTGATGGGCGCGGCCGAGACTCACCCAACCGAGGTACTCGTCGTGACGCATGAGGACGCTCACTTCGCACTCACGCATGAGGTTGAGAAGCTCAAGCGCCCGTGGGAGAGCGCCGCCAAGCGCGTCCAGAGCGCGACCGTCCAGATTCAGCAGGCGGTCGCCGTCGGCCGCGCACGCCGGCGGCTATACCCGCGCATGCGCCATCCGCGCCCGATCGACGGCGTGCCGTATGTGATGAAGTGGCCCAACTGGGCAGAGCTGTTGCACCAGGCCGCACCAGGGTCGCCGGCAGGGGCTGGCATGCAGCAGAGTTGGGAACCTCCTCCAACTCCGCTCAGCGAGTACGGCAACTCGCCGACGCCTCGAGATGGCGTGGACGAGGACGAGGCCGAAGGCGTCCATGACCCCGCCTTCGAGGCCGCGCTCGCCGACCCGTTCGGGGGTCTGGACTTTGACTTCGCACCAGCTGCGCCAGGGACAGCGCCCGGGATACTTGCGACGCCCCCGCCACCGCCCCCGCCACCGCCCGATCTGATGGGCGATTTGATGGGCATGGACGTCTCAGGCTTCGGATCCCCCGCGATGGGCATGACGTCTTTTGGATTCGGTGCCAGTGGCGGTAGCTCATTCACACCAAGCTTCGACGGCAATGGCTTTGGCACCAGCATCGCGTTCACATCAAGCTTCGACGGCAATGGCTTTGGCACCAGCTTCGGTGGCAATGACTTGGGCGCCACTCCGACAGCCGGCAGCTCTAGCTTTATGGACGGCAATGTACCCGTCTTCAGCGGCGGCTTCAGCAGCGGCGGCGGCAACGGTAGCTTCGACACGAGCCAAGGCTTTGGCACCAGCTTTGCTGACGCCCAGGGCTTTAGCGGCGGCTTGGGGGAAGCGAATTTTTCTGCATCCAATGGCTTCGGCGTCGCCTATGGTGACGGCAGCAATAGCAGCGCCGTAGCTGAATCGACGTCGACTGAGCAGATGCGTCCACCGAGACCCCTGTCTCCTCAGGCCACCACGAACGATGAGCTGCCCGCTGGTGAGTCAGGAGTCGACGACGAGGACGACTTCACCAACTTTGGCTCGCCTGCCGCTGTAGTAAATGGCGCGCAGGCGCCCGCCCCCGCCCCCGAGGTTTCCAATCCTGCGTCGGCGCCGGCTCCCGCAATGGGCGTCGCCGCCGGCGCGATCGACGCCGACCTCTTCACGATGCCCCCCGACCCCCCCGCTCCTGCCCCTGCGCCGGCTCCCGCAATGGGCGTTGCCGCCGGCGCAATCGACGCCGACCTCTTCACGATGGCCACGCCGACTCAAGCTGTGGATGGTGGGATGCCGCCAATTTCAGGTGATGCCGCCTTCGGTTCCGGGGGCTTCGGTGCGGGCTTCGACACGCCGGCTGGGTTCGATTCTAGCTTTAACTCGCCCGCACATCCAGAGGCAAGCGCCCCTAAACCTGGTTTCGGTGCGAGCTTCGACACGCCCGCTGGGTTTGAGTCCAGCTTCAGCTCACCGGCTCAGCCGGAAGCAAGCGCCACGACGGGCTTCGTTGCGAGCTTCGACACGCCGGCTGGGTTCGCGGCCAGTTTTAGCTCGCCCGCACAGGCTGAGGCAGAAGTCATTGCTGGCTTTGGTGCGAGTTTCGAGGCTGCGAGTAAGTCTGGAGCCGGCGAGCACAATGAGTCTCCACAGCTGAGCAAACGCTTCTCTACTAGCTTTGATCCAGCGGGTGACGCCGGCAGCTTTGGCGCAAGCTTCAGCGATGCACCTGCCTTTAGCGGCAGCGGGTTTGGCGACGGGGCTGCTGCTGTGGTCACTGAGGCGGCTGCTGTCGGGTTCGGGGGCGGCTCTGGCTTCAGCGATGCACCTGCATTTGGCAGCAGCGGTGGCAGCTTCAGCGTTGCACCTGCCTTTTTCAGCAGCGGGTTTGGTTCCGAAGCTACGAACGCTGTCGATGGGGCTCCTAGCGATGGTTTGGGCAATGAATCTCCTAATCAGGTCAGCTTTGCCTCTGAGACACAAGAGACGACAGCGCCGAGTACGCCCCCCAACCCTCCGAAGCCAAGGCTGAAAACCGGATTCTCGGCATTTTCCATGGATGGCGACGATGACTTTGGCATGGATGGTGGCGATGGCATGGAGGGCAACTTCTTGTCCGTCACACCCGGTCAAAGTCCGTTAGGGACCTTTGCCTTTGGTTCAACTTCGTTCGACCACGAGACACCGTTGTCTGGTGGCGGAGCAGGCGAGGCATTCTCTTCAGCCTTCTCTTCAGCGTTCCTCGACGACCCCTTCGATGAGCCCGACGAGTCGACGGCAACGGAGCCGGCGGAGGCGGAAATGACGCCGGCAGAACCTGCGGAAGCTGCCTCAGTGGCCAACGCACCGGCGTCCTCGGCACCATTTGGAGAATCGTCTCCAATCGGAGAGGCAGCCGTATTCCCGCCTGCATCTGGCTTTGGCGCTTCATTCGAGACGCCTCCAGAGGCAGCCGCATTCCCGCCTGCATCCGGCTTTGGCGCGTTGTTTGAGACGACAGCCGCATTCCCGCCTGCATCTGGCTTTGGCGCTTCATTCGAGACGCCTCCAGAGGCAGCCGCATTCCCGCTTGCATCTGGCTTTGGCGCGTCGTTTGAGACGGCAGCCGCATTCCCTCCTGCATCCGGCTTTGGCGCGTCGTTTGAGACGACAACCGCATTCCCGCTTGCATCCGGCTTTGGCGCTTCATTCGAGACGCCTCCAGAGGCAGCCGCATTCCCGCCTGCATCTGGCTTTGGCGCGTCGTTCGAGACGGAGCCGGCGGCAGCGGTACCTTGGGCAGAAGAGTCGGCGGCATCAGAACCGGCTGCGCCGGAGCCAGTGTCTGAGGAGCCGGCGTCGGCAGAGCCAGCGGCCGAAGAGTCGGTGGAAGTGGAGCGTTCGGCTGAGTCCCTTGCTGCTGAGGAGCCGGTGGTTCCGCCGTCAGTGGAACCTGCTGCTGAGGTGTCTGTGCCAGCGGTGCAGGCTGAACAGGAAGCCGCACGTGAGTCAGCCGCAGCAGAGCCAGTCGCTGATGAGTCAGTCGCTGAAGAGCCAGCCGCTGAGGAACCAGCAGCTGAAGAGCAATCAGCTGAGGCCGAGGCTGAGCAGGCTGAGGCGGAGGCTGCCGAGCTAGCGGCTGCTGAGGCCGAGGCTGGGCAGGCCGAGGCCGAGGCTGCCGAGCTAGCGGCCGCTGAGGCCGAGGCTGCCAAGGCCGAGGCTGAGGCTGCCGAGCTAGCGGCCGCTGAGGCCGAGGCTGCCAAGGCTGAGGCCGAGGCTGCCAAGGCTGAGGCCGAGGCTGCCGAACTCGCGGCCGCTGAGGCCGAGGCTGCGCAGGCGGAGGCTGAGGCTGCCGAGCTAGCGGCCGCTGAGGCCGAGGCTGCGCAGGCCGAGGCCGAGGCTGCCGAGCTAGCGGCCGCTGAGGCCGAGGCTGCGCAGGCCGAGGCTGAGGCTGCCGAGCTAGCGGCCGCTGAGGCCGAGGCTGCGCAGGCCGAGGCTGAGGCTGCCGAACTAGCGGCCGCCGAGGCCGCAGATGAGGTTCAACTATCGGCATCCCTCAAGAAGCTCTGTGACGCGTCGGCGGCCGACATCTCGACCCTTTACGCCGTGCAGGACATGCTGGGCGAGGGCCGCTTCTCCAAGGTCTATTCGGCCGTGAATGAGGCGACTGGGCAGGTGCTCGCGCTCAAAGAGCTCGACATGGGCGCGATCGAGGAGGATGAGGAGGGCATTGAGATGCTCGAGGCGGAGGTGCTGGCGCTGAAGCGCGCGGGCAATGCGCCGCACATTGTCCGGCTGCTCAAGGTCGTGGCCTCGCCCGACGCCATCTATCTCGCCATGGACCGCGTGCCAGGCCGCGAGCTGTTTATGGTGCTGGAGGAGCGCGGCGCGCTCGAGACCAGCTTCGTGCGCCACCTGATGCAGCAGCTGCTCACGGCGCTCACGGCGCTCGCCGAGGTCGGCGTGGTGCACCGCGACGTGAAGCCCGAAAACATCATGGTGAGCGATGAGGAGACGGAGCGGCCGCACCTGACGCTCATCGACTTTGGGTACGCGGCACTTCTGGGCGGCGGTGACGCCCCCATAGAGCTGACGGGTGTCGCCGGCTCGCCCGAGTACGCGGCGCCCGAGGTGCTCTCGTGGATTGCGGTCGAGGCGGGCGATGCGGGCGAGGAGGAGGGCGAGCCCTACGACGCTGGTTGCGACGTTTGGAGCGTGGGCGTGACGGCGCACGTGCTTCTGTGCGCCGACCTACCCTTCGACCTGCCCGAGGAGGTCACCGAGGAGTCGCTGGTTGCCGCCGCGCTCAACGTCGACCTCTCCTTCCGTCGGCTGAAGAGCGAGGCAATGGTGAGACAAGGCGATGATGGGGCAAGGAAAATGGAGGGCGAAGCGGCAATGGCGCCGGCGCGTGAGTTTGTGCGCGCGTGCATGACGGTGGATCGCAAGGAGCGCCCCTCGGCGCTGCAGCTGCTCGAGCACCCGTGGTTTGGGGGGCGGGCCACCACGCCGGCTGAGGAGGGCGTACGCGTCGACGAGACGGGCGAGGTGGCGCCTGGATCTGCCGCAGGGCAGCCCGAAGTGCAGGCAGGAGCTCGAGTGGACGCGCCTGAGGCGGATTCAGAGGAGCCGCCGCCGGCAGCAGCAGAGCCTGCACTGGCGGAGTCGACGGTAACGGAGCCGGCGGCGGCGGAGATGACGCCGGCAGAACCTGCGGAAGCTGCCTCAGTGGCCAACGCACCGGCGTCCTCAGCAACATGTGGAGAATCGTCTCCATTCGGAGAGGCAGCCGCATTCCCGCCTGCATCTGGCTTTGGCGCTTCATTCGAGACGCCTCCAGAGGCAGCCGCATTCCCGCCTGCATCCGGCTTTGGCGCGTCGTTTGAGACGCCTCCAGAGGCAGCCGCATTCCCGCCTGCGTCTGGCTTTGGCGCGTCGTTTGAGACGACAGCCGCATTCCCGCCTGCATCTGGCTTTGGCGCTTCATTTGAGACGCCTGCAGAGGCAGCCGCATTCCCGCCTGCATCTGGCTTTGGCGCGTCGTTTGAGACGACAGCCGCATTTCCGCCTGCATCCGGCTTCGGCGCTTCATTCGAGACGCCTCCAGAGGCAGCCGCATTCCCGCCTGCATCTGGCTTTGGCGCTTCATTCGAGACGCCTCCAGAGGCAGCCGCATTCCCGCCTGCATCTGGCTTTGGCGCGTCGTTTGAGACGACAGCCGCATTCCCGCCTGCATCTGGCTTTGGCGCGTCGTTTGAGACGACAGCCGCATTCCCGCCTGCATCCGGCTTTGGCGCTTCATTCGAGACGCCTCCAGAGGCAGCCGCATTCCCGCCTGCATCCGGCTTTGGCGCGTCGTTTGAGGCGACAGCCGCATTCCCGCCTGCATCTGGCTTCGGCGCTTCATTCGAGACGCCTCCAGAGGCAGCCGCATTCCCGCCTGCATCTGGCTTTGGCGCTTCATTTGAGACGCCTCCAGAGGCAGCCGCATTCCCGCCTGCATCCGGCTTTGGCGCGTCTTTTAAGACGACAGCCGCATTCCCGCCTGCATCTGACTTTTCGGCCGGGGGCTTTGGGAACGCGAGCTTTTCTTCTGCGCCTGAGCCGAAGTAAAGTGTGGTGTGTTAGCGTCTTCTCCGTATGAGTTTTACCGCGCGGACCGCCGTGAGACCGCCGATCCGCGGACGCACCGACGCTCCGAAGCGAAGTGCCCGGCCGCCCCGGGCGCCCGGCCCACTTCGTTCCGCTCCCACAATCGCTTATTTTTCACCGGATTCGCCGAGGCAGCGTTTCGTGAACACAATACACATGTCGCGCACAGACCCAAGACCGGCGCGGAGAAGTTACGTACGGGACTATTACTCGACTGCACGCGAAGACACGCGAAAAGAACGGTGTGGGGTCGCGGCGGTAACGTTGCATCGCATCTTTCATTCCGCGCAACGCGAGGGAGGACCGGTCGTTCACGTTCTGCCGAAACCCTTCAAACCCGCTTGCTATCGCTTGCTTGTGATCTGGACACGTTGCCTCATCAAACCTCAACCGCATAGCACGCGGCGCCGGCCAAAATCACGAGGTGCGTTCTGCAGTGGGCGCGAGTGGCTCCGTACGACTGGAACCGTACTCGAAAACTTAGAGCGCGCTACTCCAGATCCATGGCCATGTACTCAAGCCAACGAGCTTTGGCCCACGCGCCGGCACTCTCGTAGTCCATCACATCAATGTCCGGTGCCGGGGTCTGCGTCAGTGCGCTGTAGAGAGCTATCTGGAGGCGCTGCTTCGCCGTCACCGCCTTTGGGCCCTGGCACTTCTCCTTGCCGATCTCTTCAAAGCTGGCGCTGCAGTGGTGCGGCGGCGCACCACGGCCCTCTCGTTTGATGGGAAAGCCCATCTCACCCGCCGCTTCGTCATCGTCATCAGTACCGTCATCGTCTTCGCCGTCGTCGCCGTCGTCATCAATCAGGTCAATCTCGTCATCGTCCTCTTCATCCCAGCCCTCGCCCCACAAGTGCGGTGGGCCCCACGGCTTGGCAGGTGCGAGAGCAGGTGGGAGGTGGAGCGGGGTGTCATCCAGTGCGCGAGGCTGCTCCAGGAGTAGCTCGTCGAATGAGCCTGCCCACGCGTCCCGCTTCGTGAGAAAGTCTGGCAATCCGAACAGGTTCTTCGCCGTCGCGAGCATCGACGTGTGGTCCCACTGCGGTGGTGGCTCCGACGAGCCGTGCCAGTCGGCGCGATCACCACGCTTGAGCGGCTCGTTGATGATCGATGCTTTCTTGATCCACGGAGAGATGAGCATCGTCGACGAGCGCAGGCCGAGCTGCTGAAAATCGAACGCGTTGGGGCAGTCGGTGGGCCCCGTCTTGGAGACGTTGTGCTGAGCGTTCCACACGTTGCAGGGGGACTCATCGTGCGGCGCGGCGGGGCGCTCGACATGGTCATAAAAACCGCCATAGTCATCGTAGGTGACCACGAAGAGCGTTTTGTTCCACCCTGGGCCGTTGCGCAACGCCTCGTAAATGTCCTTGAGCATTCGTTCTCCTTTGGCCATGTCGAAGCAGGGGTGGTCCGACGCCTCGTGCGCGGGCGAGATCCACGAGAACGCGGGGAGCGCGCCGGCGGCCGCCTGCTCGTAGAGTAGAGTGTGTGAGAAGAAGTGGCTCTTATGCCGAGCCACGCCAGCCATCGTCACGTCGGGATCCAAACCAGTCGACGCGTTCGTGCCAGTGTTCGTGCCCCAGCCCGGGGTGACATCGCCGCAGGAGAGTGTTGTGTTGGGCCCGCAGGTGTCGTTGACATAGATTCCGAAGGGGACGTTGGCGAGTGCGAGCGAGTCGAAGATCGTCATCTGCGGGAACTGGGCCGTCTTGCCGCCGCACGTGTTGTACATCACGTTGCTGCTCGTGCCGCACGATGTCGCCGACTGTGAAAACAAATGGTTGGGCCACGACGGGCCTGGCACGGAGGTGAACATCTTGTTGAACACCGCAAAGCTCTCGGAAATGGCGTGCTTGACCGGCAGCTGCGCCGCGCTGAACATACGGGTCGACTCGTTTGGCGCTCCGTGGCATACCTGGTCCGCCGTCCCGCACGATACGTTCACCATCTTTGCAGCTGGGCCTGAGCCCGTTCCCGGCTCCGCCGGGAAGAGCTTCCAGTGACCTCCGTCGGGACGCGTGGGAATGCCATCAAAGTCGGGACGGTCGCCCAGCATGCAGCCAAAGATGTGGTCAGCCGCACGGTTTTCAACAAAGAGGACGACCATGTGCTCAATCTTTGACTGTGGCGCAGGGGGCCGCTCGGCCAGCCGAGCCTCGCGCAACAGCGTGCGGGCCTCGCGAAATGTCAAGCCTGGCAGCTGGCGCTGAATGTGTGCATAGCCACGATCCTCCACGTCGGGGAGCGAGAGCGCGAGCAGTGCCACAAAGTTGAGCATCAAAAGGTGTCTTGAGGATGATAGGAGGGGGCACGGGCCGGAGAGAGCGAGACAAACGGAGGCGAAGCCGACGGCGATTCGCGCGTGTGAATGTGAAAGGGAAGGTGTGAAGAAAGAAACCCCGGCTGTACCCTGGCGACGTCACGGGCGGCGCGGTGCGCTGCTGGTGGAGTGCGGCTCGCACAGGGACACGGACAGGCCTCGCGCTGCACGCTGGACGGTGTGACAGGCTTTCGAGACAGGCTCGAGGCTGACAGGCCCTGTGAGTGTGCCCATGCCGCTACCTTGCCGCGACTCGCCGCCTACTCGCCGCCACGGCCTATCCGCGGCGAACCGGCGATCTGCCACCCTCTGCGGCTGCGGCACGGCCGCGGCGCACGGGCTAACGCCGTCGAACTTTACGCGGCCTCTCAGAGCGTAACTGTCTATTCATTGCCTTCACCAGATTCCTCGCCTTCCTCGCTTTCCTCCCCCTCCTCGCCCTCCTCGCTCTCCTCCTCCCCGTCCTCGCTTTCCTCCTCCTCCTCGCCATCCTCGCCTTCCTCCCCCTCCTCCCCCTCCTCGCCATCCTCCCCCTCCTCCCCCCCCCCTTCCCCGCCCCCCCCCTCCCCCCCCTCCCCCCCCCCCTCCCCCCCCCCCACCCCCCCCC
>Ga0210239_100717_pt1 | contig 28777 bp, 25 predicted proteins | sample ChrtobMetP5a_0mM_FD_155451 | JGI IMG/M metagenome (GOLD analysis project Ga0210239, IMG submission 155451) | Chrysochromulina tobin associated microbial communities from unialgal haptophyte culture, Seattle, Washington, United States - P5a_0mM | ecosystem: Host-associated > Algae > Haptophytes >... | reverse complement strand
CCGAATGCGCCTTGCGCGATGCTCCATCGCGGTGATGCCGGAATCCTGAGGAGTCTCAGCTTGATGATTCCTTCATCACCGCGCCTTGTCGCGTTTGCACAAAGTGAATGTGATCTCACAACACCAAGTGTGTGTCCCGGCTCCCCCCGGTGTCTTTTTACCGGTACCGGGTACCCGGCGGTACCGGTAAAAACCGGTACAGTACGGGAAAGGCCAAAGGGTACGGTACCGGGTACCCGGCATGCCAGGCACGACCTTTTCATCTGTGAATGATTTACATGTGTGCTGATCAGAACGGCCCCTTGTAAAAAACTTTTGGCTGACGGAACAGACGTATCCTCCGTGCCGATTGCTCAAGGATGCTGCGCGCCCTGGCCCAGATGCTGTCCGCCGCTGACAAGTTCAGCGAGGCATTTGCTATCGCCAACAACTGGGCACGCGTCTCTTTTGACAGGTCAGGCACCACCTCGGCTACCCGTGCCAAGTGATGTCGCAAGTACGTGCCGTTCAAAAAGTACTCGTCAGCGAGATCTCCCCCAGCCCCCTGCCACACCCATCTCGTTGCTACATGGACGAAGCCACGTTTCCATAGGATGTCGCGCACCTCCTGATTCTTTTCGAGCGCCGCCCCGGACTGCTCGACTTGAATAAGATATGCGGTCATGCGATCCCAGTCAATGGTGCGCATCGCTACTGTTTCGGCCCCTTCCACATCCAAGCTCCAGAAGTCGAGGTGCGTCACGCCAGCAGTCGCCAGCATTGCGCTCAAATTAGCGCAAGGAATTCGCATTTGCACAGTGTGGCGGTTTGTGACGCGAGTCTTCGTCTCCAAGGCCCCGGCGGTCACCCACTTTTCCTCGAAGTAGCCACTTGCGGTCGTGCACCCTGGGACGATGCGTGCCAACCGTGAACATGGAACGCTGCCCTCAGGTTTCGGGCCCTTCTTCCAAGACAAGGGCACGCTGAAGTTCACGGTGCCTTGCCGCGCATCGCAAACTGCAAAAGAAAAGCTAAGGGCTCGAGGCCGGTTGCGGCAGAGCGTGCGAGCAAGGCTCGGAAGTGCCTCAACAAGAAGCCCGCGCCAGCCAAAACAGGCTTCCAGGAGGAAGGTGTTGCTGATCCCGACGCCGTCGCCGCCGCCCATCTCGAGAAATGTTGGCACGCGTGCCTCGCGGACGGCCTCTTCAGTTACACCAGCCAGTAGCAGTGCGACCAATATATCTTGACCCTCTTGACTGCGGCCACACGTGCTCTTGTTCTTGTAATCCCAATAAGTGCCGTAGTCAGACGACGAGTTCGTGATGATTGGGCAGGTGCCGCAGCCGTTCGACCATACAATTGTAGACAGGTTGGCCTTGTTCCAGCGTGAGGAAGCATTGAGCGTGTACTCTTGCGCGCCGCCGAAGCACGCTGGAAGCGGAGTCGACGCGGAGGGGTCGCGCATGTACGGCGACGTGAGGACGTTATGCGCGGCACGGCTACAGAACCGCGGAAACCTTGTGAACGACGAGTCGAAACAGACGCGGCGGCGGCATACAGCAGTACAGGCGGCCCACGCTGCTGCTGCGGCGCGTCCGTAAGTAAAAATGCTAAACGAGAATAGGAAGGTCCCACACACCAACCCAACGTAACACACCATCCCAACGAAACGCACTGCCCCCGCGCACTGCGACGGGGGCTCTCGCACTGCTCCGTGCGATTTTCGCACTGACTGCCGAGCAGTGCGATTTGCCGCTCTGCGCAGTGCGAGGGCCCCCGTCGCACTGCGCGGGGGCAGTGCGAAAACGGGGTTCGCAGTGCGATTTTCGGAGTGCGAAAACGGGGGTCAGTGCGCGCGCACAAAACAGTGCGCAGTGCGCGCGCGCGCGCAGTGCGCGCGCGGCGCACTGCGCACAAAACGGCGCGCATTGCGCGCACTGCGCTGCGAAGTCGCGGGGCAGTGCGAAGCGAGGAGCGCGCGCGGAGCGACGCCGGCGCACACGATTTCGCAGAGGCGAAGCCCCGGCATGAGTGCGCCGCGCGGAGGGTAGTGCCCTGCCCCTTGGCGGCTCATCGTCTGGTGGATCCGCAGCCGCCAGAGGCCGTGGGCCGCCCCCCCCAACGGAGGAGGCAGAACCCTCGCCCTCACTTCCAGTCGCTGCTGCCGAGACGGAGACGGAGATGGCGCAGGATGGACCGGCGGAGACAAGCCGTGCAGCACGGCCCGCGACGACAGTGCGAGCGTTGCCGTTCGCTCTCGGCTGGCCGCGCGACGACGTCGCGTGCTGGCTACGTGCCGTGCCGCTGGACGACGCGCGTCAAGAGCAGCGGTCGCTCATGGTGACAGACGAGCGGGACGAGCGTGTGTCTCCCTCTTCGGCGGCAGCAGCACCGCCGCCAAATGCAGGAGCCGTCGCAAGCGGTGGGGGCGGTGTCGGCACCCTCTACTGGCGCATGAGCGCCGCGCAGCTCCACCGACTCAAGACGGCTGCCTCGGCGCAGACGCGCCACGACGCCCTATGGGCGGAGGTCATTCGGCTGCTGCGCGGTGCTGGACACGCCGTGCGCACAGCGCCCATCAGCCGGGACGGACGCCGCCGCAGCCCTACGATGTCGCCCTATCATTTTGGGAACGCCACATGTATATCGTTTTCGCCGCCCTGCCGTCGCCGGCGGCTTGCAACCGGCGGCCCCGAGGACCGGAGTCGAGGTGTTCTGTCGTGAACGTTCGCACACCTATGCGCTTAAAGGAAAGAAACGAGAGAAACTTGTACAGAATCGACACACTTTCTCCACCCTATTCCGCTAAAAAGGTCCCCGAGCCGAGAGCCGCCTCGAGCTCTCTGGAAAAGTTCATCTTGTTCGGGTGCATTTCGCGCATCGCGGCGCGCTCGTCGCGCGCCTCGGGCGCACTTCGCCTCTGTGCATTGGCGCACACCAGATCCTCATTGGAGAGTGACGAGTCCTCTGTTGATGAGGCCTCTATTGATGAAGCCGGTGAGGACCCATCGGCGATGCCCGCAGGCTCAGGAGGCGACCAAGAGGATGCGGCTGGATGGGGCAGCAGAGCCGGCGCAGGCGGCCACACGTCAGGCGGCGGCCGCGGCCGCGGCCCAAGAATCGGCGGCCAGAGCGCACGCGCACGCGCGACGCTCGCCGCACTCGCGCCGAGCGCGACGGCGGCCGCGACTAGCACGGCGGCGGTGCGGTCCAGGACCACGCGCCCATTCATGCATCCCCGCCTGGAGCATGAGGTGGGAGAGGGTTTCACGATCGATCCGACGTAGAAGCTCAGTGGCCGCGTCGTCCAGCGGCACGGCACGTAGCCAGCACGCGACGTCGTCGCGCGGCCAGCCGAGAGCGAACGGCAACGCTCGCACTGTCGTCGCGGGCCGTGCTGCACGGCTTGTCTCCGCCGGTCCATCCTGCGCCATCTCCGTCTCCGTCTCGGCAGCAGCGACTGGAAGTGAGGGCGAGGGTTCTGCCTCCTCCGTTGGGGGGGGCGGCCCACGGCCTCTGGCGGCTGCGGATCCACCAGACGATGAGCCGCCAAGGGGCAGGGCACTACCCTCCGCGCGGCGCACTCATGCCGGGGCTTCGCCTCTGCGAAATCGTGTGCGCCGGCGTCGCTCCGCGCGCGCTCCTCGCTTCGCACTGCCCCGCGACTTCGCAGCGCAGTGCGCGCAATGCGCGCCGTTTTGTGCGCAGTGCGCCGCGCGCGCGCGCGCTGTTTTGTGCGCACAGAGCGCACAGACCCCCGTTTTCGCACTCCGAAAATCGCACTGCGAACCCCGTTTTCGCACTGCCCCCGCGCAGTGCGAGGGCTCACATCGCACTGCCCCCGAGCAGTGCGATCGCAGAGCCCGCGCAGTGCGAACCGACCGGGGCGCACTGGGCCGGAACGCCATCGCACTGCGCCAGAGCAGTGCGAAATTTTCCCGCGCAGTGCGATCGCGTTGGGATGGTGTGTTACGTTGGGTTGGTGTGTGGGACCTTCCTACGTGAATCTTATGCTGTGAACTTTCTTTATGCCCAGAAGCATGGGGACCGGGCGACCAGCCCGCCCGCCGTATAACCTCAACCACCTCGTCGCGTGCATGCTCGTGGTTACCTTCGTTGTGTGGCTCGTGCACCCGGCCTTTGATCGGTGCTCGCTCGACTCGTACGATGCCTCCACGGTCACGGAGCTTGACCTGAAGAATTGCAAGCTCACCGTGCTGCCAGCGTCCATCTCGCGCTTCGGGGTGCTGCGCAAGCTCGACCTCGGCAACAATCGGCTGAGCACGCTTCCGGCCGTGCTGCCATCGACGCTCCTCACGCTCTTCTGCCTGAACAACAACTTCGAGACGATCCCGCCCGCAATCGCGGAGCTGCCGCATCTGCGCATGCTCAGCTTCAAGTCGTGCCGGCTGCGCGACGTGGGCGTCGCGCCGCTGCCACCATCGCTCGTGTGGCTTATCCTGACGGACAATGAGCTCGTCACGCTCCCCGACTCCCTCGGGCGGCTCACCCGCATGCGTAAACTCATGTTGGCCAACAACCATCTTGCGTCGCTCCCGTCGAGCCTGGCAGCGATGCGCGAGCTAGAGCTGTTGCGACTGGCCAACAACCAGCTCAAGGAGCTGCCCGCGTGGCTGTACGAGCTGCCGCGACTCACGTGGCTCGCTATCGCGGGCAACCCCTTCGTCGCGCCCGCGCCCGCGCGCGCCGAGTTGCCCAGCGTTCGCTTCGGTGAGCTGATGGCAGCTGCATCTCGGACCCTCGCTGATTGCCTCTTTTGATTGCATGCTGATTGCATGCTGAGCTGATGGCATGCTGCATCTCGGACCCTCGCTGATTGCACCTCTGATTGCATCTCTGATTGCTTGCTGATGCCCTCCCTGATCAGGTGAGCTCACCCTCGGAACGATGTGGACGGCCTCTGATTGCGTCTCTGAGTGCGTCTCTGATGACCTCCCCCATCAGATGAGCTGACCTTCGGAACGAAGCTCGGCGAAGGCACCTCCTCCGTCGTGCGGCAGGGCCTGTGGCATGGCGTCCAAGTTGCGATCAAACTCTACAAGGCGGCCCTCTCGTCGGATGGCAAGAACCTTGATGAGGTGCGCGCCTCGTGTACCGTCGACCATCCGAACGACCGATGAGCCGTGATTGCCTCCCGTGCTCGCAGGTGCGCGCCTCGTGTGCTGTCGATCATCCGAACGTGCTTCGGTGGCTCGGTTTCCTTTCCGAAGGTGAACAGGAGCACGCGCGCGCCGTCTCGGGCGCCACGGCGGAGGCGGGCGGCGGCGTCGGCGTCGGCGGCGGCGTCGGCGGGGGCGTCGGTGTCGGCGGCGGGGGCGGCGGTGGCGCGGCGTGGCGGCTCATCGGCGTGATGGAATATGCGCCCGGCTTCAGCTCGCTCGGCAAGCCGCCGTCGATGGAGACGATCACGCGCGACACGTATCCATCGACGGCGCGCTTCACGGGCGCCGAGATCCGGGAGATTGTGAGCGGGATCGCGCAGGCCCTCGAGCACCTTCACGGGCGAGGGCTAAGCCATGGGGACGTGTACGCGCACAATATCTTGTGGCGACGCGCCACGAGATCTGATGAGGGAGGCAATCAGAGACCGACTCGGCGCCATCATCACCACAAGCGAGGCCATCATCATCATAATGAGAAGGACGCGGATGAAGCGCTTGCGAAGCTTTCGGATTTTGGGGCTGCGTTCTACTATGGCCCGAACGACCCGCATGCACTGAGGTATGAGCGCATGGTGCAGCGCGCCTTTGGGCTCTGATTGCCTGATTGCCTCTCTGATTGCCTCTCTGATTGCCCCCCTCATCAGGTATGAGCGCATGGAGCAGCGTGCGTTTGGGCTGCTGTGCGAGGAGCTCCTTGAGCGCCATGACGGCAGCGACACGCCCCTGCTCGATCGCGTGCGAGAGGCCGCGCGCCTCGCTGCCGCCGAGTCGCCTGCGGAGCGCCCTGGCTTCAGCGCCCTGGCGAAGCTCCTTGTCGAGGATGGCACTGGTGCTGATGGTCCGATTGCGCCTCCTATCGGAAGGGCACTCCGTCGGGGGGGGGGGCGACCGCGCTCGACTTTTGGAAGGGTGCTGCCGCGCGATCATCCGCACAGCCAGGAGGTGTGAACAGCGCTGCCCAGCGACCAACCCCACGAGTCGGGAGGGGAGGCCGGGAGGGCGCCGCCGACCGCACTTTCCACTTACGAACTCAGGGTTTTAGAGATTGGACCAACATATTTGCATGCATCGACAGAGATCTATGCTATAAACCCCCAGAGGCACGTGCGTACTGTGTGCGTATAGCGCTCCCGGGCTACGCTCGGGCTGCCACGCACTGACCGCTCTCTGAAGTGGGACCGACCTAGGGACGGACGACGACGGTGCTTCGCTCACTTGTTGGATGGGCTTGGGCGCGAGTCTGCGGCCGCCTGTTGCTGCGCCTGCGCCGCGAGGAGGACGGTGCAGAAGTCCTCGAGCAGGATCTCTCCGCGGCCGTCCTTATCGCAAAAGTCGATGACCTCCTGCAGCTCGTCGTCGGTCATGTTCTCGCCAAGCTCCTTGGCCACACGCCGCAGGTTCTTGAGCGAGATGGTGCCCGTCTCGTCATCGTCAAAGAGGCGGAAGGCTTTGATGGCTTCCTCCTTGGGATTGCGCGCGTGCATCTTCAAGGCCATCACCTCCTGGAAGGTCTCAAACGAGATGGTGCCCGACCCGTCACGATCCGACTCTGCAATCATACGCCGCACCTCCTCGCGCTTGGGCTCGAAGCCCATCGCACGCATGGCCACCTTGAGCTCGTCCGAGTCGATGGTGCCCGAGTCGTCAGTGTCGAACAGTTTGAACGCCTCGCGGATCTCCTCGAGCTGGTCGCTCGTGAGCGCCGGCGCTGCCATCGATTTCCGCCCCGGGAAAATGTCGAACTCGAAGTGTGAAGAAGGGCGGAGGCACAACTCGATTTTTGCTCGGAGGATGCTCGTTCACAATCTCTCGGTTTGAGAATCGAGAACTTTTCGACGAACCCTCCTTCATTGACGGGGCGATTTGCGCAGATGCTGAGGGCCGCTCTGTTTGTGTTCGCAATCGTGCAGGGCAAGGTCGCGAGCTTCTCGCTCGCGCCTGCTGCGGGCATGCCGCGCGCGCCGGTCGCGCACTCGCGGCAGCAGCAACAACGCGCCGCCGGCCTCCAGCTGAAGGCGCCGGAAGACCCCGAGCACGAGGCCAAGGTCGACAAGGCGCTCAAGGCGATGGTGGGCTTCTCCAACTCGTACTGCAAGAACACCGGCACGTCTTACTGCTCCGACCTGTCTATTCCCGCCGTTGTCATCAAGGGGCTCGCCGAGCACAAGGTGACGCTCGGTGCGCCGCTCTGCCCTTGCCGCCACTACGAGGACAAGGAGGCGGAGGCCAAGGATGGCTACTGGAACTGCCCGTGCGTGCCGATGCGCGAGCGCCACGAGTGCCACTGCATGCTCTTTTTAACCAAGGACAATGAGTTCGCCGGCGACAAACAGTTCATCTCCGTCGAGGAGACTATCGAAGTCACAAAAGGCATGAGCATTTTGTAGAGCGGCACCGGCAGACTGCGCGCGTGCTCCAGTTGACAGGATCATCTGAGTAGACGTTGCATGGTGAGCTGAAATGCTGCCATGGATCGGATCGTAAGAGAGATATCCTCCATACGTACCTGGCTTGTTAGGCCGAATAGCCATGGTTAAGAACTTAAACATGCGAGGACACACAGCACCGACCTCCGGCTCCGCGGGGTCCCCCGGCGTCGGCCGCAGCCACGCGCACGGCAACGCGCACAGCCGCAGGCACCGGCGGACGGCGCCCAGTGACACCGCCTACCGACTGTGCCACTGACGCCACACAGCGCAACGCCTGAGCGGCATGCAGTCTGCACGACACACGCCGCTGACCTGTGAGGACACATAGCACCCTGGTGTCCCGGACACCCGGAGCGGGCGCTGGAGGGATCACGCTAGCGCGGTGCAAATGCCGGGCTGCGCATCCCAGTAAGCGACTCGAGCGCCGCGTCCCTCGCCGCCAGGTCGGCCTTGACCTTTTCGATTTGTTCGTTGGCCATCGTGAGGAGCTTCTTAAGGCGCGCCACCTTCTTCTTGCACTCTGCGAGCTCCTCCTTCTCCGCCGCGCTGGCGGCCGAGGGCGCGGGCACGGGCTCCGAGAAGGGCGTCACGAGCGGCGTCGCGCTCACACTGAAGCCGGGCGTCCCCACAGCGGGCGCACGCGGGGGCGCCCTAGGGGTGCTCTGAGCTCCGGCGCCGGCGCCGCCGAGCGGGCCGCGGCCGGCGAAGAGCTCGAATCGCATGTCATCCGAGGAGCGGGAGGGTAGCTGGGCCTGCTCTTCAGCGGCGGTGCTCAGTTCGCCCTCCGCCGCCGCGTCCGCGAACGCCTCTTGCTCTGGCGGCGGCGCCGAGAGAAAGAAGGAGGAGAGCAGGCCAGAGGCGGTGCCAGACGATTCCAGATCCTCTTGCATGCGCTTGATGTGCGCGATCTCGCCCTTGGAGAATTGGAGCACAGAGGCGAGCAGCAGAAAGATAGTGGGTTTCGCCGTCTCGTCGGCGACCAGGTACTTGAACACGACGTCCTTCAAGAAGCCGGCCGCCTCGCCCGCGCGGGAGCGCTCCAGCCTCAGGCGTAGCTCGGCGTTCTCGGCGGTCGCGCTGGTCGCTTCGGCGGTAGCGTCCTCGAGGGCACGCTCGACCTTGGCGAGGCGCTGTCGCAGCGCGTTCGCTTCGGCGTCACGTGCCGCCTGCATCTTGGCCGAGAGCGCGAGGGCGGCCTGGCTCAGCGGCTGCTCCCCCGCCGCCATCGCCGTCTCCTGGGCGGCCTGCAGCTGCTGCAGCGAGCTGAGCGAGTTGTAACTGCCGCCGCGCAAGGGCGCATTCCATCCGTCGTCGGCATCGTCGAGTTTGACCGTGGCTTCGCTGCCGCTGCCATCGGGGTTGAGCCCCTTCTCGGTCAACGCCGCCCGCATTCGAGCGAGCTCCTCTTCCTTATCCTCGGCGAGCATGCGCGCGCGCATGCGCACCGCCGACAGGTCCTCCCGCACGCGGCGCAACTCGAGCGTCAGAGAGGCCTTGGCTTCCTCGGCCGCCGTGTTGGTCGCCTCGAGCGCCTTCGCCGCCGCCCGCGCCTCGTCGGCGCGCAGCTGCTCCGCGGCCGCCAACTGCTCCTTGAGCTCTGCTTGGAACCCTTTGAGTTGCTTCTCTTGCGCATCGGTCACATTGCGCAAGCGCACGATCTCCGCGCGAGCGGACTCACGCACCTGACGAGGGAGATCATCAGGGGCAATCAATGAATAGAGACCTCTCACGCACCTGATGAGGGAGATCATCAGAGCCAATCAGTGACTAGAGACCGCACCTTGGCGAGGGCCGACTCGGCAGCGGCCTTCGCGGAGCTCGCGTCGTCCGCAGCTGAGGCTTTCGCGTCCGCGGCGGACGCCTCGGCACCGGCCGCGCCGCCGTTGGCCGACTTGGAGAGAGCGATGCGCAATGCGGCCTCGGTCTGCGCGATCTTGGCAAGGAGTCCCGCCTGGCTCTCCTCCGCCTCCGCCGCCACCTTCTTGGCCGCCTCCAGATCCGCCCGCAGTGTCTCCAGCTCCTCCCTCGCCTTCGCCTTGGTTGCATTCGCTTCCGCCTTCGCCTCCGCCGCGATCGCGGCCGCCTTGGCCGCCGCCTCCGCCGTGTCCGCGACCGCCACCTGCGAGTCCTTTAGCACGGCCCCCTTGGCCTCACGCTCTCGTTTGAGCTCGTCAGTCAACTCGGCCAGCTTAGCCTTGTGCCTCTCCTTGGCCTTCGCCGCGGCCTCCTGCACCTCCTCCATCGCGAGCTTCGCGTCCGACAGCGCCTGCTCAAGTTTGGAGCGCTCCGCTCGGAAGTCCAAGTCGGCCGCCTCTCGAGCCTCCTTGGCCTTCTTGTGCTGCTTATCGGCGGCTGCCTCGACGTTCGCGAGCTCCTTGCGTGCCGCGTCCTCCGCCTCCACGGCACGCGCGCGCTCCGCCTCGGCTTTCTCCTTGGCCAGCTCGGCCACCGCCGCCTGCGCCTTGGCCGCCGCCGCCTCCGCCTGCGCAGCCTCGAGCCCTTCAGACAGGCTCGAGTCTGCCTTTTTCGCGCGCTGCTCGTGCTTGTGTGCCGCCTCGAGCGCCGCCTCCATCTGCTTCTCGGCGGCCGCCTCCCACTTCTTGCGCTCCTTGCTCATGGCCTCCTGCGACTCGCGCAACCGAATCTCCGCCTCTGAGGCACGAGTCTCGGCCGCCGCGAGCGCCGCCGCGAGCGCGCCCGACGCGGCGCTGCTCTCGTCTGCACCTGCTTGCGCGGTCCCCGCCACTTTCCCTGCCGCTTCGGCCTGCGCCTTGGCGTCCGCCACCTCTCGCGCGGCCGCCGCCGCCGCCGCCGCCGCCGCCGCCTCCGCCGCCGCGCGCGCCGCCTCAGCTGCCGCAAGCTGCGCTTGCAGTTCCGTCACGCGCGCATCGCCTCCCGATGAGAGAGCCGCTTGCGCTTCCTCTGCCTTCTGCTGCGCCTGCAGCGCACTCTGGTTCGCGCCTTGGATCGTCGCCTCAAGCTCGGCGATGCGCTTCTTGGCCTTCTCCTTGAGTCGAACGATCTGCTCCTCGGCCTTCTCGCGCGCCGTGTCGGCCTCCTTCGCCTTCGCCTTCGCCGCGTCGCGCTCGGCTGTCGCCGCGCCCATCGCCGCCTGCGCCTCGGCCAGCGCCTTGTCCCCCGTCGCCCGTGCCTGCTGCTGCAGCACCGCCTGCGCCTCGGCTAGCGCCTTACGAGACGCCTCCGCCTCCGCCTGCGCATCGGCCAGCCGCCTCTCGGCCGCCTGCACCCCCTGCGTCGCCGCCGCCTTGCTCGCTTGCACTTCACGCTCCTTCTCCGCGAGCGCCGTCTCGAGCGCATCGACGCGCGCCGCCGAGGCGTCGACCTCCTTTTGGCGCTCGGCGAGCTGCTGATCCTTGCTAGCCAGGCTCGATCGCAGCTGCGCCATCGCACCCTCGACGTCGCCGCCGCTCGCCGCGGCCACAGCAGCCTGCTCCGCCGCACGTTGAGAGGCCTCGGACGCCTCCCGGCGCGCCGTCTCGAGCGCCTCGTGCATCTTCGCCCGGCGCTCCTCGGCACGCTCGGCTGCCTCGAGTCGCGCCGTCGCGAGCACCGTCGCCTCGCGTACCTTCTCCTCGAGAGCCGCCGCCGACTCGGCCGCGGCCGCCGCGCTCGCGCGCGCACCTGATGAGGGAGGCAATCACTAGGTAATCACTAGGTAATCACTAGGTAATCACTAGGTAATCACTAGGTCATCACTAGGTCATCACTAGGTCATCACTAGGTCATCACTAGGTCATCACTAGGTCATCACTAGGTCATCACTAGGTCATCAGCTCGCGCGCGCGCGCGCACCCGCTTCGGCCTCCGCGTGCTGCTGCTTGGCGAGCGCCGTCTCGGCGCGTGCCGTCTCGAGAGCCGCCTCGATCTCAAGGGCCCGCGCCTGCGCCGCCTCGGCCGCCCGGGACGACGCGTCGAGCTGCTGCACCTTGCCCGTCAGCTCGGCCACTTTGGCGCGCTCCGCTTCCAAAAGCCCCTTTGCCTTCTCCTTGAGCTCGAGGATCTTGGTCTCGGCCGCCGTCGCACGCGCCTCGGCGGAGCTGGCCTGCTGGCGTGCCTGCTCGAGCGCCGCGCTCGCGCTGCCGCTCGACTGGTTGATCTGCTCCTGCAGCACGGCGAGCTGGCGTGCCGCCTCCGCCTTGGCCTTTGCGACCTCGGCCTGCGCCGCAGCCGCCTCCGCCCTGGCCTTGGCCAGATCCGCACCTGCCGATTCCCCCTGCTGACGGCTCGCTGCCGCCGCTGCGGCCTCGGCGGCGGCGGCTTGCGCCGTGGCCGCCTGCAGCTGGGCGCTCGCCTGCACAAGTTTCGTTCGGAGCTGCTCGCTCTCGGCCTGCGCGGCCGCCTCGGCCGCCTCGGCCGCGCGGGTGCGCTCCTCAGCCGCCTCCGCGCGTGCCTCCGCCGCCGCCGCGCGCGCGCTGGAGTCGTGGGCGCCGCCGCCGCCGCCAGCGTCGACGAGGCCGCCACCGCCACCACCCGCGGCGAGCTGCTTCTTGTAGACCTCGAGCTGCGCGCGTAGACCCTCAGCCTTCTCGGCCTCTTCGGTGGCGATGGTGGCCGCCTGCTGCGCCAGCTGGAGCTTGCGGTTGGCCTCCTCCTCACGCGCCTGCGAGTCCTGCAGCGCAGCGCGCGCGCGGTTCACCTTCGATTTGAGCTGCCCCTGCACGGCCGACAGCTGCCCGACGAGCCGCTCCAGGTCCTCGCGCGCCATGCTAGAGACATCGGGCGTCGCCTCGGACTCGGCAGTCTCCTCGGCGGTGGCCTTGGCGTTGCCGCCTCGCAGCGCCTGCGCGTCGCTGACGAGCGCCGACGCCTCCGCCTGCACTGCCTGTTGCGTGCGCGCGGCCGCGTTCGTAACCGCCTCGGTGAGCTCTGAGAGGCTGCCCGTGCCCACGTTCGCCGCAGCCTCCTCGAGCTTCTTGGCCGCCGCGGCTTGGACGGCTAGCGCTTGCTCCTTCAGGGCTGAGAATGAGGAGAAGTCTGCGAAGTTCATATTCATCCTTGCGTTGCGTCGCGGCTGTCCTCGCTTTCGAGGGCTCGCGCCGCGCCGCGGCCAAGCGGAGCAAAAGAGGTGGAAGAGCAGGAACCCCGCGACGACGCTTAACATTCACACGCGGGGAGGAGCTAACAAGACAACCTTAGTGTTCGGATCAGCGGCGCAACACACCTGTGTGGCGCTTTTCACAGTCTTTTCACGCGTTTCGTGTCGCACGATGGCGTCCGACGAGCGTGGCGGCGTTGTCGCGGAACAGAGCACACCCGGTCCAACTCCCGGTCCCGGCGGCGCCCGGCATGGAGACCGTGCGTTTCCCGTGCGTTGGCTTGAGCTCATGCCAGTCCTCGTCCTTGAGTGGTGATTCTTGTGAGCAAAATATGGATGAGGCAGCATGGCGCGCTGGCATGGTGGCATGGTTGGAGCAGTATGGCACTGCGATAGAAGCCGTACGTGCCGACGTGCGGGCGGCCAAGGCTGCGCGTGCCAATGCTGCACACTTGGCGCAGCAGGCTTTCGTGCCCATGGGTGGGCGCACGCTGCAGGATATGGCACACAACCTACGTGGCCATGTGACCTTGCGCAGCACTTGGCTCTCCACGTGGCGTGCAGCCAACGAGGGTCGTTCAGACGCAACCCACGATATTGGAGCCATTGAGTCCTTTGCGGACTCTTTCTTCACGCTGTGCACCCTCGACGACGAGACGTATCATGCGCAGGCCGACCTTTTGGGCATCGAGCTGCCGCTCAACGTGCCTGTCAACGTGCCATGGCTCGTGGCGGAGCCCAGCCCGCGGATCTCCCACGCCTCCATCGTCCATCGCGGCCCGATCAACGGCGGCCACGTGAAGCTCTACCTCCGGGCGGGCGGCACTGCTGGCACTGTCTTCGCCATCGACTTCACCAAGGCATCGAGCCGTGTGCGCGACCACGACTGGGGCGCGGCAACGGCTCTCTCGCGCGCCGGGTACGCTTACCCGCGCAGTGGCGAAATGTACCCCACGATCTTCCGCTTCTTGCCAGCGGACGAGGCCGATGTGCCCGAGTTCCTCCTCGAGGCTCCCGAGCCACGCGATCAGCTTCGTCCGCGAGATGCTATTGACGAAACTGGAGTGCCACGTGGCCAGTTTCGTCCGCGAGATGCGATTGACGAAACTGGAGTGGCACGTGACCATTGGTGTTCCCCTCCCGAGAGATGTGGCCACGCCACCCGAGACGTGGTCGCCGGCTGCGGCTGGTTTGCGCTCGAGGGCGCGACCGTGCGCACCGCGTACGCCACGTTCGTCGCGCTCGCTTCGCGCCGCTGGGCCCATGTGGAGCTCTACAACTGCCGAAGCTTCGTCCGCGAGATGCTATTGGAGCTCAAGGCTGATGACGCGAGCGTTCAGCAGATGCTCACACGCACCTTTTGTGCAGTGGCACAGATGCACGATCCTTTCGGCCCCACCGTCGCAGGAAACCCCTGGGCGAATGCGTGGTTCAGGTCGGAGGCGATCGCAGCCAAGATCAGGAGCAAGCCGCCGACTGAGTAGGATAGTCAGTCAATCACGCCTGAAGGCCAACGAAATTAACGAAATTGAGATTTATACCGGCATGGCGCTTTTGTGAACAATATTGCCCGACTTTCCAGGCACGACCTTTTCAACTGTGAGTTGGTGCCTTCTCGGACGGAGCACGCTACGGCTTCACAGCCGTTACACACCGGAGCAGCCGACTTTCGCTCGCGTGACCTCGTGTGGTGATCTCGGATGATGGAGGCACAAACTTTACTCCTCAAGACCGTCCTCCCGAAGGGGGCATGACCGATAGTGGATGGAACTACCACAGAGCCTACCCCTACGGCAAGGAGTCGCAGCGACGGCAGCATTTTGTACTGGCCTCCGCGCGGCGCGCGAGATTACGCGATGACCGTTTCTCGGTCATGAGATACGCGGATTGGCCGCACTGTTCCGAGGGCATGGTCCAGTTGCCCCCGAGCGCACAGCAGCCTGATTCCCTAGCGGCGACTATCAGCGGCACCTTTCGCAGGCAGGAGCTGCCCTTTTCCTCGGGCTGGAAGGCGCGCGCTGCCACGCCGATGTGGCAGCCTCGGTCGCAGACACCACGTGTGCACACTGCTGGCTATGTTCTGCGCGGTGGCGAAAATGACGTGCCGCCGTACATGGTGCCGCTGGACACCCCGCTCAAGCAATCGCACGCGGCGATTGCCTTGCAGAAACGCGCCGCCGACGAACGGGGCAAGCCGAGGCGCTTGGAGCTGGCGAACAGGCGCGGCTCGAGCCCGAGGCTAGAGGATGCGCCATACCGAGTGACGTACACCGAGTTTGTTCAACAACGGCCGGACGCGGCGCGTCGGTACATCAAGGAGACGCTGCCCGCGTACTACGAGATCGTGAATTTGCTCGACCAGGCCGATCGTGATCGCAGCCTCAAGCGGAGACTGCCCTGATCCATGCCGCTCACGCAAATCAAGTCCGCTCAGGGCTCAGCCCGCCGCGCATGCGCCGTTCGCTGCCGCCTTCGAAGGATCCGCTCGCGCCCAATGCCGACACGGACGAGGACGACGGTGACGATGATGGCGCACCGTATTTGACGCGGGTCATCCTGCAGGCACAGATGGATGGCATGATGCGCGCCGGTTGAGAAGGCGATCACAACCCACGTCGGTGCGCAGCGCGCCAGCGCGGCGCCCGGAGGTGTGGGGCCAACACGAGTCAGAACCCCGGGCCGTGGGGTGGATAGGAATTTTGTTGAAGTCCACGCGACGAACAGGTTACGAACAGGTGACACTTTGTTAGTTTTTGTTAGGTAGTAGACGACCGCCTCCGAGGTGGCGTCAGAGCGGTGCGTCGGCGGTCAGACGCATATCGGACATCATAGATATGATATGATAGCCGATATCCATGCCGATATCGTATCCCGCCGCACCGGTCTCCGGTGAGGCGGCGCCGGCGCCGCGCGCACAAAAAGCTGGCGGAGACGGTGGCGCGGCCGTGCTGTGGACCATGGCCGTCATATAAGAAACGACGAGGGGCGTGGCCGCGCCGCCGGATGGTCGTTCACTTCGGATATCATAATGTATCTCATCATCGATGTATCTCATCGTGTATCTTTCATCAGTCTGGGCGACGCCGCGCTCGCGCTCGCACGGCGTCAATGTCCCACGGATTGCCGTCGAAGCAAGAGCGGCAGACCACCTGACCGGACCCGCGGCACGCCTTGCACGCCTGCTGGGCGCCGCGCTCCTCGCACAGCGGACACGCGACCAGCTGCGTCCCTCCACACGCCGAACATGGAGCGGGAGGTGGCGACGTGAAGTCGAGTGAGTACTCAAGCTCTCCTAGCCACGAGACCCGCGCGTCGTTCCGCTCGGGTGCCAACGCCTCACCTTGACCCCAGAACTTGTCGCGCTTGCGCACCACCAGATCCGATTCCACAGTCACTTGGCACGCGAGACGAAAGCCTGGCCGCGGGCCCGAGTGAGGAGGCAAGTTCATTCGGAGCTTCTCTGCAATGGTGTGGTTGGCGGGCTCAACAGTACCATCGACCTCCACAGCACACGTTCCGCAGGTGCCCAAGCCTCGGCAATTTATGAGCCGCGCACCGGCATTGTGAGGCGTCGCTCCGCGGCGAAGGAGAGCTGTTCGCAGCTTCTCACCTCTTTGCACCTCGATCACACGCTCGCCGTCCTGACGAACGAGCCGCACACGGCACGTATGCGGCAAAGTCATAATTGGAGCGGTGATCCGTCGCGTCGGAATTAGAAAGACCCGCCGCATAGGAGGTGGCGAGGCTAAAGCGCCGAGTGCGCAGAAGAGGAAGGTCATTCGCTTGGCGAGCGGGAGCGACTAAGGGGGTAGGTCAGACCTACCATACCCCCTTAGAGCGACCCATTGGGAAAATTCGCGGAAACGTCGCGCTGTTTCGGTCACTTCGCGCAAACCCTCCAAAGACCACTCGGGCAGATATAACAGATCCTCGGCGGCGGCCATGTCGGGTCATGTCGTGGCCCCTCGCCTCGCGCTCGCGCTCACCCTCACATCAGGGCTATCGACGGCCGGAGACGCGGGGAAGACGGGGGATCATATCTGGCAGTGAGGAGTCCAGCGCACAACACGGCGCTCAGGGGATCATCTCCGGCCAGTCCGTATTGCGCAGCGTCTTCTCGTCCTTGAGTAGGTAGAAGCCGTGCCGGCCGAAGACGTCACGCTGGAGGGCGACCACCTGCGCGTCGACGAGCTGGGTACGCGTCATCGTCTCGACATACGTGAGTGAGGCGCTCATCACGCCGGCGGGCTGCCCGGCCTCGGCGAGCCGCGCCATGGTCCGCCGGTACGCTGGCAGGCCCTCGGACAGCTGCGGCCCAAAGGCGCAGATCAGGTTGGGCAAGTTCGGGTCGGCGGCGAAGGCCTGTGTCATCGGCTCCAGCAGAGCGCCCTGGAGGATGCATCCCGCCCGGAAGGTGGAGATGATCCGTGGCAGATTGGGCGAGATCTCGAGGTTGAACGCACTGTCCACTGCGCGAATCGCCGCGAACATCTGCGCGTACGACGCGACGATCGCGAGATAGGTGGCCCAGTAGAGATCCTCGAGGTACTCCCCGGGTGGCGCCGCGCCTTCCCCTTGGAGCCGCTTGAGAGGATTTCCCACAGCTACCCGAGGAGTGCAGTGCGATCCGATCGATGCGTGGATGGCGAGCCGTTTGTCGCGCACCATCGACATCTGACGCGCCGTGACGGCGGCCGAGAGCGAAGGCACCGGCTCCCCGACGCCCATCGCCTCCTGCACAGACCAGAGCCCCGTGCCTTTGGATCCGATCATGTCCGCCACCTGGGGGGCGAGGGGAGAGTCCGGGCGCCGTGGTGAGCATCTTTGCACGCTGAAACTACACGTGGGCAGCGTGGTTAGCGTGCATGCACAGTGCCAACGGGAAGGGCAATCAGCATGCATGCATGCACACCTTGTCGAGCAAGAGCCCTGGCTCTCCGTCAAGAGCTTCTTTGGCGACGACCTCGATGGTGATGTCGAGCATGTAGCTATCGAGGGCGCCGCGCGCCTTCCACTTTGATAGCACCTCGCGCGCCGAGGCGCCGCTCAGCCCCCACGAGCGCATGACGGCCACGGCCTCTCCCCACAGGGCGAGCACCGCGTACTCGCCCGCGTTGTGGAACATCTTTACGCACGAGCCCGCACCCTTGACTCCGCACATTGTGACGCACGGCCGTCCGTCGGACGCCTTGGCGGCGGCGGCCTCGACAATGGGCGCAATGTCTTCCCACACAGAGCGAGTGCCGCCCGGGAAGAAGGCAGGGCCCTTGCGCGCGCCCTCGGCGCCGCCAGAGATGCCCATACCCAGAAACCTCATGCCGCGCGCCTCAACGAGCTCCGCGCGCTGCGTCTGCTCCTTGAAATGAGCGTTGCCCGTGTCGACGATCACGTCCCCCGCCTCAAAGACGCGCATCAGGTTGTCGATGACCATGTCTGTCGGCTTGCCTGCGACCACCAGGATGAGCGTCTTACGTGGCCGCTTGAGCAGCGCCGCGAAGCCCTCATACGTCGGTGCGCCGAGGATCTTGTGCGCTCCGTACTTGGCGGCGTTCTCGGCCACGAAGCGCTCCATCACCTCCGTCTCAAGATTCCAGACGGCGACGGTGAAGCCGCGATCAAGCAGGTTGAGTGCGAGGTTGGGTCCCATCACGCCGAGGCCCACGATGCCCACGTCGGCCGTACCCTCTGGCTGCTTGGCGGGAGGCGGCGTCGGCTCGGGGGGAGACATCGGCGGGCTCGGCGCGCTCGAGCAGCCACAGTTGGTACTCTGTTTTGCGCCCATTTTGAGTTTCTCTTGACTCCGTGGACCGCCGCCGCGAGCGCATCGTCTCGGCGTCGAAGCAGACTCGCAGGGAAACTCTCGCGCAGGCTCACAGGAAAACTGCCTTGTATGCCAACGGCGCGATCTGGGTTGTGACGTCCCAAAAGAGGCTTCAAAACTTTCATCAAGGTCGGTCGGACTGGCGGTGAACAGCACTTGAAAACTGGCCGGTCGCGACGAGGGATGTACTCAGGTCGACCCGTCTCCGCCTCCCCTCGATCCCCGCGCATGGTGCCGCAGCCTCCTACGACGGCGCGTCCTCAGTCGGCGCGTCCCATTCGGAGCTTCACGCCGCGCCCACCCTTTGATCACGAGCAGTGGGTGACCCGCTGCGTGACCCGCCGTGAGGAGGACTGGCGCCGGCGCAATGTGCTCCTTGCTATGCAAGCATACGGATGCGCCACTGCCAACGCCAAGAAGCTGCACGAGCTGAGCTTCAAGGACTACGTTGCGGGCGTGGGCGCGTTCAAGGCGGGTGGCGACCCCTTCCGCACGTTCAAGGGACTGAAGCCGCTCTCCACTCGGGAGAGTGCTTTTGAAAAGCAACGTCTGCTCGCGCTGAGGAAGCGCATGGCGCTGCTGGAGCCGCCCAAGCCCAAGCCTGCCAGGGCCAAGCCTAACTACGCCCGAGAGGTCTTTAATGAGGTAACGGATGAGGAACTCATCCAAGCCCAGACGCTTCTCCGACAACTGGTGAAAGAGAAGTGGAAGACTTTCCGCCAAGCTTTCTTCGCCCTCGACGAAGACCGCTCTGGCAAGATCGACATGGACGAGTTCATGAGAATCGTCATGCACGGCAACCTCGAGGACGTTATCCGCCCGCAGACGTTGAGAGTCCTCATGGGTCAGATTGACATAAACAATGACGGGACGCTCGGTTCGTGTGGCCCTTCCGATGACTTGCCGCCCTTTGCCTCGACGTTCCTAGCCTGTTCTAGAACTCACGCGTGCCGCGCGAATCTCGCTCTTGGTCAGAATACGACGAGTTCATTGCAGCATTTGCGTAAAAGCGTCCGCTCCCATGCCTTTGTTGCCTGTCGTGGAGGTTGACCCCCATGTAGTTGGGACCGCTCGGCCACCTGCAGGGATGGAGAGGCAGTTAACAGAGGCAGTTGACCTTGTGACCGGCGCGCTCATGCTGGCGTCCGAAGACGGCATGACGATGCAGCGGCATGTGCAGCGGCCAGCGCGCCGCTTGACGCCAAAAGTGGCCAACATTGCCAGGTGCCAGCGCTCCCCAAAATAATCGCAAGTGAATGGGCGTTTTGGAATTTAGCGGCTCGAGCCCCGACGGAATTTATGGTGAACAGTGGACATTTTTTGAAGGTGGCCAATTCACGTTCACAGCCAATGTTCACACTCATCCTTACTGTGCCGGTACGCACGTATGCCCGCCCTTGACGCCGACACTCTCGGGCGCAGCATCGTCCACGCGGGCTCGGCGGACGCGTGGACGCCGCTCTTCGCGCGGCTCGACGCGCGCGAGCCCATCGTGCTCGGCGTGTTCGGGGCCTCCGTCGCGCAAAATGGTGGCTGCCTTGACCAGCCCTACAAGCGGTGCATGCGGTACGATGGGGTGCACTCCACCTTCATGCGCTGGGGCGAGCCGCACATCCGGCCGTTCAAGGGCTTCGCCGTGCGCCTGCTCGAGTACTTGAATGCCACCTACCCGCATCCAAAGCACCAGATCAACAACTCGGCGCTCGATGCGACGCCGGCGCAAAATGCGCTGCCGTGCCTCTTCTCACACCTGCCGACAACGTTGCACGTGGTGATCCTCGAGTTCGGTTCGATGGCGTTCCACCTGCAACTGCGCGCCGTCGAGGGTGCTGCACGCATGCTCCTCTCCCTGCGGCCGCGGCCGCTCCTCATCTTCCTCTCCATGCACGAGTGGTGCCAGCGGCACAAGGATCAGCCACGCACGCTGTACGAGCCTGGCGAGCGGTTGCGCGGCGGCTTCGTGTACCCGGACACGCCGTGGGCGCGTGCCGAGGCGGAGACGCATCGCGTGTGTGAGCGCTACGGCCAGGCGTGCCTCTCGATGCACCGCGCGCTCGAGCCCAAGGTTCGTCAAAAGCTGCCTGGCTTCTCGCTGAGCGATGTGGTTGGAGAAGATTGCCTTCATCCGACACACGGCGTGCACGGCGTCGAGTACATTGCGGAGGTGCTGCAGCACGCGTTCGTGCACGCGCGCGGCTTGTACCGGTACAGTGACCGTGGGGCGAAAGCCGGCGCCGCCGCCGACGCCGCCGACGCCGCCGACGCCGCTGCGTCCTCCTCGTCCAGCTCGATCTCCTCGATCTCCGCGATCAAATCGCTTCCGGCGCCACTTCACATTGAGAACGCAGATATTGGCGAGCGGACGGCGCGCTGCTATGGGTTCGTCAAAGCGGCCGACTACCGCAAGACGTTCGGCCAGTCAAGCATGTATCGCTCTCTCCAACCCATAGAATGGACCTCCGTCTGGTGCCCGCACTCCGGCGAGTATGAGCACTCGCCCCCGCCCTTGGCCAACAAGGCGGCGGCGCCCGAGTCGAGCGTCGACGCGCTGGCGGCATTCCGTTACCCAACGGCCATCGGCGAGGGCGCGAGCGGCGGCGCGGCGTGCGCGCGCCCGCCGCGCCCAGCGCAGTGCCCTCGCGCTGGCTTCGGCCAGTCGCAAAAGGCGAAGAGCGTGCTTCGTCACTTTTTGAGCTCGCCGCCCCGAACGTGGTTCTGGTGCTACTCGTCTTTGGCGCTCAACCCTGCGCACCAGAAGAAGTCGCCGGGCGTGCTTGCGCTCGTGCCGGGCGCCACACTCCTCTTCAAGGTCGACTCGCGCATGGGGCTGAAGCAGCGTGACACGGCCACCGGCGCCGTCGTGGGCGGCGCCGTCGTGGACAGCGCCATCCCGAGCGGTGCGACGGCGGCGCTGACGGCAGCGGCGCCGGCGGCGGCCGGGTCCGCGACAGGCATGGTGCGCGTGAGCATCGAGCACCTCACGTCGTACGAGAATATGGGCGTCGCCACGGTGCGCTGCGCCGGTGGCTGCTGGTGCGCAGTGCAGCGCATCGACGCGCACCGCACCGACGCCCACCGTAACGTCTCCGTCTTCCTGCAGCATTCGTTTGAGCTGCATGGCGCGAGCCAGCAGTGCGAGCTGCAGCTTCAGGTGCAACCCGAGACCTCGAGCGGCGGCTACAAGTTCAAAGTGCGCACGATCACCCTCTCCGCCGGCGCGGGCGGTGGTACTGGCAGCCCTCTCAGCGGGCTTAGTGAGCACAAACTGCTGTCGTAAAGCATCATGAGCCCTGGGGCCAGCAGCAGCACGATAGGTCGGCGAGACAGTTCGTATAGTCCGGCCGGTTTGGCTGGAGGGTAGGAAATTCGTTTGGCCACATATCGAGATTACTGCAAACTCTCAGACGGTCTCTACTTGAAAGTCCGTTTGCGCGAAATTCGAGCTCACGCGCGCGCCCACGTCATTTGGTTCCGAGAATCTTTGACGAAGCGAAGACTTCGAAGCCATGTCTCGAATCCTCGGATGCGCGACTGTTGTGGTCATGATGTGTCCAGCCGATGCATTCTCGGTCTCGGGCATGCGCAGGACCGTTGGCAGTGCTCGCGCGTCGATGCTTAATATGAAGGACGTCCTGATCGTTGGCGGCACGCGCTTCTCCGGTCTGTACCTGTGGGAGGAGCTGCATAACAGGGGACACTCCGTCACGCTCTACAATCGCGGCAAGACGGCGCTCAAGAAGATCCCGAGCGAGAGCGACGAGGCGTTCGAGAAGCGCAAAGCCGCCACCAAGTACGTCAAAGGTGACCGCAAGGACATTGCCGATATGAAGGCGAAGCTTGGCGGACTCAAATTCGATGTCGTCTATGACATGGGTGGTCGCGAGGCGGGCGACACGGAGCCGCTGATCGAGCTGTTTGGCAACAAGGTGGAGCACTTCATCTACATGTCCTCGGCCGGCGTCTACAAAAAATCGCTCACCATGCCCCATGTGTGTGCCTTGCACACCGATGCGCCGACAGCAGCGGACGAACAAGCCGCACCGCCTCAGCACGTCCGGATGGCACAGCACGGGCACGCCGGCACGCTCCTGACATCGCTCAGCTCTCTGCCTCTCTCACTCGCTGCACGACTGTTGCTCCTCGTTCGCTCTGCGATGCTTGCGCGCTCTGCTCTGCTCTGCTCCGCTGGCGTGCTTCGTTCGAGATGGACCCCAAATCTCCTCTGATGACCTCCTCTGATGACCTCCTCTGATTGCACCTCACAGTTCGAGGTCGACCCGACAGACCCCAAGTCTCGTCATAAGGGTAAGCTTGAGACCGAGGATCTGCTCAAGGCCAAGGGCGTGCCGTTCACTTCGATCCGCCCTACGTACATCTACGGCCCGCTCAACTACAACCCTCTCGAGGAATGGTTCTTCACTCGTCTCGACGCGGGCAAGGACATCTGCATCCCTGGCCACGGGCAACATTTGACTGGTAAGCTCTCCACCGCCTCTGAGGGCCTCTGAGAGCCTCTGAGGGCCTCTGAGGGCCTCTGAGGGCCTCTGAGGGCCTCTGAGGGCCTCTGAGGGCCTCTGAGGGCCGCTGAGGGCCGCTGATGGCCGCTGATGGCCTCTGATGGCCTTTGAGTGCCTCTGATGACCTCTGATGGCCTCTGATGGCCTCTGTGTGCCATTGAGGGTCTCTGACGAGCTCCCTCATCAGGTTTGGGGCATGTGAAGGATCTCGCAGTGGCGATGGCCAACGTGATCGGTAAGAAGGCAGCCATCGGCAAGATCTACAACGTGCAGGACGCGCAGAGCGTTACCTTTGAGGGTCTTGCGAAGCTGTGCGTGCACGCGAGGGGCTCTCCTCTCTTCACACACGCCTTGTCTTCCGCACACACCTCTCTTTACTTCTGCCCCCTCTGGTCCTCATACCCTTCGCTTCAAAACCCCGAACCTCTCGCTCACACGCCCCCTTGACACCGTTCAGGTGCGCGAACGCGATGGGCAAGGATGCCGAGGAGGTGAGGATCAAGACGTATAACAAGAAAAACTTTGACTTTGGCGAGAAGAAGGCCTTCCCGATGCGCGAGCAGCACTTCTTCTGCGGGATCGACCAGGCAATGAAGGACCTTGAGTGGAAGCCGCAGTACAACATGGCGCAGGGGCTCAAGGACGCGTACGAGAACGATTTCGTCGCGAAGAAGGCGGCGGGCAAGCTCAACCTCGATTTCAGCTGCGATGACATGATCCTCGCTGCCAAGTGAGTTGCATGCGTACCTGAGGTGTGGATCTCGTGGCATGTTTGTGCGACCCCGCGCGGACCACATGCACATGCAGCGATGCAGGGCGCTGTCATGCAGGATGCTTTGAGCTCCATTTGGCTGTGCTGTGACAGGCGTCACGTCCGCACGGACACCCTGTCCACAGACCACAGTGCATGTACGTATCACGATCTCAATTTCTCTTGAATTCAATTCCCGGATTCAAATTCACAACCAATGTTTATAATTCACACACACAACAGTTTCTGAATGCAGCCGCATGCGCGGCCAGTTCCGCCTGGAGGTTTGCGAGCCAAAACGCAGCTCAATGTGCCGCCGTGCCGCTGCAACGATCAGCATCTTTTGAGTGGCATACGATCCACTGGCGGATTCGCGCGTGTGTCGAGAGACCCGTCCAGTTTTCCTCCGAGGTTATGGCCATCGCTATCCCAGTGCTCCTTCCGTAAGCTGAAATCCAACATCAGGGTCGGCCATGACAAGCGTATCTCGGATCGTACAACGCCTCAGTACCTGCTTGCGCACGAATTTGCCTTGTTGGGCGGGCGTTCAGTGCTCATGATCGGCGACTGTTTTGAGCGTCGTTTGCTCGAGCACGTGTGCACGCTCTTTAGTGGAGATGACATCGTGCACTTTGCCGGCAAGGAGACTAAGGCGACCTTTGCATGTGCTATCCCCATCGGCTGCAGCGGGAATACAGTTTCCTCTTGCACCGGAAACATCACACTGGGCATGATATCCGTAGTTGGAATTGCAGGTCCGCCCTGGTACAAGGATGCGTATGCATTGCCCTTGCGTTACATGAGCGAGACGCATCTGGCCCAACCTGCGCACGTGTCCGTCGCGCAAATGATCCACGAGTTCAAGCTCTCCTTTGGCAAGCCAGCACTCGTGACGATGCAGAGTCTTGCCTGGGACTACGCCAAGTGGGCGATGAATGCTTCACTGCAGCCGTGCGAGCCGTGCCGCAGTTGGTCGACGGCTCCTGCAGCCACAAGAGGTGGCCACCCTCTCGCAGCTCAGCCGACTTCATTGCACTGGTGGGCCAGTTCGGGGGAGGCCCACGTGGAGCAATGGTCCCACGACGCTGCTCGATTTGCTCGCGCGGTGGTGCATGCCACCGGGCTCGCGGTGCCCGTGTACTGGCGCACTCGCCACGTGCCGCTTGTGGAGGCCGTGCTCAAGCCGAAAGACGTCCAGCACTACCATTTGGAACAACAAGTCCCTAATTTGGATCCGAGCGGTCCGAACAGGCCAGAGTTGCCCAAATCTGGGATGCGAGCTGCCAAAGGCAAACCGGACCCTATCAGAGGCCCTGGCGCGGATCAGGGTACGTCCGTCCGCAATCCGGCGACGCCCATCGTGCCACGAGCGTACGCCGCGATGAACGAGGCCATACGAGCCAACCACGCGAGCTGGGGCGTCAAGCTCCTAGACTGGGGGCGCTTCACTTCGCCCTTTGAGGGCTGGTACTACCCTGATGGGCTGCACCAGCACGGCTGGGTGTCGACGATCTACTTTGAGTTGCTGCTCAACACGGTGTTGGCCGCGACCGACGAGCACGCCCTGGCCACCCGAGCATGCGGTGGAGACGACTAGAGAGGACTAGAGAGAACCAATCTCTCCGGAAAGATTGGTCGCGCGCGGATACGTATGCGTTTGTGGCCGTGCCGGGAGATGCACCGTCCGGTCGGACGAGGCGCATCTCGAGTAAGCAGTAACCCGTGGCCGGGAGCTGGAGCTCGAATCGTGAGGGACATGTTAGGGACATCCAGGAACAAGCGAAGCGGTGGGTCTTCTATACGTATACTTCCTAGCGACCAATATCGCTAGAATAAAACAATGTTATCGCTTATGCCGCGTTAACAAAAGCCCGAAACCGTGTAATATGGTCTTAACACCCGATACAAGTGGCGGCTGGCGCGAAGCACACGCTTCTGTACGTGAGTACGTCGAGCGCCCCGCTCGCCCTGCCGTCGATGCCGCATATCTTCACCAGGTGTGCTCTCCCCAGAACTCTCCCCAAGGGGCTGAGCCCGAGCTGGATTACCTACGGATTACCTGCGTGTTTCGATGGGGTGCACCGTCTATCGGGCGTTCCCCACTCTGCCGAAGATTTGCCACGCTTCGACGCTCTGTTCAATTCACATTATGTCAGCCCGTAGTGCGCGATTTCTGCCAGAAGGCCATGCGGTCCAACGTGACAAAAGGAGGCGGACCGAACTTATCCGAAGTCGCGATCGTACTCGTGATGTTGTAGCGCCGTCGGAAGTCGTGCACCGCCTCCCGCGCGGGTACGAACCTCCAATCGTCGAACAAGACATAGCCGCCGACAGAGAGCTTCGGGTAGAGCGCGATGAGCGTCTCGTAGATGCTCGGGTACAGGTCTCCGTCGGAGCGCAGGAACGCAATTGGACCAACTGGGCCGGGCAGCGTGTCGGCAAAGAAGCCCTTGATCGCGCACATGGCGCCGCCAGCAGCAACCTGGAGCGCCCCTTTGCCACAGCTGGCGTCGGTCACACGCTGCATCGCCTTCTCGTCCGAACCGGTTCCTTGCGGCATGTGCAAGCAGCGGATTGCGTTGGATCGCACCTCACCCAAGGACGAATTCATCTGCCCTTTGGCCCACTTCCGCAGCAGAGCGAACTCATACTCCTCCGCCGTCATTGATGCTGCGCCGGCCGCCATCAAGCCCGCATCAGCCGCCACAGAGCCCGCGCCATGCGTCTTGCCCTGCACTTGAGGCTGCACCCCTCCTCGTCCGCCACCGTCCGCTCCCCTCCGCGACTCCCGCCCAGCGCTCGGCACGACGCCCGCATCCATATTAGGACTCTTCTTGGGAACGTTGTGGGCGTCCATCGCTTGGCAGTAGCTGCACCGGCGGCACTTGCACCACATGCAGTGGCTCTTGGCCGAATGGGCATTGCAGAACCGCTGACACTCTGCGTGGGGCGCGTCGTTTGGCTTATTACTGGAGCACGTCGACGACCTCCCTGGGGCGCTGGCCTGCGAGCGCGGTGGCAGCGCCGCCGCTGCCACCGATTCCAGACGTCTCATCTCCTGCTGCGGAGGTGCTGCAGCTCGCGACGAGTGGCTCGTGAGTGCCATCTCTCGCCTAGGCGATGAGAGGCTCGTGAGTGTCTTCTCTCGCCTCGCAAGGTCTGCGGTATACTCACGAGGGCTAGGCAAGCCTTGGAACGAGTCCGCGAGCCACATGCGGCGGTTCCCCAGCTCGCCACGCGCCCGCAGCATGGCCGCCAAGAAGATACTGCAGCCGCCTTTGAACACACCGGCCTCGATAAAGTCCCCAGGGACTTTGCGATCGAGCACATCGGCGACGAGTGGCTCGAGCATTGTCAATCGTCGATAGCAATCCCAACCGCAGATTTGGCAACGATCTCTCAGGGCGTCATGCGCGCTGCACGACAAGGGTGCCTTATTCTTGCTCGGGAATGCTTCCGCCGGGCTAATGAGGCATCGCTTGGTTCGTTCGAGTGATGCTAACTGATCCGCGGTCCAGAAGGACGCTGAGCGCTGCGCCAGCGAAGTCAGCCAGCGCGTCTCCTCGCCGTCCCGCTCATAGTCGCCCAGAAGCGGGTTCAGAGACACTGACGGCTTTGAATGCCTCTCCAAGGGCTGCCCCACTGTACGGTGTGGCACCGTCACAGGCGTAGTGGGCGTCAATTCATTCTGCTTTGGCGCAGGCCCTCGCACGAACGCATCCCACAGTGCATTGGGAGCGGCCAAACCCACGAAAGCCAATAGTGCGGTTGCGCCCGTGCCAATCCTGGCAGTCGACATTGACTCGGCCTGTGGATTTTTTTTTCCTAAAAAGGAAAGTTCGCGCGCGTAACCTGAGACGGCTCCACAGACTCCGAACGAAACGCCTTCGTAGCATGCGACGCTTTCAACGACGCTCGAAACGACGCTCAAACTACCAAATCAGTCCCGGTTCCCCCCGGTAACCAAATCAGTCATGCATGTCGAGCAGCGCGTTCGCGTGCGTGGGCGTGAGGGCGAGGAGGTCGAGTGGTCACGCAAGGCAGCGCGGCGAGCGGGGCGACTCAATGATTGGCTCAACGACCTCGATCCGTCTGAAGACACCGTCTTCCCCATAAACGAGACGGCCACAACCGTGCTGCGCACACTTGGGGCAATGTGCGACGACGACGATTGGTCAGCCTCACGCCTCGATGAGTGCTCGCTCACACAGCTAGCTGCTCTTATCGAGGGCGCCAGCAATCTCATCGCCGAGCAGGCGCTCTTGTATGCTCAGTCTGCTTTTGCTCGGCGATTGGATGGCAAACGTGCCAACGAGCTGCGTGAGCTGCTCGGTGCGGTGGACGACTTTGAGAGCGATGAGGAGCGCGTGGAAGCAATTGCAGAGCCGGCTTTCACGCCGGATAGTCCCGTGCCGCAGTCTACCACCGTGGGGCCGCCCGCGTTGCCCGTGAATGACGACGCTGCGGAAGCTGCCTTGGCCAAGGTCGACGTGGGCACGCTGATCGAGCTCAAGGGCGTCAACCGAGCGTGGCGTGCGCTCGGACGCCGAGCGCTGTGCTCGCGGCTGTGCAGGCGCGAAGGTTACGCCGACCCTCGGCAGCTGGACGAGATCACGGAGCTCAACTTGAAGCTGCTCATCAAAGCCAGCCGACCGTGGGAGGCGGTGAGGGCAGGGCGGCTGCTAGTCCACCTGGAGCGGCTCACGGGGTATGGCTTCGAGGTGGATGTGGCTGCGGTCCGAGAGGTCGACTTGGACGATAACGACGGCGAGGTGGTGGAGGAGGTGGATAATTCGGAGGGTGAGGAAGATTACATACCGTTACCACTGCTTCGTGGTCCGGCCAGGCACGCGCTGTGCTGCTGCGTCACGGGCGAGGGTGAGCAGGACGGGGAGCAGGACGGCGAGGAGGTTGGAATGGGGGGGCCTGATATCAACGAGGAATTCATCGCCTCCCTCACAGAGGACAAGTGTGCCGAGAGAGTGAAGGAGAAGAAGGCCGAGGGGAAGGAGGAGGAGGAGGAGGAGGAGGAGGAGGAGGA
>Ga0210239_100702_pt1 | contig 29169 bp, 12 predicted proteins | sample ChrtobMetP5a_0mM_FD_155451 | JGI IMG/M metagenome (GOLD analysis project Ga0210239, IMG submission 155451) | Chrysochromulina tobin associated microbial communities from unialgal haptophyte culture, Seattle, Washington, United States - P5a_0mM | ecosystem: Host-associated > Algae > Haptophytes >... | reverse complement strand
CGAACTGGCCGACCCGAGCGCGTCTGAAGCCGCCAGGGAGCCCGGCAGCGGCGCTCCGGGCCCGCCCCTTAGAGAAAAAAAGGGTCGCTAGAACTCGTTGAAACCTGGTACGAATTTTCACAAGGTGTTGTAAATTTAAACCGCTACGCCTGAACGCCGGTTTTATTACGCGTGAACGCGCTAAACGACCGCAATATGGAATATGTGCACTCTTCTTAGATAGCGTCACCACTCAAGTTTCGGGCGTCTGGGTTGAGTTTGTTTTGTACAGCACTCTCATCAATCTCGCGTCGCGAGGGCGACAGCGGCGGCTGCTGGGCTTCTGTACCAGCGAGTGCATCGGCTCCAACCACTGATGCTGGGATAACTGTTGTAGCAGCTGGGGTTGAAGGTGCAGCAGCAGCATCTCGCACGAAAGTCGCAGGGGTCGATCGCTGAGTTTCCCTGCAGGGTGTGCCAGATCGTACGGAGGGAATGTGTTAGCTAGGCGTACAAGTGAATGAACAAGGCAACGAAGTCTTGGATGCTCACCCGGTGTTCTCGCCACTGAGAGAATCCTCCGCTGTAGAGTTCTCAGCCGCTTTTGCCTACGAGCACGGCATTTGACATGATCAACTATCGGAATGCATTCAGTGCATGGCTTGCTCTGCACCTGAGCTGGCTTGCTCGCTCGGAAACAAAGCTGCTGCCGTAGAAGATCCCATGATGGCACCCGCTGGGGCTTCGTCGACGCGGCCGTGGGCGGCTCGTCGCAAACAAGGCATACCGCGATGCAGGGCGCGTTCCGATTGATCCATTTGATCAGCTTGTGCTGCCTAGTCTCCGGACCAGTGGCGAAGGCCCACTCCTTCTCTTTCTTGCGCTGCGCCATGATAAACTCATACGTGGTCATGCCCCGTCGAATGAGGCCCAGGTGAAAGGAAAGCAATTGGAATACGAGCATCATGGCTGGTGCTATCAGCACGCCGAGGACAATGAGTATGATGCCATAGGCTAGCGAGGACAGCCCGCCGTACACGTCGGCGAGCTGATCTCGCTGAGATTGGACCCAAATCTGTCGTACACCCGAATGAACAAAGGCACTGATGTGCACCGTCGTCAGCGCGAAGACGCTGCATAGCAGTCCAATGAAGTGCGGATAGTTTTTCCGGCCCACGCATGTGTTGAGCCAGGGACAGTGGTGGTCAAACGTGTCAACGCACTTGTTGCACCTGCGTCCAGAGATGTGGAACTCTCGGTGAAGCAATGGCGGACGTAGGGGAAAGGGAAAGTGCCTGCCGCTGTTCCGGCCGGAAATGCCCACAGCAGGCCTGGGTTGTGCGCCTAAGCTGACTGCTAGGCCGTCAGCAGGATGGGGAGGCGCAGCACAAACGGTACAGCAGTGTTTGGAGGTGTGACGCGGCGTTCATGACGCACCTTCTACAGTGCTTGGAGCGCTTGAGCACAAAGGCATCACACAGGCCGCAGTGGTTTGTTGCGTCGGGAGGCGGTGGCTCCGCGTCCGGCAGACCAGCGGCGGCGGCCTTGCGCGCTTTGAGCGCGCCGTCGTCGGACGGGTCGATGCCCATGCTCATCACTCCTGCGTAGAACGTCGTGCAAACGAGGATGGCATAGATGCAGTCGACTGTGATGCCTTCAGCGCCCACCTCGACTGGAGTGTACAACACGAAGAAGCTGACGACGACAAGGGCGAGGAAGTACCAGGATGATAATTGGTGCGCGTCCAACGGTCGCTCGAAGCCATGCGATCGCACATCGGGTGGAGTCACCATTGACCGCCGCTGTATCGGCTGGAGGAGCGGGCCAAAGAACGATCTGAAGTTCCAGAAAACAAAGGTGTTTATTATGGATCATTTCAAGCTGCAAGGCGCCCAAACACTTTGAAACACTGCTCTAGGGCATTTCCTCATGCCGTGAACGTGAAAAGACTCGCGGGTAATGGCTCCGCTCGGCTAATGGCTCCGCTCGGCTTGGTGTCTCGCGCGGATCTCTTCCGCGCTGCCGGCGGCGGATTGCTCGCCAGCAGTTTGGCACTTCCCGCATCCGCAGCCACGAGCCCATCGCTTCTCAAGCCTGAGGAGTGGCAAATGGACCGGGAGCAGTTCTCGAGTTATGCGAAGCGGCGATCCATCCTGTATGACACGCGCGCAGGCTCCTTCATCTCGCCCGATCCGAGGGCCCACATCTTGTCAGCTCTCCAGCGCTCCGCTGTGGATGGCGTCCTGCCACGCGTCATCTTCGCGGGCGAGGAGCACACGCACCCGCTTCACCACGCAATGCAGTACGAGCTTATCAAGGCGGTGAACGAAATGGACGACCAGCCGCTCATGATCGGCCTCGAGATGTGCTGGCGGCAGCACCAGCGTGCCCTCGACGCCTTCGTCTTTGGCGACGGTTCGTTCGAGAAGCTCGCCAAGCGCACAGCTTGGAAGCTCACGTGGGGCTACGACCTGAACCACTATGCCAAGGTCCTCGCCTACGCGCGTAAGGAGCGCATCCGCGTCGTCGGCCTCAACGCGCCCTATCAACTCGTGATCACGGTGGGCCAGGTCGGTGTGCACGGGCTGCCACGCGAGCTTGCTGCATATCTGCCCGAGATGGACTTGAGTAACGAAGCGCACTACCGGCGCTTTGCTGAGCGGCTCGCGGAGCTTGGCGGCGCTGCTCCCGGCAGCAGCAGCGGCTCTTCAGTGCCGCCGGTACCCACGGGTGCCGCCCATCTAGGCGGCGGCAGCGGCGGCGGCGGCGGCGGCGGCGGCGAGGGCGATAGCGGCATGCAGTTCCATGGTCGACCTCTGACACAGGAGCGGCTGAGGGCCATGTATGAGGCGCAGACGCTGATGGACGAATACATGGCCGCCTCGATAGCAGGATACATGAGCTCCCCGCTCCCCGTCGAAGCTGCCGGCGCCGCAAGGGAACCGAGATCATCCGCGGCCGTCATTCACGGCGTCAACGAGGTTCGGCCGCCCAATCCCTCCGGACGCATCGTGGTGCTGGCTGGCTCGGACCATGTTCGTGGGCGCGTGGGGATCCCCGACCGCGTCACGCGGCGCACAGGCCTGTCCACCTTTTCGGTCGTGCCGCTCTCTGTGCCGTGGGCCGCTATCGGGTTGCCTGCTATTGACAAACCCCTCGAGCGCACCGAGGCTGAGTGGGTCCTGTATACACAGCCTCGGCTCTCCTCGGCAAACGAGCGGCGAACGAGCGGTGGCGGCGCGGCCGGCAGCGGGGGGGGCGTGGCTGGCGTCCCCGGGGGGATCAGCGCAGGCGCGGCGGCTAAGGGTGGCCCACTGGAACCACCCAGGATCTCCACAAGCGCGCTGCACATCGGTACCTCAGCCGCCCCCATCCACGAGATCTGACGAGATCTGAGAGGCGCCAGCCTCTCAGCATCGCGGCACTCGCCTCGCCTCGCCTCGGGCCGCGGCTGGAGAGGGAGTCTTCACCCGATGTTAGTTGTTGCCGCACGACGCACGTTGTCCCAATGGGCCGTGACCCGTCCCGTATGAGTAGAGCTGTGTCAGTTCGGTTGTACCATTCGATTTGGACTCCATAGAGTGAGAGTCTTGTATTATGAATCTGAGAGCATTATGCAATCATTATCCGTGTACAATAGTCTAAGTATTGGAAGGCGGCCGAAGGTTAACAGCACAAAACAGCACACTGAAAGCAAAGTGATAGAATCAACAGCCAGTTCAGAACGTCACAGTTCACAGCCAATGGTAATAATTCGACACCCAAGACACCGGACCGGCGTACATACGGATGCGGTTGCCACTAGCTCAGGGACCCGGACCCCCTATTATCACAGCCAAACTCGATCCCCGTTCACACTTGAATTTCGCGGGTCGGGGTTTGGAGGGCCGACTTTATACATGGCATTGCACGCCGCGTTCACAACTCGTGTGCTGCCCTCTCCTCTTGTCGCGCACCTGTCGACGAGTGGCGTCTACACCACACGCGTGTGCGTGGGCAGCCCGGCGACGCCATTTGACCTCATCGTGGACACGGGCTCGTTTCTGACCAGCGTTCCGTGTACATGGTGCGTGGATTGCGGTGCTCACTCGGGCCGTCAGTATGACCCGACCCGTTCGGCGATGGCAGCGCTGCCAGATTGCCGTCACGGCACGACGATTGCTCAGTTAAACAAGAGCGCGAGCGCTCGCAAGCGTGCCTGCAATATATTCAGCACGGGGTATGCGGAATCGTCTGCGTACAGCGGCATCATCATCTCTGACGCTGGATATATTACAAATGCCACTCGAAGGTCCGGCACGTCTATGCGACAGCGCTTCGGCTGCATTACCCACGAATCGGGTTCGCTGTACACGCAGCCCATGGACGGGATCTTGGGCCTCGCGCAAGTCTCTGGGATCGGGAGGCCTAGCGTGTTCGATGGCTTGCCATCACCAGCGCCGGAGCCCCAGCAGCCGTCGCCACAGCAGCCGTCACCAGAGCAGCAGAAGGAGCGGAAGCCGCGCGTGCGTACAAGGCACAGCCACTCGTTTTCACTTTGCCTCTCCGATCGCGGTGGGCAGCTGTTCCTTGGCGGCACCGCAAGCGCCGCACGGCTCGCTTCCAAGCATGCAATTGTGGTGCCTCGCGCACGCGTGGCCGGTGCTGTGGGCTACCGACTTCGACTCCGAGAAATGTGGGTGGAGCGACTGCCGCCGGCGCCTCGAGGCCTGGACGTTGGCAGAAGTGGCAGCAGCGCGGCCGGCAGCACACGCAACAGCATGAGCAGCAGCTTGAGCCGCAACAGTAGCACTCAGAGCAGCAACGGCACACACAGCAAGGGCCGCCGTGCCCTGGCGATGACGAAACCTGAGACCCTGGCGATGACGAAACTTGAGACCCAGGCGATGGCGCCAACGCCGCCGGTGCCCTCGAAGAGCTTGGCTCAGGTTTCGTCATCGCCAGGGTCTCAGGTGTCCTCGAAGATCTTGGGCTCTGCTCCGGTGCTGCACGATGGAAGGGAATACATGCGGCTTCCCGCGCTCGCCGATGGCAAGGAGGCACTCGGGCCCTGGCGCACTTCGGCCAAGAAGGCTACGCGCCGTGATGGGCGTGATGTGCATGGGCGCGAGGCACGTGAGAGGAGTGAACTACGGAGTACTTGCCTCGTTGACAGCGGCACGACGCATCTGCGGTTGAACGCGCCACAGTTCCGCGAAGTGCTTGGCGTGCTACGGCAACGCGTGAAGCAAGTGAGTCGCATCGAGCTCTCTGCTACGAGCGCTGCAGTGTGCGCCTATCTGACCAATAGCACACTCGACGCGCTGCCGCGGCTCGCGCTGGTCTTCGCCGAGGGCGTGCAGCAGCCGCTCGTGCTCACGCCCCAGCAGTATATGCTGCATGCCCCCGGCCGCACTCGGCAGTCGCTGGTGACCTCGGCGTTGCAAATGGCGTGGCGTGGAGGCGCTGTGCCTGCGGGCACACGACGAATGTGCGCTGCGATTGGCAGTAACAACCCCGACGCCGATGTCGTACTTGGGGCCGCCGTGCTGCGCGGTACCGAGGTCGTCATCCGAGAGGATAGCATTGCATTCGTGCCTGGAATAAATTGCGACGAGGACGAGAGAGAGCCGAGCCTTGAGGGCGCCTTCTCGCTTGGCTGCCCGTTGTGAGCTAGGTGACACGGTGATCGGCGGAGAGGAAAAGGACCGGACACACTCAGTAGGAATTCCGCCATCGTCTGAGCAACCTTGAAACCGTAGCATGGGTTCCTCAAAAACGTACACATTGTAAGGTCACACCTCGATCGACCGGCACGGCGCGAGTGGAGTTGGACTGAAAAGAGCCTGTGTGTGTTTCGATTTTTTATTCGACGAATGCCCACGAACGAGGGCGAGCCGATCGAGTGCCTTTGGCCGGGCCAAGGACGGCCAAGCCGCTAGCCCCTCACACGAATGAGTTGGTTGGATCCAGTGTTGGGAGACACCACTCCTGCCGCACTCAGTTTTCGCCTGATAGGCGAGTTTGATAAGGTCACCGTCCGAGAGCCAGCCACGTTTGGGATCGAGGCGCTCACGGAGCACGGAAAGCGGATGGCCGCAGGTGGCGAGAGCTTGTTTGTGTCCATCCGCGGCGTGGCGCAGGTGCGCGCTCGGATCATGGACAACGAGGATGGCACGTACACAGTCCATTGGCATGCCCCGCAGTCGGGCACCTATCATGTGACAATCTCACGCTTTGGTGTGCCCATCGCTGGTTGCCCGTTCACTGTCGTCGCCGCGACCCCAGAGCCGAGTGCGGCAATGAGTTCGGTCAGCGGCGAAGGGCTGTATACGGCTCAATCGCAGAAGACGCATACTTTCGACGTGTTTTTCAAGGATCGGCTAGGCGCGGTGACGCAGGCTGTTGATCTCGATGTCTTCGTGGAGGTTGCACCGCAACACTCGCCGCGCACAAAGATCGCCACAACCGCGCCTGAGCTGGTAGCTGCAGCGGCGTCAACGCCAGTGCCAGCGCCGGCGCTGCCCCCGAAGCCGGCGCGCAGGAAAGCAGCAGAACTCACGGGCGGAGCTGCGAGCGTGCCGGCGCCAGCGCCGACGACTGCGACGCCCGAGCCAAAGGGCAGGCGGTTGTCGCACGCGAAATCGAGCTCGATCGAGCCGATGAAATCGTTTGGAGGGGAGGTTGCGGTGGCGTCGCCGTTGTCCGAGTCGCCCCCGGCGGGTAGCAGCTCCGCCGAGGGCGCATCGGCGTCGCAGCGGAGCACACGCCAGCGACGCATCCGCGTGAAGGTGGGCGAGCAGCCCCTCGTGGTACGCGCTCTCGAGTCGCTCGACTCGGAACGGATCGGCCAGCTTTTGCCCGGCACCATTGTGTCGGTGCTCGAGGAGCGCATAGGCGCCGATGGATGTGTGCGCGCGCGCGTCGCGCTGGACCATATGGAGAAGGAGACGAAAACCGGTATCAAGTTGGCCAAGGCCGCCACATTCTTCGGACAGAGCAGCACTCACCGGCCGCAGATGACCGACCGCACGCGCGCACGCGCAGCGCCGATCTTGAGCGGCGGCGGCGGCGGCGGCAGTAGCACGCTGACGACTCGGTCGTACGGCCTGTCCTCGCCAAGCCGAGCCGAGCGCGAGGGCTTCATGACCTACCTTGCTACTATTCGAGAGCGCGTCAGCGATGGGACCAACCGACCAGGTGTCTCATATCGGCGGGCACCCAGCAGGAGCAGCACCGACGGCGGCAGCGGCGGCGGCAGCGGCGGTGGCGATGGTGGTGGCACCACGCGTCGGGGCCCCGTCACGCAACGCGGCTCGACCAGCTCCGACGCGTCCACCTTGCCGGCATCACCGCCCAGCAAGGAGGCTGTCGCCTCCACCATCGCTAGTACAATTGCGGCAGCAACTGGTGCTCGGGTGGCGGCCACTCCTAGAGGCAGCAAGGGTGGGCACGCGGCGGTTAAGAAGCGTTTTGAATTGAAGCTGTCGACGGAAGTGGCGGCAAGCGAGGCGGCGCAGCTCTCGCAACGACTCAAGGCAGCGGAGGCCGCCCAGGCCGAACTGGTCATGGCTGAGAAGCCATCCACCTCCGACGCGAGCGGCAGCGGCGGTGGCGGATTCATACCAGACGATGCCTCTTCGTTCCGCGGCGTGCTGGTGACCTATGGTTGGGTGACGCTCAAGAAGGACGGCAATAAGCTTGTCAGCTCGCGCCTGCGCCTCGACATGACCACACGCCAGCTGTACCAGCGCCAGTGGGAGCGGAACAATCGCGTCGAGAGCGGAGCGGTTGGTGCTCCACTCCGCATCACCATTACGCCGGAAGATAAGGAGGTTGACCCGTCCGCTTTCGCCTTTGGTGGCCTCTTCCCGGGCACGCTGCACGCGCACGGCAAGCTCGTCGAGTCCCATCGCGCGTCGTACTCGATTGGAGTGGCCGGCGTGTATCTGCTGCACGTGCGACTGCGCAAGCAGGCAGCGTCGCTGCCCGGATCACCGTTCTTGCTCAAGGTTCACCCGGGGCCCGCGTTCGCAGCGCAGACGAAGCTGCCCACAGAGATCCGCGGTGAGGTAGGCGGATTGTGCTCGATCGTCATGCTGACGGGCGACCGGATCGGCAACCGGTGCGTCAAGGGCGGCGCGGCCATCGTGAGCTATTGCGGCGACATGGAACCGAAGAAAGACAAGGGTTTGGTTCAGAACGTCCAGGCCGAAAAGAAACCGACGCCCCCTCCGGACGCATCTGTAAAGGGCTCCACGGGCACAAAGGGCGTCAACCCCGTCGAAGTGCTCCGGGTACCGGAGGGAACGTCACAACCGGTCGTCTCTGTCATCGATATGCAGGACGGCAGCTACAAGCTAGTCTTCAACGGCACGCGCACGGGTCTGTACATAACAACGGTCAAAATTGCTGGCCTGCACGTGGTCAACTCGCCCACTAAGGTGTACCTCTCCCCGAGCCCGCGGCCCGATTTGAAGAGGTGTGTCCTCCATGGCGATGGGCTCAAGCAGGTGGCCAAGGCGGAGCTGGGCAAATTTTGGATCGAGTTCTTTGACGTTTACGGCAACGCGATCCGTACGTTTTACGGCAAAAGCTTTACGGACGCGCAGTCTCGCAAGGACTTCGAGATGCAGGTGCGTGTGCGCATCTCTCCGGTGGGCATAAGTGTCAACGGCCAGATCGAGCCGGGCGAGATCATGCCGTATCCGTTCGAGGGAAGCTGGAATGACGAGCTCGGGCGCTTCGTGATAACCTACACGCCACATGCGAGCGGCCAGTACTCGCTGCACGTGTACCGGGAGGTGGCCGGTTCGTCGCGCGAGGGGCTACCGGGCTCGCCATTCCCGCTCAACGTGCTCACTAACTCGAAAGACCAAGTGGTGGACACGAATGCGGTCGTCGATGCGTCGGGCATCGTCTCGCAGGACTACAAGATCCAGCGCTCCGTCTTCGAGGACGCGGAGAAGCGCTGGGGCGCATTCACGGTCGACGCTTTCGCAAGCTCGGCCACGGCGCTCACGTTCCGCTTCTGGGCGAAGAACAAGACGAGCGGCGCGGAAGGGATGGATGCCTTTGGCCAGCGGTGGGGTGCGAGCGAGAGGGTCTGGGCGCATCCGCCGCCCGAGCTGATGCCCGATCTCATCAAGCTGCTCATGAGGAGTGACCGGCTTTCAGAGGTGATCGTGGTCGCGCCATTCCGGCCGACAACGGACTGGTACTACGCCCTTGTCAAGCTGTGTGACGACTCGGTCAAGCTGTCGGCGGGCAAGCTGTTGAAGGTGGCCGACGACGCACCCAGCCGCCTGGACACATGGCCCATCACGCTCTTTCGCATCCCTGCGCAATCTCCACCGGCTGCTCCCTCGCCTCCCTCCTCCCCACCGGTGCCGCCTCCGCCTCCGCCTCCGCCTCCGCCTCCGCCTCCGCCTCCGCCTCCACCTCCGCCTTCATCGGTGCCGGCACCGAAGCCGGAGCACGCGGCAATCAACCGGAATGAAAACATCAGGAAGGTGGAACGAGTCTGATGTCTTAGGGCTCTGGGGGCATTTCCCGGCCTCCGCTCTCGGGCTCGCTGTTTTATGCGACATTCAGGCGTTTGCGAGGGGTGCTGGATTATAAAACGCTCGCGGCTAGCCCTAGGCGCTAGGGGCGCCGGCACTCACGCCTCTCCGTCGAAAACCTTCACGACTCACGTCACGGTTATGACACGATACAGAGTTCGCATACTGTATCAGCCGCCCTCTCACTACTCACCGCGGACACCGGTCACCGCCACGGACCCGGTTTATTGTATGCTGTCATTCGGTTATCTCCGTACCAAGGTCCTGTGGTGCTGGTTGCACTCCTGTGAGATTGCCCCCTTTCGCATGCCTCGGTCTCGCCCATGTGCTCAGAGCCGAGCCTCAGATAAGCCTCAGACGCACGGGGCGATGCCCCGCTTGGGATCGGGTTGACCGGGGTGGCGACGCGGGCGTGCTCGCCCGTCCCGCCAGTCCCGCGTCCGGTCAATGTGACAATGTGCAATACTGCGATGGTTGTATTTTCGAGATTTTACTACTCGACATTGGGGATCGCATGGGCATTACCAAATTAAATACGTCAGATACCGCTCGAAGAGCGCGCACCCAAGTAGAACGGTAGAACGCATACCCCAAACGAAAAACGACGCGAGATCAACGGCCGCGCGGGGGCCGCGTCATCCGATCATCTCTGTTCACTATTGCAAGTGCTTCAAGATCAAGTGCCGTTCATCGACACTCACATCAGGCCATTGATCTGGCGCGAAATGCGAGTGCGGCGGCACCACCCAATGCAAGGAGCAAGGTTACATGTTGGACATGGCCATACAGTTGTATCGGGCTTGCCGAGACACGGCAGAACTCCCCGGAATAGTCAACATGATATGCGAAGCGTAAGTTGGAGCAGAGGCCGACGCGTGGCGCGGCCAATAGAGCTGCCCATGTGAACACGTGGGTGCTGCAGCCGCGAGGAAGGCGCGGCGGCCGTTCCCCGAGCATCCGCTAGCCACTCCTGGAAAGGTCCTTGGTAAAGCCGTTGCTGTTGCTGCTAGTCCTCCTCTTGGGTATCGCTGACGGCGGGCGCGCCGACTGCAGCGCGAGCGCGTGCGCAAGAGACTCCGAGAGGGCGTGCCGGCAGCCGTCTAGGATGTACGAGCGCAGCTTGGCGCAGTCGCGCACGCCCGGCCGGTCGGCGCTCATGCCGATGACCATGTGCTCAACTGACTGGAGCTCCTTGACGTCGGCCTCATAGAAGGCTTCGAGTGTCGCCGGGTGGCAGGCGAGCAGACCCAAGGGGTCGAGCAGGTTGAACTCCTTGACGTACGGCCATATGTGACGATCCTCGCCAATCGCGCTCAGATCGGCGCCGCCGCAAAAGCTGCGAGAGAACCACGCGCGAGTTTCCGCGAAGCCGCGCCGGGTCGGATGGCCGTGCGGCGCGCTCGCACAGCGCCACAAGGCTTGCAGCGCCGCGCGATGCGACTCGCGCAGCCGCAGTGCCACCGGATGAGCCAGCGTTGCGAGCTCGTCGTACATGAAGGAGGGGAGGGGCGCCGCGGCGGTCGCGGCGGCGGAGAGCACGATGAGCTGCACGCCCAGGTCCTGACAGGCGCAGAAGACGCACTTGGCCGCGTCGGGGTCGAGAGCAAAGTTGGGTGAGTTCAGATTCGGCCGCAGGTAGTGAGACGGGTAGTATCCGGGCACGCTCGCTGCAGCCTCGTCGCTCGGGGTGTTGCTTGCGCTAGAGGCACCCGCCACACTGTTGTCGCTGTGCAGAGAGGCAGCCTCGACGTCGCCAAGGACCACTACGCGCCGCGCCTTCTTCTTGAATTCGGCACTGTGCGCCTGGATGAAGGCCGCGAGGTCGCTCATCGCCGTCGTGACGAGCAAAGTCAGGCTGTCGTCGGCGGCGCGCGTGAACTCTTCGAGCAGACGGTTGGGCGCTTTGCCACCATCAGGCGGGCGGAGCATGTACCCTTCAGCGCCTACAGTGAGCATGCTGCTCGGCTCATCGAAGGCGGTTAGGTTCGTGCTGACAGACGCCGAAGGAGACATCTTTGGCGTCGAGCCACCTGCGAGGGCGTCGGTGGCATGCACATCGCTCATATCGGAGCCGATGGCGACGGGTACGTAATCCATGTCGAGGGCATCGAGAGTGCCGCGCGCAAGTCGGCTTGCGCGTTCGCGGGCTGCGAAAGTGCCCGACTCCAGGTTGCCCCACCGCCCCGGCCCGTGCGTCGCGATCACCGCGCGAAGCTCGATGAGCTTCAGATCGGAGAGCGCGCGGCAGAGCACGAGCGCGAGCTCGTCGCCCGCGAGCACGTCACCTGTTCCGGCGAGTATGATGAGGGGCTGGGGCTTCCCCTCATCGGCTCCGAGAGCGGCCATTTCGGTAGCGGTCGTCTGCTGCAGACGTGAGAGCCGATTGCCGTCGTCATAAACGAGTGCGGAGACGGACGAGCGGTCCGTGGGTGGCTCGAGACATAAGTGAGCGTAGCGCGGCGTGGCGCTCAGCACGCAGAAGCGCGCCGCCTTGAGCAGCTCCAGCTGGCTCGGAAGTGTCGCCTCCGTGGCACAGCTCTCGTCTGGCTTCGGGCGCGGGAACCTCTTTTCGCGCAGCGGGGCCGCCCGGAGCGTGCTCATCACGCGCAGCGCGTTGCCACAGAAGATTTCGTACGGCCAGTCACCCGCCGTATCCTCCTCCGACACGGACGAGCGACCCACAAGGAGCAGCCTCGAGAGGCATTCAAGACCTACGCGGAGAGCGGTGGCGCGCATCTCGTCGTGGCCGTCCGCGGTGGCGGAGGGTAGTGCCTCGGTACCGATGACAACCCCGTGCTCCTCCGTCACCGCGGACGATGGGCACTCATCAGTAGCCTGCAGCATGCGGCTTGCGTCAAGGAGCATGAGCTCACGACGGCGCGCAGGGAGCACCGAGGTAGAACCTTCAGCGTCGGTCGCCAGCTCACGCTGCAAATTGCCCCAGGTGCCGTCGTTCAGGCCCTCAATTGCGAGCTGCAAATGTCGCGCCGCGCCCGGCCGCCAGCGCAGCATGCAGTACAAGCGCACGAAGGCTGTCGAGAGCGCACCATCATCCTCCAGCTCCTCCTCCAGCTCCTCCTCCAGCTCCTCCTCCTCGCGAATCAACGCGTCTTCTTCCCCAGCTTTGAGCGAGGAATCGGCCGTCAACAGCGAGGCTGAGCACGTGGGGCTCCTCGACGGCACAAGCGAAATAAAAGTCACAGTCGGCGAGAAGCTTCCTGAACCTCCCTGGAAGCTTCCCGGACCTCCCTGGAAGCTTCCTGGACCTCCCTTTCTGAAGCTCCTTGAATTTTTGCGACTGAAAGAGTCAGGAAGTTCCCCCATTTCTTTGTCTATGCTGCCCTGAGCCGCACGCAGGAATTGGTTCATTGCAGCTTGCGCCTGCTCGCTTGCTAACTTGGCCAGGTCGATTTCGCCCAGGCCGCCGCCCAGGCCGCCGCCGCCCATGCTGCCGCCGCTCATGCTGCCGCCGCCCATGCTGCCGCTGCTCATGCTGGCACCGCTCATGCTGCCGCCGCCCAGGCTGCCGCCGGGTCCATGCCTGCTGCTGCCGCCCATGCCGCCGACAATGCTGCGTGCATTCCGGGTTGAGCTCGTCTGCAGCGGCGACGGGCTTGGGGCGCTGCTTCCACCCGCCGTCTGCAGCGCATCGACGGCGCTGTTAACCAGCTGCAGAAAGGCGATTGCTGTGCGCTCGGACTCGGAGGGCGGGTTGGGCGCCCCCCCCCCCTCGGAACTATTGCGCGAGGGCGGGATCGCGGCGATAGCTCGCTGCAGCTCGGGCGCGAAATCGCCCAGGCATGAGACGAGAAGGAGCTGCATGGCCCGCGTGGACCCGGTAGCCACCGACCCGTGGCTCACCTTGAGCTGGAAATAAGTCTCTAGCTGCTTTGCGTTCGACTCGCCTGATGCAAAACGGTCGAAGCGGAAGGGGCACGCGAGGATGATGGTGACTGTCGTGGCGAGCTCGGGCACGGATGCGAGAGCATCAAGCGAGGGGATAGCGAAATTCGCCGCGTGCATGACGGACTCGATGAGGTCGGCGACGGTGATCATCGAGAGCTCATCCACGCGAGCGCCCGAGTCGTGCACGAGCAGCGAGACCCGGTTCAGCGAGCGCACCGCTAGCAGCAGCAGTACCACGTGCAGCGACTCGGGAGTCGCCATCGCTTGAGCGGCGAGCGTGAGCAGCGCAGGGCAGTGCCGCGCGAGCGCGGCATTCGGTTGCTCTGTAGGGTTCTCGACACGCGCAAGGGCCGCCAGCTGCACCGCTAGCTCCATCGAGGCGACCGCAGACTCCTGAAGCTCTGGTGCACCGTCGCGAAGCATCCCATCCTCATCGAGCGCCATCCCAATATAAAAGTCGAGCTCCGGGTAGGTATCGAAGAGCTCCTCGCGCAGCTCCTTATTCCACTCATCCCGCTGCTCGTTTGACACGCGCGGCTGAACGACATCTCTCACCAACGGGCTAGCACGACGCATCGGGGGGCTCGCGTTCCGGCTCTTGCCTCTATCGGTTGCGCCAGCCTCGATGCCGCTAGTGTCCTCCGCTGATGGCCGACGCGACCGCGGCCGCTGATGTTCTGACGCACGTACCGCTTCTGCCGTCGCTTCTGCCGCCGCCTTGCGATCAGCTTGAGAGCGCGTGCTCTGCTCAGCCCACTGATGGAGCGACGGTTCACTACCGAAGCCGACTTGTAAGAGGCGCTCGCACAGACTGATGCCGGACAGCAGCAAGGCATCCTTGTTCGCAAAAATCGACGGCGTCTCGTCGGCGATGGAATGATGGCTCGAGACCAGCCGGGCTAGCGGATCCGTGAGAGTGGGGGCGAGCACTGGCGTCGCTTGCCGTTCGATTTCAGACCACGTTTGCGTCGGCTGCGGTGAAGCGGTCGCCGGCGGCGGCTCCAGTCGTGGCAACACGCGCCGCCATGGGCGCTCGAACGTCGAGCTGAGCGCATTGTACTCCATGGACGCCTCGATGAAGAGGGTGTCCTGCGTGCCCATCGCCGCGCGAATGTGCACGAGCATCGCCAGCACCGCGAGCGCGCATGCGGCCTCGCCCATCTGAAGGTACGCTCGCCACAGGCTGTCGAGTGCCCTCGACGAGCGCGGATGGAACGGGCCAAGCGTCGCGCTGTACCGCTCAAAGGCCCAGAAGCACGTGTCCACGGCCAGGAGGGTGTCGTGGCCGCCCTTGTCCCGCTGAAGCACGCCAAGCGCCGTGAGTGAGCTCGCGAGCTCGACTGACCACTCATAGCGAGGATCGGCCGCGCGTAGTTGCAACGAGCGCGCGAGGAGCACCGAGGCGCGCTCGTAGTACTCGTTGGCGCGAATTTGGTCGACAGCCACGTGAGAGCGCCCGACGCCGTATAAGTAGGCGCCCAAGCCGGCGAGTGACTCGGCGGCAAGTAGCGGCTGGTCCGCGGCAGTGCGCATCCGGATGGCGTGGTCGAAGTATCTCTCAATCGACAGTTGGGAGGTTTCGCCGATGCCATCGTTGCTCAGCGCCCATGCGAGCGAGTGGCACACATGCGACATGTTGAGCATCGTCTGCTGCTTGAGCGAGCTGATCTTCTTCGTGAGCTCATCATGATCAAGGCCATCGAGCGAGGCGCCCGGGGGCAGCTGTGCCGCGAGCAGCGAGCGCAGCATCGCCACGACTCGGGCGGACCCGGAGGTTCCGGCTGATCCGGGAGTCTCGACCACCGGGAGCCTGTAGCGCGAGTACATCTCTGCCTGCGCGACGGCGGCGCGCACGTAGAGCGGGTCAGTCTTGTCCTCGTCGGCGAAGAGTTTGACGCACTCTTCGAAGTAAAGCTCGGCTTCCTTGTAGACGCCGCGCTTGATCGCCACAAACCCCGCCGCGAGCAGATGGCGCTTCGCAAGGTTGGTGTCACCCGAGCGCGAGCTGTGGTACGCAAGCTCGTGCAAAAGTTCGTAGGTCTTCTCCGCCTTGGTCTCCAGCACCCATAGGCGCAAGTACCATTCCGAGATCTGCTTGTGCAGCCGCTGCCGCTGCGACGAGAGCATCAGGCGGTACACCACATCGGCCACGGTTGTGTTCTTGATCATCCACTGCTGCGAGGCGCCGTGAGACGGGCCGGGGACAGCCGTCACAGGACTCTCCTGGCCACCCTCTTCCTCGCCACCCTCTTCAGGGGTCTCGCGACCGCCCTCGAGCCTGCCCACGTGGCTCGTTTGGGAGAGCTCGACAAGGTAGTTCTGGAGCGCGGGCGAGCGCAGCGCCTCGTCGACCTCGGCGGCGCGGCCCGGGTAGATCCCAATGAGCATCTGGCGCTCAAACGGGCCTGCGATTGCCGCGGCAATCTTGACGAGCTGCTGCGCGGGCACTGGCAGCCTGTCCAGCTCGGCAAGCACGATCTCGGTCACGGTCGGCGGGAGCTCCGTGAGGGAGCGCACGACCGCCTCGTTGATCTGCGAACTCGTATGTCGACCACCATGTATGTCGGGCGTGCAAAACTCGAGCAAGAACCCCGGGTTGCCGCCGCAGCGCACGTGCGCCTTGGCCACCGTAGCGTTGTCAAGTGACTCGGGGCGCACGGAGAGGGCATGCGCAAGCAGAGCGCGCGTGGCGTCCTGCGAGAACGGAACCAACTGCAGCTCGGTGATCGCGAGCGTGGGTGAGATGCGGCACGTGGCGCTCACATTTGGGGCCATGCACCGCCTACGCAACCGCGAGAGCTCCTCGGAGGCTCCGCCGTTGGACCAGGTGTTCATGTCGCGCGACGAGACGATGACGGCGACCGATGGCGCCGCAGCGAGCACTCCCGAGAGCACCTGCCACGCGTACGGCGTGAGGTTCTCGGCGGCGTCGATGAGCAGCAACTGCGGGCGCAGGCTCATCAGGTGCGACGCGATCTTCACGGCCATCTCGCACTCGACCTCGAGGTGACGTGTCGAGCCACCGAGGGAGCGAACTCGAGCGGGCGACTGGCTGGCCAATTCAGACTCGACGGAGGGGCGACGACGACGAACTGTCCCTTTGGCAGCGCCATCCAGCAAGCTCGCCAGGTGGCCAACGTACCCGCGCAGCGCCGGTGGCACCATATCGAGCGCCTCCGAGAACTGAACGTGCTCGACAGGCACCTGCAGATGTGCGGCCAGCATCGCCTGCAGCAGCGGCACCCACACAGACAGTGGCTCCATGTCGTGCCGACGCCCCTCTGCGTGAAACACCTGCAGCATGTCGTGCCGACGCCCCTCCGCGTGCACAGCCTGCAGATCAGACTCGCCGCAAAGCCGACGCAGCTCACGCAGCAGGTGAGACTTGCCTATCCCAGGCTCACCCGTCATCAAGGTGAGTGAGGGCTCACCCGTGGCCAAAAACGCCTCAACCCGGTTGGCTAGCAGGCGTGCTTCGGTCTCGCGCCCAACGGAGCGCGTCACAAACTTGTCCACAATGCCATTCGACGAACGGAAAGCGGGATCGGTGGCTCTGCCACCGGGAGGTGATGGTGATGAGCCTCTCATGTCGAGGGAAGGCACCCGCCTCGTTTCCGCGAGGCGACGCGGCATGCCGGGAGAAGGCGGCACAGCGCTCGAGGGCACGAGATAGACAGTAGGGGAGGACGTGCTTGAGCCCGGCATTTGAATTTGTGGAAGTCCATCACGGTTTGAGAGGTGCCAGAGGTGCGAGGGCTGCGGCTTCGGCTGTGGAGTGCTACCGCTGGCGACTCCGCTGCCGCTATCGCGCTCGACGGCCCAAGAAGGCGGGGACAAAATTGGTGGAGGCATGGGACCGACGCCCCTTGCACTACCAAACATCGAGCCCGAGTTGGTCGCGGCGTAATCAGTCGCGGCGAACTCGGATGGCATGGGAACAGGCAGCGCAGTGGCTGCCATGGGCATGAGCGTCGGGCTGGGCACCATCGTCGCGCCGGCGCCGCAGCCGCTCGTAAGCGCCGCGCCGCTGGCGCTCGCAACGACGCCAGCCGCCACGCCGCCATTCGCGATGCCACCACCTGAGCCCAGCGGGATGGTCTGTCCACGAATCTCATCCAGCGATGCGTGGGCAGACCATCCCGTTGGGCTCAGGTCGCGTCGCTCGAGGATTGGTGAGAGGCTTTTTGGTGAGTCCGGGGTCTGTGCGCCATCAGTGCTGCTGCTCCGAGTCAACCTGGTCGGGAGACTGCTCGGGGGATCGGGCAGCGCGAACGAGCCCCTGCGCGCTTCCGCATTGGGCGACGAGAGCACATTTTTCTCGCGCCGATACTGGAGCAGATCGACCATCCCGCCGAACAGGTCGATGAAGACGGAACGCGAGATGGTCATCGCCACGACCGGTGAGGTGGCGGTGATGGTGGCGGTACGCTTGCCTTCAGTGATGAGCGCGACCTCACCAAAGCTGTCGCCGCGCTTGAGCTCCGGCACCAGCACCACGGTGGAGCCATCGGCCGCGCGCTTAGTGACGTGCACCGTACCATCCATCAGGATGAAAAAGTGCTCGGCCGCATCGCCCTCGACGATGAGATCTTCGCCCGTATCGAAGGTGCGCATAACCACCGCGTCGAGAAACTTGGACTGTTCGCGCGGCGTGAGCAGCGCGTAGATCTGCACGTGCTCGAGCAGCCGCGTCATGTCCATCAGCGCCTCGTCCTTGACAACGTGATGGATGCCTACCAGCGCCGCATAACCGCGCACCGCGACTGGGTCGTACGAGGTGAAGCGCACGTCCTTGACGCGCCCCTTGGTCAGCTCGGCGCGCATTTGGTCGCAGCAGAGCAAGTTGACCCCCTTGGCCGCGCACATGCACATCAGGCGCGCCGCCAGGTTGACGGACGGCCCCATCACGCCATACTCGCACCTGCGGCCGGGCACCCCCACTAAGCCGCAGAAGGCCTCCCCCGAGGTGATGCCAATGTCGATCGAGAGTCCCGTCGCGCTCAGAGCCTCGTGGAGCGCCTGCGCGGTGCGTAGCCCACGATGCGGGTTGTCCTCGAAGGTGGCCTGCGTCTGCCCAAACGTCCAGATCAGCACCACACCCTTGTCGTCATAGATGAACTGTCGGAGCAGTGCGCCGCTCTGGGAGATAGGCTTGAGACACGTGGCGAGGCAGGACTGGACTTCACGTAGTCCCGAGCTCCCATTTTCGAGCGCGGCGTCGAGCCCACGCACGCGCCCGAAGCCGACCACCACAACGCGTCGCTCGGCGATCTCGCTCAGCTCGATGTTGGCGTCCGCCTTGATCGCCTTGCGCGCCGTCTCGTGTACATAAGCCTCGAGGGAAGCCTGGAGGAATGGACGGTGCGCACTAGGGAACGAGACGTGCGTCTGCTGCGCGCGCAGCTCGTTGAGATGCTTACACAACAGAGCGCTGCGCAGGCGCTCCTTATCTGCATCTAGCTCTGGCGCGTCGACGGGGTCGCACTTAACGAGGCGCATCGGCGTCCCTCCCTTGCTCGGGCTAAGCTTGCTCCCCTTGGTCCCCTTGCTCGCCGTGCTGCCGAGGCTGACGGTGGACGCACTGGGCGTGGCGGCGACCTCGCACGGCTCACCCTGGCATGCGTGACGGACCAGAGCCCAGGCCTCAGGGGAGACGATCGTCTCGCCGAGCTTTGCGAGCGCCTCAGCCTCGATCATCTGCCTCATCGGGTCGCCCGCGATCAGGAACTCCCATCGGTCCTTGTGGCCCACGCGAAAACCCGAGGTCTTCCCAGCGCCTACGCCCGAGTGTCTGAGAGAGGAGGGAAGGCGCGAAGCGCGAGGCGTCAGAGTCAAGGATAAGGGGGGGGGGGGGGTTACACGGGGGGGGGGGGGGGGGGGGGGCAAGGGGGGGAGGAGGGGGGGGGGGGGGGGGTTACACGATGCCGGATGGACCAGGGCGGGGAGCAGAGAGCCAAGGTAAAAGAGGGGGCTAGGTGGCCGCGCGGTGGAGGAGGCGACGGCGCGCACATCTTAAGGCGTTCGTTCAGCTCGGGGATGGGGTACGAGCTGCACTTCTGCTGGAGCTCAAGGGCGCAACGGCACGCAGCGAGCGTCGCGAGTGCCAGAGTGCCTTCGTCCGCCGCACCCGGGGCCAGCGACCACGCGCAATAGAGCGCGTCGCCCACGAAGCGCAGCACGTCGCCGTCGTGCTTCGAGACTACATCATACAGCTCGCCGAAAAAAGTGTTTATGTGCTTCTGCATTACGTCAATGTCGAGCTTCGTGCACAGCGCGGTGAAGCCGCTGATGTCGACAAAGAGGAGGGCGCTCTCGAAGTCGAAGGCGCCGGGCGCGATGAGCTCGTCGGGGTGTTGCCGCGCGAGCTCCCAGTACGCGAGCGCCGGCGAGAAAGCCGCCACCTGCGACATCTTACGGTCACCTGTCTTGATCAAGCTCGACCGGCGTGGGTTCATGCCGGGCGTGCGCGGCGTAAGGGCACCAGGGCTCTCGGTGCCCAGGTCTGAGCTGAGCTCGCCTGAGCTGAGCCGAGGCGATCGCGAACCCGAAACGTCGGCCAAGTTGATCACGCCAAGGTCGAGCGTCAGTGCACCTGGCTTTTGCTTGAGGGGAGCTATTGCAGAGTCGGACAGCGAATCCTCCGAGCGATCCGAGTCCTGCTGCGGGTTCTGCTGCGGGTCATGTTCGACGGAAGGCAGCGCCCGCCCCTCCGAAGCATGCGAGTTTGCAGGGCGGCCATTCGAGGCATCCGGAGCTTGCCGAGTGGCCCACTCATCCTCGGATAGATCCCCCCGCCGGCGAGAGGCGCGGTAGGTGAGCCATAGTACAATGGCAGCGGTGGCCGAGGCGGCCACTAGCACCAGCACTCGGCTGCCGCCGTCGCCTATTCTCCCCGCTGGACTCATGCACGGCACGCACGCACGCACGCACGCACGCACGCACGCACGCCACGCACGCCACGCACGCGCAACTTGTGCGAGTTCTCGCGAGGCTTTTTATATCGTGGCGCGAGGTCAGAAAGATGAAAATGAGCGAGATGCGTCAGATTCCGCATGAAATAGTGATAAGTCCGCTGAACGCGAGATCGTCCTCGAATTCCGCAACGAAATATTTTTGGAGTGACTTCGTTTCGCCACAAACGGTTTCTAGGGTCTCGAAGCAAGGAAGAGAAACCTGAAGAAGGCGCCCATTCGCTCTCGGCGATCTGCTCCTCGGGGGGTTAATGAAACAATGAAGGGGGGCGGCGTGGGCCGGAACGCCGTCGCTCTGCTCAAGAGCAGAGCGAAATTTTCATCCTAACGCCAAGTGCAGTGCGCACCAAACGCACTTAAATTACGGGATTCGTTGAATCAAACGCATGCAGTTCTCGGTCACAGGTCTGAAAAAGCAAGCAAGCTCTTTCGTGCCACGCGCAATGTCCACCGCGGATGGCCGGCATTTCGGCAAGGAGCTCGCGGAGCGCCCTCGCGCGGTGGCGCAGGAAGCGTTGCAGCCACTCCGGCATCGGGATAGTGCGCTTTCGAATCAGGAGCTGAGCCTCGTGTCGACGGCGGCCACGCGCAACGGCACAGTCGCGGCCGTGGTGACGACCGTGGTCACTGGCGGCGCGGTCGCGGCGGCGAACGCCTTCAGCCCGCGCTTTCGCAGCATGTTCGGCGTCTCTGGGAAGCTCGCATTGATCGTCACGCCCAGCTTGGGCGCCTTCTTCCTACGGTCGCAGCAGACCATCAACCAGGCCCTTCATGATGCGGATGGGTTCATCGCACCGCAACTCGCCGCAGCTGAGACGGTCGCAGCGCCGATTTTCCAGCGTGAGCTCTCTCCGTTGCAAGAGGCGGCGAACATGGTGTACACGCACCCGTTCAAGACGATCATGAGCATCGCCGGGCCCATCTACGGCGCGCTCTTCTACCGTGAGTCGACTCATCCATCGACGGCGCACATGCCGCTATCGCAACGGCTCATCCATACGCGCGTGTACGGCCAGATGGTCGCGGTGCTCTCGACGGTCGCCGTGATGGGATTCGCAAAGACGATGGAGGGCAGCGGCGGCATCTACCGCGTCGAGGACGCGCAGCTGGTGCGAGGCGAACCATTGCGCAATCGCAGGCCGTTTTATGAGCTCGGAATCGGGAGCGCCACGCCGCAAGAGAAGGAGGTGCGCCAGCTCCAGGAAGAGCAGCGAATCGCGGCCGGGTATGAGCAGGGACGCAAGGACAGCTTCGACCTGCTCGTACCGCTGCTCTACGCTCCAATGCTGCCGCTGATGCGTATTCTTGGCCGCGGTCGCGTTGCACCCGAACGGCTCAACATGATGATGCTCGGCACAATCGGGCTCGCGCTCTCGCATGCCGGGTACATTATGTTCAGCGACTCCACGGTGCTCGTCAAGAAGGACGACTGATACAGAGCGGAGAGGGGGGCTCTCGTCGCAATGCTCGTCGCCCCGAGACCGCACACGCGACAATGAGGCGACTCGCCCCGATCTCCGAGCATCAGAACAGCAATGCTCGCGAGGTCTGATTGGTTAGCCGCCGCGTGCGTGCACCGCGGGGCTGTTTTGTTCTAGCGGCCGGTGCGGTCGACCGCTGCCATATCCACCATGGGAATGTCTTTTGTTACCCGCCGGCCGATCCGCGCGGGCGCCGGGCGCGCGTGTCGGCGGGCCGCCCGGACCCCGGTCGGGGGCGGGGAGTGTCAGTGTAGGAAATCTACTTATACTAAAGTGACCGGCAGAGGCGCTAGCAACGGCTGTACGCTCAAGCCCTCAACGCTGTGACGTGGCCTAGGCACTGCGGTCAGGCCTTGTGCATCTTCGCCAGGCTCAATTCATGGACTTCGTGAACAGATCAGCAGTCTCGCGTCGAGTCTGCCGTCTCGCGAGCATGCCACGCGTGCCGCGCTGCAGGTTGGTGGCAGCACTTTCGAGCTTGGCGTTCTCACTCTTGATAGTGAGCTGCTTTCGACGGGCCTCGACGTCTTTGCGCTCCTTCTCCGCCTGCTTGATTTCTCGGGCGAGCTTTGCGCGCTCTCTGTAACGTCGATCGAAATCCTGAAGTCGCTCCATGAGGAGAGGCATAAGCTTGAGCAGGCGGGAGAAGTGAGGCCGCCGAATGACGAGCAGCTTGCATGGCGTGCGCGTGGTCGCGGAGTCCTCGCGCATCCCGCGTTTGAGCAACGAGTCCTGGCCAAAGAAAGGGTAGCCATCTTCAATAGAGCCCGCAGTGAGCTTGGCGAGCTCGGTGCCTTGGATGTCCTCAAGCAGGACACGGCCCTTGGCGAGGCAGAAGAGCTCATCTGCCTGCATGCCCTGGTCGAAAATGGTGATACCAGCCTCGCCAAATTCCCTGAGTTCAAACATACTCGCAATCTCGGAGACGACATCACTCCTTAGATCGAAGAAGAGCGGCATCTTCTTGAGCTCGGCCTCAACGAAGGCGGCAAACACGGTCTTCGCGAGGTCCTCCATCGTCGCTCCGCCGATGCGATGGCTGCGACTGGCTGTGAAATGCAAGATCTCGCAGTCCTCGGTGCACATCGCCGTCGTAGCGCGGCGCACACCATCGACAACGCCTTCGGTGCCGAAGCACACAGGATGGGCTGTTGATTCGACCTCAAGCACCTCGACTGGACCTTCGGCCGTCGAGCACAGCACGCCTCCTTTGATGAGCAGGAAAAAGCTCGTCGCGGCTGCGCCCTCCCTGTAGACGATGCTGTAGCGGCTGTGATGGCGCGTTTTCGCCACCGACGCAATCATGGACAGATGCATGTTGGAGGTTTTCTTGAAGCAAGGATCCTTCGACAGCGCGGCCACCGTTCGTTTGTGCTGTGCCATGCTTTGGGCGACCATCGACAGCGACGTCACCTTCCCCTCGGAAATCTTAGAACCCGTGAGCACGAGACAATTTGCCACATCGGAGCGCAGTCCCTTCGTCAGCACGTTGCGAATGCTGTCGGCTTTGCGCACCCAAGCGGAGTAGTTGCGTGCTCCACGCGCCGTGCTACTGCTGCTGGAGCGCTTAGAATGTGGGTGTTTCCTTACTGGAAGAGAGGCTTCGTTCTCCATTTTGCCGCTCTCAGCTCCCAGCATGTTATGAAGCCGTTGCAGAGCATGCTCGTCAAGACTGCTGAGAGCGGATAACGAGGGCGGCATCGCTGCACGCGCGGTCCCACCACCCAAACAAACATCCGCACCTTCGACGGGTGTGGAAAGCTTGCGAGTCGAGCCAGGGTCGTTCTCGATAGCCGATGGTGCTAGTAAAGGCGTAGTTAACGCCTGCGGCGGTGCCACGAGAGCTACATGCTTCGGGGCTGGTCGGTGAAGAGCACCTCTCGAGAATCGTGACCCATTGCTATGCAGTGCTGGAGCCGGCGTGGGTGCTTGCTCCCGCGTCAATGAGGACAATTGCGCTGGCACCGGAGCAGATGCAGGTTCTGTGGATGGACGAGGTGCAAGTGGCAGCGCAGAAGTATCGGGGACTTTTGCATGCGTCTCTGCTGCGGCCGCTTCCTCCAATCTCCGTGCTCGCTCATGGCCAATAGCACGAGGCGAACCCAGGTGACATTGGTGCCTCACGTCGCGTACAGTTTTCGTTATGAGCAGGTCCGTCGTGTGCACTGCAGACGACTCGCGGGCAAGAGGCTGCATGCCCTTGAGCACACTGGCGCTCATGCGCCTCGCCGCTGAGAGCAGCTGCAGCTGATATAAGAGCTCCTGACTTCGAATCTCGGCATCGCCTTCCAGAGCTGTCGGCTGCTCGCCGACGCGCACGTCCCAGGGCACTAACGGGCCATCATTCCACAGTAGTGCCCTATTCCATTCAACGAGCTCAGCGGGTTGAGGTGATCGATCTCGAGGAGGTGGGGGTGACGGAGCGCGAGTCGTGGGCTGTGTAGCCGTGGGCGATCGTGTAGCTGTGGGGGATAAGGAAAGGCTAGATGCTAGCGTGCCTTTAGATCGAACCTTGTTATGAACGTTGATGTTCGGCGTAGAAGGCCGTCGGATGAGCTCTTTTGGCGCAACGTTGTTGTAACGTGGGTCGTAGTGTGGCGCCGCGGCGGGTCGTAACGTGGGCGCGCCCGCTACCCAAATGGGCATCACGTCATTCACGCGAACAGCGGCCCGTGCAGACGCTGGCCGCGTCGGTGCTGGTCGATGCTGTGGCGTCCGTGGAGTCTGTGGGGCACTGCTAGGCCGCTCGGGCGGCGGTCGTTGTGATGGTGTCAGTGCCGATGCTCGCAGGGCTGGAGACAGAGGAGGTGCCGAAGGTTTCAGCATGAGCCGCTCTCCGCGAGGTGACGCCGACTGCTGCACCATTGGATTTACGCGTCGCGAAGGTGGACCAGGGCTATGCGGTGCTCGTAAGCTGTCAGCGTCGTCGGCGAGGCGAATGCCCAGCAGCAGCATAGGCACAGCTGCCACTGTTGGTCGATTCGCACCGCGGGCATACAGCCCCTCATGCGACGGGTCGGATGCGTTCACAGCCAATGGCGTTAATTCGTCACCCAAGACACCGGACCGGCGGACTTCCTACACATACGGATGCGCAGAAGATACATAGAGGCCCTCGTGCTTGGGGGTCCGGAGAGTTTGCGCGTTTGTGTGTTTAACAGCAACAGCACGTACCGGTACATGTAGTCCCGCGACAACCAAGTTTACTATCGTGTTAGCGCACTAGCTTTCTGGACGACCTACTCTCCGTATACATAGCTCGAAAAGCAAGCGCTCTGCGCTCTTTCTATTTCACACCGGGAAGTTCAACTTCCTCAAGAAAAGCGATCGAGCAAGAATGGAGACGGTAGGCGAGGGCATGAGGGTCGATGACAGCCGCCTCCTCCTCCTTGCGCGCGTCGGCGGCGAGTCTCACTGGTTCTTCACATCGAAGGCGGCTCTCGAGGATTGGACAAAAGCGGCGCAGTCTCTCAAGAAGCACGGCCATGCAGTGGTGGACCACTTCATGGGTGCGCCGCTTGGTCTGGGGATGCGAGCGCAGGCTGAGCGCTTCTATCATCAAGAAGGAGCCACGTTCACCACAGGGCGCGTCGGCGGTGGCCAGGACGGAGAGCAGGATACGTACTCGCACGTAGCCGTGCGTGGTGACCGAATGACAGTTTTGGAGACAAATGACCAACGTCTACCCATGCTGCAGCAGCTCATGAGGCAGCAAGATTCGATGGTGCAGTTTCTAGCCCATGCTGGCGGCGTGACGGAGCTCTCCGCAGTTTCCCATCGAAGCAAACCTATGCTTGCCGTGTACCCGGGACGCGGGACGCGCTACATGAGGCATGTCGACAATCCGGATGGCAACGGCCGTCTTTTGACCTGTTTGTACTATCTGAACGCGAGCTGGCGCAACGAGCATGGCGGTCACCTACGGCTGTGGCGCGCGGATGGCTCGACGAGCGTCGCGACGCTGGCTCCACTGCTCGACCGTCTGGTAATCTTTTGGTCTGACAAGCGCGTGCCACACGAAGTGCTCCCGGCCCATCGAGAACGGCTCGCCATTAGTGTCTGGTTTCATGCGCCATTAGTGTCTGAGCAGGAGCCTGGCCCCCGGGGTCCAATGTCAGAGGTGCAGGGCGAGTCTGGCGGTCCGAGCACTGCCGAGGAGGCGTACCTTGCCGCGCTCCGGACGGCCTCCAACACACTCCGCTCGAAAGCGCACGTAGAAGTGCGCACACAGGATCAGGCGCTCGGCAAGGCGCTCGAAGGTCTACGACAACAACTCCAAGTCCATATTAGGCAAGTCCACGCAGCATCATCAGGGGCGGATGGCCCCAGCATGCTCTGGGTGAATGACGGCGTGCTGTCTGCGAAGAGCAAGATTCTGCTCCATCAGCTGCTCCCTTCCGCTGATCTGGCGACTGGTTGTACGCAAGTGCAGCTCGTCCGCTGCCGTGGCGAGGCTCAATGGCTCCCGAAGTTGAGGGGTGCAAAAGCCGTCGTGCTCACGCAGCTCGGTACGATTTCGGCCGGGTCGACTCACCCGAGGGCCGGAGGTGGGCATGGGCCGGAGGCTTGCGCCTCGGTTCACATCCGGCGTCATCCGCTCGATAACGGACGTCTCACCGGATGGCCACGTGTGGCAGTTGAGCCCGTCAACCTAGAGCCGACCGCAGGCACCCTGCACGTGTTGGATTGCGCAGTGCACCCACTGTACCTGCGGCTGGTGAATGTTGAAGTGGCGGCGGTGTGGTCGTTTGGCGAGGGCGTCGACGAGAAGGAGACAGTGCGCCGCCAGGCAGAAGCGATGCTCCTGCCAAGCACCGCAGGAGCACAGTGTAATAATGTCGAAAGTCGGTAAATTATTCCGATACTAGTGCCGTAACTTCAGAAGTTTTCAGTTTTCAGTTTCTTCGCGGTCCCCCCACGCTCACTCCACCACCGTCTCGACGGACGGCTCCGCTCCCCTCGGTCAACACAAGTACTGAGTACTCGCTCGCTCGGACTCCTCAATGCTCAATTTCGCTAGTGAGGTCGTCAGAAGTACCGGTCCAGGTAAAGCCGAATGCGCGTTCCTGGCGAGCCCGGAGCGGCTCTCTGTCGAGTGTCGACCCTGTTTCCATAATAATCGAATAGTCTCGCCCGGGGCGGCCGGGCCTGAGGGCCCTCGCGCTCGCCGTTCGGGTTCGGCGGGTTCTCGGCGGAGACCGGGGAGTTCCGCGCATCGCGCGGCGTGCGTCCGACTCGTGTTGAGAGGCGCGTCTGGTGAACGGGGTTAAGATCGCGATCGAAATCTCGAAAGCCCAGCACACAAATATGATACCACTCGACCTACCTTCTGAGGGCTCCTACAGTATGTATTACGCGGCTGCTCCAGATGCGGATCCGGTGTCTCAGCTGTCCGCAGCACCATCCCGCATCCGCGTGAGCGTCATTCCGTGCTGCCACCGGGTGCCGCCGGACCGGCCTCCCCAGTCGTGCTGGTCGGCCCCACGGCTGGGGCGGCCCGCGTGTTGGCAGGGGCGACGGGCGCAGGACCGTGTGCTGGCTCTGCGCCGGCGGCAAAGGCGCCCAGTGCGCCGGGCGCCGCACGGATGCCGAGCTGACCTAGCAGCTCGACGGCCGTCACACCGTCCCGTACGGACACCTCGACAGACTTGACGGTGCGGATGTCATTGGGGTGCTTCTTGTCCTCGCGGATGCGCTCGAAGCGCCAGCCGCCAAGCCGGGCTGCAGGGTGGTCCCAGGACGGCTCCCGCTCGTCGATAGGGTCGTACTCGATCGTGGTCCAGTTCGGGTCCCATACGCACTCGATGATGCGCGTATCGGCCTTCGAGTCCCTGACGAATCGCGCGTGGTCTTCGTCGCTGAAGGTGATCCAGTCGTACTCGAAGGTGACCGTCTGGTCAGCCACGAGGAGTAGGAAGCGCGGCTCGCCCTTGCGCCACTTCCGCCGCAACCGGAAATCGATCGAGTTCATATTGGACGGCTTCCATTTGAGGAGTGTCTTGCACGTGTACGGTAGGTACGGGTCGCGCGCGGGCGTGAAGATGATGCCGTCGTTACCGTGGCTGAGCTTGCGCAGTGGGTCGTTGTACGCGTACAGGATGTTCGAGCCCGGCGGCGCCACCTTCACCTGGGAGAAGATGCTCGGCAGCAACTTTATCGCGAAAAAATCCTTGAGCTCGAGTACAAAGTGTTCGCCGGCGAAGGCAGCGGGCTCCTTGAGTGAGAGCGCGTAGCGTGGGCCGAGCACGTCGCGCCGCAGCAGCAGCAGCCGTAGGTGCAGCGGGTCGCCGCAGCACTTGCGTCCTCCCACACAGCATGCGTCGTATGCAAGGTAGCGCAGGCGCGGGGTCGTGGTGGCGGAGGGCGCATCGCCTTCGTCAGACACCTCCTCGTCGCCGTTGACGTCTTCGCTGCGACGACGCTTCTTGGCGCCGGTGCTGCTTACGGTGTCGATGACGAGCTCGCCATCAAGCAGCGTCTCGTCGAGCGGCTTGGTGGGATCGGTGTGTCTCGGGAAACGCATCGGCGGCAGCCGCCGCATCTCAAAGTTTCGGTCGACGACAAATGTGCCCTTGGCGCCCAGCACGAGGAGCATGTAGCGCACGCCGTCCGTCTTCTCGGCAGCAAAGTAGGGCGCGGTGAGGATTGAGGCATCCTGGCGATTGTCGGGCACCGTCAGGTGCTTGCGCTCAAAGGATACGGGCTGCGCACCTGGGAACTTGCTCATGTCGCCGTCAACGCGCATGAGCACCAGGCATTTTGCACGCAGGTCGCGCAGTTCCGTACCACCGACCTTTTCGAGGGAGGCGAGCATGAGAGGGTCGGCCGACATCAGATCTGCGGATCGATCTGTGAATTTTACGAAGCGACATCCATCTTTAAGGTAGTCCGCTCGCACTCATTAGGGTAATTTTGGAAATCAGCCCTACATAAATCAATGAGTCCCAAGGCCCCCGGGGCGGGGGAGGGTGGGGAAAGAATGGACAACGGTGAAGCCAAACAGTGAAAATAAGCTGGTTCGAGTCTCAGGGGGCACTTCCCGCGCTTGCTTTTTTAGGCGAAATTAGGGTTTTGGGCTGGTTTGTGAACTAGAGTATGGGAATTCCACGTTCGATTCTGAAAGTTTTGAGCTAGAACTCAATGGGAGTGCGTGGGACACCTCTGGCCCCCGGGGCGGGGGAGGGTGGGGAAAGAATGGACAACGGTGAAGCCAAACAGTGAAAATAAGCTGGTTCGAGTCTCAGGGGGCACTTCCCGCGCTTGCTTTTTTAGGCGAAATTAGGGTTTTGG
>Ga0210239_100699_pt1 | contig 29270 bp, 14 predicted proteins | sample ChrtobMetP5a_0mM_FD_155451 | JGI IMG/M metagenome (GOLD analysis project Ga0210239, IMG submission 155451) | Chrysochromulina tobin associated microbial communities from unialgal haptophyte culture, Seattle, Washington, United States - P5a_0mM | ecosystem: Host-associated > Algae > Haptophytes >... | reverse complement strand
CAAATCGCACGCGGCTCCGACGCAATTGCGGCAGGAGAACCGCGCAATTGCGGCTGTTTTTCACGCAATTGCGGCTGATTTTCACGCAATTGCGTCGGAATTCGGACGCAATTGCGTCGGATCTCGGGCGCAATTGCGTCGGGTTTTGGGCGCAATTGCGGCACGATTTGCGTGTGAGTCTTCTCTGACCCCAAAGTCTTCTCTGACCGACCCTTCCTAGAAGAACTGCAGACTAAGCGGCGCATGCATCTTGCCCTCGCAAATCTGAAGACACTGGTGTCGTGCATACTTCTCAAGTGTGAACCGAGATGGTTTAGAACTTCTACTTGGTAAAGTAATCTGTGTCCACGTCGCCGCGTGCAGGTGCAGAGCGTACAGTCTCGCCTTCAACAGCGAATGTCCCGCCCACACAATTTGTCTCCGTTCGATGGTGTCATCAGCAGGCCGCCGATACCAGTCGTGGGCGCCTCGGCAGGAGCCGGCGGCGCTGTCGGCACTGCTGCGCCAGCTTTCTGCACGGGCTCGCCCTCCCGTTCACGCACCAGCTCGACCACCTTGGCGGGCACAAGGGCAATGTAATCCGAGATCGTGGCCTCGAGAGCGTCAACTTCGCGCAGCGCATCGTCCTGCTTCGCCGAAACTAGCGCCGCTTGTAGCTTCCTCACGGATGCCGCGTATTTGGCCTTCAGGCTGAGCGCAGTGTACGCCTCATCACCGAGGATTGAAGCTGTGTCGCCAAGCACGCGGAGCTGAGAGGTGACCGCATCCGGCCCGACTTGCGTCGCGGCGGCCTCCCAATCGGATTTCTCGAGCGCGGCGCGCAGCAATGGGATAGTGCGGTCTCGTAGCGCCTCCAGCCGAGGCAGCTGCACTTCAAAACCCTCCTCTGGCAACTTGATCTTGTCGCCCGGCGCATACAGCGGGATACCCTCGACGCGCGCGCTAGCACGGTGCGCTGGCCCGAGACTGATCGATGCAGACAGCGCCCATGCGACCAGTAGGTGTGCGCTGCGGCGCGGAATCGCGTGCGGTAATCGCATTGTCTAATTGTGCACCGCCGACACGCGCCATTTCGTGTGGACAATCCCCCAAAATCTCGCCGCAAAGATGAGTTTTTCTTTCTGTAACACGCACCCCGTTTCTCGTTTCGTTTCTTCGCGAACAACCCACGATCACTCCACCGTCCATTTTGACTTCGCGTCAAGACGCAGTGAGGTCGTGAAGATAAGTGCTAGTGTTTGACAGAGTCGGCAACCAGCCTGAGTCATCGCGCCAGCTTTGTGTGGCCGTTACGCGCCGCTGGCCCGCTGCCACATTCAGACAGCCGGAAGGGGCTACTTAACAGTCGAGCTAACTGAGTCAGGCACCACCCCGGGGAGCTCCCATCGTATCGGTACCGTCTGCACGCCATCCTCCTCCGCGGCTGATGGTCGGCGCATGTAGTACGACGGCGGCGGCACTTTGGTGAAGCGCCTCTGCTCGGCCTCCGTGAGCTTGACGAACTCGGCCTCGCACAGGTCATACGTGTCATCGCCACACAACAAGCTGTAGCGGTTGCCTACTATGGGCACGCGCCCGGTGCGGTCGCACCCAATGCCTTCGTGCACACCCTCGGGCACGCGCACGTACTTGGGCACGGCCGCGCGCGTCACGCGGAGCACCGCCATGCCGTCATAGTGGCCGGCGAGCCACCAGAGCGCGCGCGAGAGGATCGACTGCGAGGCCTGCACAGTGGCGAGGACGGCCGGCGGCAGTGGCGTACGCTCTACTACGAGGCCCTGCTCCTCACAGCCGCGTACGAAACGGGTGATCGCCGGGTCGATGGTGGTCGACGGCTGATGCTCGCCCGCCATGGCCGCCACAGCTGCCACCGCGCCGCCGCTGAAGCGATCGACCACGAGCAGCGACACCTGCAACGAAGGCCGCTCACGAAGCAGGCAGGCGAGCGTGTGTGGGAATCCGATCGGCTCTCCTACCGGTTGCCTACTACTATGGTCGTTCCCGCTGCTCGGCGCCCCAGCGTCGGGGGGAGCGTCCACCGTCGAGTTATCGCTCGGGTTGTTCACGCCAAAGCCGTAGTAGATGACGTCCGCGCCGAGGACATGGCGCACATCCTCCAGCCGGCACGGCAGCGTTCGCAACGACTCCTCACCTCGCGCCGCATCCCATGGTGCCACGCGCAGAGCGCTCTCGCTCAGACCATGCGCGTCCGCATTCGAGCGCAGGAGCTTGAGTGTTTCGGTGCAGATATCGGTCGCCACAACCTGGTGCGCCGCGCCGCATGACGCTTGCTGCCGGGCCATCGCGAGACCGATGGCCGTGATGCCGATTCCCGCACCGAGCTCCAGCACCACGCCTCCGTCGCCTTCGTGGTGTTCGCCGAGACCCGCCTCGTCCAATGCCCACTGCAGCAGCACGCGTCCCGCGGGCCACTCCATGCAGCCAATGGGTGGCGGTCGTGTTCGGCAATTCACAGAAAGAGTCAACGGAGGCAGTGCTGTAGCCGCACCCGCAGGGCGGCGCTGCACCTCATAGGTGACCTGCTTCCACTTCCTAAGGTCGAGCGTCTCGTCGGCCATCACGGCGAGCAGCCCACCCACTCCAGCAGCGTAGGCCGCGAACGCAGCGTTGCCGACGAGCCGCCGCGCATGCATAGCGTTGTACAGACTGTGCGACCAAGGACGTGAAAATTTGCGTGAAACAACTTGTGAAGCTGTGGATGCGCTTCGCCTTGCATGACGCGTTTCGAAGGAAACCCGGGGTGATCGCCCTCGTTGGGACAAAAGCCCCTCTGAGCCTCGCATTGGCACCCCGCAATGACCCCCTGCCGCCTGCCCGAGGTCCTGTACTTGTAGAGCCTCATTTTGAGGCTCCCTTCTAGCGTTGAGCGTCACTTTGCCTTCGCCCCTCCAGGCCACACGGGCCTTCGCCCGACAGGAAAAAGAACGAAAAGTGTTCCAGGGAAACCAGATACAGGCCAGATTACAAAAATAGTTTCGCAGTTCGTGTCTCGTCAACAAAAGGCTGCACCTACACAGGAATCCTGTTGCAGGAGAAATGTGTGTCACGTTGAATCCCCGTTGGCCCGCATCCTCCCCGCGGTTGCGTTGGACCTCACGTGAGCCCACGGCTGCTATGCACCATGGCAGGTTCGGTTCATGTTTAGGTCACAGCAAGGTGCTCCCCTCTGGAGAGATGGCCACAACTTACTACAAATATGACAAAAACAAGGTGCTCGGCGCGGGCGCCTTCGCCAAGGTCTTCAAGGCTAACCTGAAGGCGCCTCGCAAGCACGGAACCGCTGAAGATTACGCCAATGTTGCAAATGAGGATGGCACCTTCAGGTACGAGCATCTGTACAAGAGCGCAGACATGAGGCTGGATGTACAGTATGCGCTCAAAGTTATCGATATGAGCAAGTGTGACAACAAGGATGACATCACGCGTGAGGTTGCGATCTTGCACATGTTGACCCATCCCAACATCATGAGGCTCTACGAAGTCTTCTACGAGGTCAAGACGGTGACCCTCGTGACAGAGCTCGTGGCGGGCGGCGAGCTCTTCGACCGCATCATCGAGAAGGGGAGCTATTCGGAGAAGGATGCCGCCAACGTCATGTCCCAGCTCTGCAACGCGCTCAGCTACATGCACGATAAGAATATCGTGCATCTGGACTTGAAGCCCGAGAACCTGCTGTACGCGGCGCCCGTGCCTGACGAGACGCTCAAGGTGGCCGACTTTGGGCTGGCGCGCACCATTGGCAAGGTACAGGAGATGAAGAATATGTGTGGCACGCCCGGCTACGTCGCACCCGAGATCATTTTGTACAAAGAGTGCAAGTCCACAGCGGTCGACATGTGGTCTGTCGGCGTGATCTTGTACATCTTGCTGTGCGGCTTCCCGCCGTTCGCTGAGTCGGAGCTGACTGCGCTCTTCGATTCGATCCGCAAGGCGCGCTACGACTTCCCCTCGCCTTGGTGGGACTCAATTTCCCCACAGGCCAAGAGCCTCGTCAAGAAGCTCATGGTCCTCGATGTGACGAAGCGGCTGTCGGCGAAGCAGGTGCTCGAGAACGCGTGGGTCCAATCCGAAGCGCCCACGACGGCCATACCCGGCGCGCAGGCAGCGCTCAAAAAGTACCGGCTCAACCAGCGTCTGCGCAAGGCTGCGAACGCCGTCATCGCGACCAAGCGCATCGAGTGCGTCCTCGCACAGTTCCACTCCATGCCGCTGCCGCTCGACGGAGGGCTTTTGAGCGGGGAGGCCGGCGCGGCCGCGTGAAGGTGTGCCGGGCGTGAAGGTGTGAACGTGACTTAAACGTGAAGGCGTGCCCGCGTGGCCGTGAAGGAGCGTGAAGGCGCGGCGTGTGAAGGTATGCCGCTTCCGGTGTGCATGAGTCGAGTGATCTGATCGAGCGTGTGTGTATGACATGGTGTATGAGTGGAAGTGACGTGTTATGGTGTGGAGGTATAGATCAGAATTGATGAGCTTGAGTGTGGAGGGCTTATAGTATATAGAGCATGATTATAACTGAGTATGAGCACTGGTTGGTTGTCAGGCAGAGCCGACGGCGACGGATCTATCGGGTCACTCTCGTGGCCACTGTATCTCGAACGCTACGTACCCCTCTCGGTGCCCGCCGATCAAGGCGGGTGGTTTCATGCAACTACGGTGGTTTCATATCCGGAGCGTGTGTATCGCCCCGGGGTGTGTATGCCGCTCGAGTAGCGCGTCAGCGGGGCATGGGGATCCCCGGTGATCGTGTAAATAGGGTGGAGACGTATCAAGAATCGTGTGTGGCATACTAACCGCATGGGAGTGTGCGGTACACCGCGGGGAGCTCCCGGTGTTCAAGTACAGACAAGCATACAACAAGACTCTACACCGAAGCAACCGCGGGGATATCCGATGGGATCGACCCGCGTGCCGCCTGCCGCGAGGATGCGAGATGTACAAGATAGCGGAGGAGAGTTCGCTTTTAGCTCTGCAACACTGCAAGCTGATCGGGGCGTGGGGTCTCTCTCACATTCAAGTCCCAAGCACGTGTAGGGTTGGGCCCTCATTAACATGAACGAAAAAAGTCAGCGCGTACCAACGTCCACCTGTGGCTGTGCGTTAAAGTCGTGCGCGTGTGCGGATCGGCACGCCACCAGCACGCGCCTGAGTTGGTAGTTGGTTCGTTATCTGAGTTGGTTGTTGGTTCGTTATCTCGTCCGTGGTCGCGTCAATCGCCGCCGCCCCGGGCGTCCCGCCGCGCGCGTTACCGGTACCTTGTGGTCCTTGCTGTACCGTACTTGCTTCTCAATCGTCAATCTCATGACTTGACACTTGTTCTACTTGCTCGCGCGCTCCAGCAAATTTTCGAACCATGAATCAAGACGCTGTCGTACGTGAGAGTAAAAAACCGGGACGCCACACGCCTCCACACCGCCACCACGTGACGCGCGAATTTGGCGTTGCCGGTTGCCTACGCACTACGCAGGCCCCGATATTGGCCCATAAGCGATGATGTTCAACGCGCAAGCAACCTCGCACAATCCTGGAGCCACTGGCTATGCCGCTCGCTAAATGCTGCGGGCTGCTCAGAGGCGATCGCGAGGATGCCGGCGTCCCTGGCCTCCCCGCCGCAGCGGCAAAGCAGGGCGCTCACGGCGTTCCGTGGTAAGGGCGCAGGCGGCACGCTGCCGCTACCGCTCAGCACGTCAAAGTCTACCATCGCAACGGGCATGTCAGCGAACAGGGCGCGCAGCGCCTGGGCATCAACGGGTGCCATCGGTGGCGGGTCGATGCCGGTGGGCTCGGGAAAGCGTCCGCAGCGAGCGAGCACCGTGCCGTCCGCACCCACCCACACGGCGGCACGGGCTGGAGTCGTCTTGAGCAGCGTGGTGGCCACCCAGCGGGTCCGCTCGGCGGCAAGTGGCGTCAGACTCTCGGCGTACTCTTGGCGCTCCTTCAAGCGCGCCGCGAACGCGGCGCGCAGTGCGTCCTCCGCCGCCTCGGCGTCGACGCGGTTCTGCGCTGCCGACTGTGCGAAGACGATCAGGCAGCTGAAGACCCCAAGCGCCTCGCTCACGTATTGCGAGGACACCGGCTCGCCAGGGCTGAGGATGCGATTGAGCAGTAATCCCACGCTCAGCACCGCCGCGGCACCGGTGCGCAGCTTCGTGCCCTCCAACCCAGGCACGAAGAAGGAGCCACCTTGCTCGAGTGCTGCGGAAGGGCGTCGGTAGAGCAAATCTTCCTTCTTACGCTTGGCGAGCATGATTGGGAATGCATCAAAGCGGGCTGACGTACGCACGGGGGGGCGCCGTGTGCTAGTTACCGACGTGCTCAAGCCCGCGACCGAGGCCGCGAGCACGAGCGCTGAAAAGACGAGTTTGCCTCGCATTGTGCCTCTGCCTGTGCACTTCACGAGGGAGTGTGGCGCGGAAGTGTGAAAAGTAGTAAAAATCTTAAAGGGCACTTTGACTGTCCATTAGGGGGACCTTGGACTCTTGCGCCACACGCTGAACAAGTCAAGTCAAGTCAGTTTATGAAGTGGCTTGACGCGCTGAACACGCCCCTTGGCTCCCCAGCGGCGGCAACGCCTAGATGAGGGCAGCTGCACCAGAACATGGGCCGTTTGTGGTGACAGCCCTCGCCTCCTGGGTCCTGGCTGATGCGGCATCGCCATGCCGCCCTCTCACGGGAGACCCTGCCGCCCTCTCACGGGAGACCCTCGATGAACACGCCAAGCGATATCGTTCCGTCGTTGAGGAAGCCGCCTAGCGGGTTGAGCAGGTAGGGCGCCTTCGGGTCCTCCTGCTCGAAGAGGGGCAGGAATTCTCGGAAGCCCCAATCTTTCGCGCGCTTGCAGAAGTCGTGCGTCGCCTCCTTGATGGCGCATCCAGCCACGTGCATCGGCATGCGCTCTCGCTCGCCACCGCCACCGCCGCCGCCGCCGCCGCCGTCGCCGCCGACGCCGCCGACGCCGCCGCCGCCATCGCCGCCGCCGCCGTCGTCGCCGTCGTCGCCGCCTCCTCTGCTTCTGCCGCCGCCGTTGGCCGCTGAGTCGGCCGCCTGTCCGCTGCCACCGCTGCCGCCGCTGCCGCCGCTGCCGCCGCTGCCGCCGCCGACATCCTTGTAGTTGATGCACACGAGCCGAAACCGCACCGGTAGCATCTCGTGAGCGTCGCTGATCCCTGAGTCCAGGTAGACGGAGAGGTGTTGCCCACTCGCGTTGTTGCCCTTGGGGTACAGGTAGAGCTTCCAGCTGTGACCGTTGACGCGGAACGCGGGCGAGTACATCGAGAGGCACGAGAGCGTGCGGAAGTGCGGCACGTTCCACACGAAGGAGAACTGGGACGGCACCCTCGGCTCGTCGGCGGTGTTCGAGTCAGTGGACTCGAGGAGCTTCCAGATGGCCGGTGCTCTCCAAGGTCCGCCCTGCGGGAGGAGCGGGAACAGCGCGAGCATGCCCACACGCGGCCGGCAGCGCGCGTGGCTCTGGCGCATCGCGCGCTTGGCCGACGGCTCGGCCGCATGGTAGCGAAAGCCCTCGAGGAGCAGCAGCGGCAGCGCGCTGCTCGTGGCGAGCAAGGGATGATCGTCCTCAACGGCCGCGAGGCGCGCCATCGGCAGCAGCGGCCAGCGCACGAGCGCGAGGAGCTGCGCGAGCTGCGCGTCCGGCGGCAGCGGCTCCTGCGCCGTGCACCACGCGCTCAAGCCCTGCAGCACGACCACCTCCTCCTCGCACGCGAGTGAGTCGTCCTCGAGCAGCTCGGCGATCGTCGCGAGCTCGAGTTTGCGAAAGGCGGGCTGGCGCACGGCAGCGGCAAAGTCGCGCAGCAGCACGGCGCGGCAGTGCTGCTGCGCCTGCGCACAGCGCAGTGCAGAGGCCTCGACGAGCTGCGCACAGCAGTTGTTGGCGCCGATGGTGACGAAGCTGTTCAACAGCGCGCTCGTCCGAGCGAGAAGCGGAGCGATGCCGTAGAACTCGGCGAGATGCACGACGGTCATCAGAGACTCCTGCGTCACCCCAACGGGCTGCCCGTAGAGCAGGCGCAGCACGCGCTCGCACAGATCGGGGTCGACCCCGTGCAGAACGACCGCGGGCTGCGACACCTCTGCCATGCCCGAGGTGAAGAGCGACCGGAAGTAGCTGCTCATGCTGGCGAGCACGACTCGGTGGCAGCGGAAGCGGCGCTCGACGAGGCCGTCGTCGCGCTTCGCGACGAGCTCCACGTCCGAGAGCGATGCCGAGTCGAAGAGTGCAGAGATGTGTGAGGTCACGTCGAGCCGGAGCGTCTCGCCACCGCGCAGGTCGGCCTGGAGGCTGGCGACGCGCACGTCCTCGACGTCGGATGCAGTGAGCGCGTGCTGCGACGAGCTCTCCTCAGTGCGCTGGCGCACGCGACGGCCCTGGTCGTCGGCCATCATGCTCGACCCGGACGGCTCACCTCTCCGACCCAAAAAGAGAGATGCATGCAGGAGATTCGCCGAGGCCATGAGAAGGATCGACCCGCATCAAGCGGAGTTTCGTTCACGTCCGAAACAAACTTGCGCCTACGTAAGGGGGTAGGTCAGACCTACCCCCTTAGCCTACGCGATTTCGGCGACGAAGTCATCATGGAGAAGGTCGTACTGTACCCATCGCGGTGCGCGGCGTTCGGCAAGGCCCTCGCCGCCGCGCTCGGTGTGCCCGCATCGGCCTGCACAGACAATATCGTCGCGGAGCCCGCGGGCGCGGACACCGTCATTTGCTGGGACAGCTTCCCTAGCGCCTCTTCCGAAAAGGACCCAGACATCAAGGTGCGCGTCGACGCGCTCATCGGCAAGCACGTGATCCTCATCCTCAGTCAGGACGACACGTCCTCGGCCTTCGCGCAGCTCAGCCTGCTGCTCTGGCTGCAGCGCTTCTACGTTCCGACACCTGACGAGGCTGCCGCCAAGGGCAAGTGGAAGGGGACCATCGGTGCGGGCAGCTTCGAGGTCACGTCGGTCGGCGCGCTCACCGTGGTGATCCCGTGGTTCCGCTACTGCCAGATGGAGCGCTCGCAGCGATGGACGTACACTGCCGGCGCCGAGAAGCCGTGGAGCAACGCGGGGGCCAGCGGGCCGTTTGTGGACGTGGCGTCTGCACACACGTACGCAGCGCTGCTTTCAGCCGAGCCTCCGCCGCCGCCGGGCCCCGAGAGCTTGGAGGCGCCGCCGCCGCCGCCGCCCAAGGAGATTGTCTTCGTCGACATCCACGACGACCTCGATGGCAAACCGATTGTCGAGCAGATGCTGTCCAAGTCGGGCAAGTGGGCCAACCCGATCGTCGACTACGACCTCGTGCATGGGCAGGGGACGTACTTCACGTCGGCGTTCGCCCACTTCCTCGCGCATACGTACAAGAGTGCCGACCTCGGCACCACCTTCGTCGTCTTCCCCGATGGCGGCGCCTACCAGCGCTTCCATACGATGGTCGAGGCACGACTGAAGGGTATCGCACCCGACCACGTGCTCTACATCGAGAAGAATCGAGTTGGAACGGTTGTGAAGCAGGGCGGCGCGCTGCTGTACCACACGCCCGATGGCGGCACGGCGACGCGCGAGAGCCTCCCGACCGGCAGCACCATCCTCATCCCTGATGACTTCACCAACTCGGGCTCCACGCTCTTTGGTGGCGCGAGCATCGTGCGCAAGCATGTACAGGGCACCTGTAAGGTGGGAGCGTTCGTCACGCACTTTGTGGCCAAGTACGAGCGTGCCGTGGTCGACAAGTTTGTGGCGACGCTCTACTCAGAGGGCGGCGTCGCGTCCGACCTGAACGAGTTCTTCACCACCGACTCGATCGTGATGACCACCACGTGGCTCGCCGAAGAGGCCAAGAAGCGTGTGGCGGGCGGCCAACCGGAGCGCGTCATGATCGCGCCACTCGCGCCGGTGCTCGCCGAGTGGCTCCTGAGCCGGCCGACGCCCGCGCATGCCAAGGCGATGGACATCTCCTAGGGATGCTGCCTCGTCCCGTAGGGGTCCTGCTTCGCCTTCTTCCGCCGCGCTCTCGCCTGCGCAGCCCATCTCTTGCGCCAAGTGAGCGCCACGGTCAGCGCCATGGTGAGCGCGTGTCGGACGGGGCGAGGCGAGGAACAACGACGGGGCGAGGCTCTGCGAGGCGCGATAGAGGGCAAGCCGCGCTCGCACCAGCTGTATCCACATTGCGTGTAGACGCGCGCCATTTTCGCGTCACGATTCGACCATTGTGACTTCGATAGAGTTCGTGTTCTCGATCGACTTCGCGAGGTCTTCGCAAAAGAGAAAACTGAAAAGTGTGTAAAGTGACGCTGACGGTCTGGGTGCACCCTGAGCTACCTCGTACCTGTAGTTGTACCGCGTACGAGGACACCTTTCGAGCATATCCCATATCATAACAATAACGCATTAAAAGGCATATTATATATATGACATGCAATACTCGACTAGTAGATACAATCGTCCTCCTCAACCACGCGCAGCGGTGCCACCGAGCGCGTGAGGCTCTGGCGCATGAACAAGACCACGCACGCCGCCGCCTCCTGAGCAGCGAGCTGGCACACGTCGTACTGCGCTGGCGCCACGCTTCCAACGAGGTGCGAGAGCAATAGTTGGCGCTCCGTGCTGCCATTGGCTGTCTGCCGCACCAAGAAGCCGAGGGTGACGATCGCCTGGGCCTGGGCCTCCTCCTCGGCGCTCGGGTCGAGAAGCATGGCACCATCGGGCAAGACGGAAATCGCGCAGCTCCCAAGCATGCCACGGATCGGCACGCCGGCGTGCATCAGCGCGACGCATGCGCCGTGCAATGCGGTGGAGAGCAGCGAGCCGTCGTCAGCGAGCACCTGCACGACGACCGAGATGGCCGTACACGGATGGGCTGCGAGGATGATGACGTGGTGCAGTGTCTGCGTGATGAGCTGCTCGACCTCGCGGTCGGCCGGCGACGGGATGCCAGCGCGCGGCCGCACGATGACCTCGAGTGTTGCGCCGTCAATGCGCTCGCGTGATCGCTTAGCCTCACAGGGTCCATACACGGCGACCGCCACCTCGGTGCCATCGTGTGAGAAGCGCGACGAACCGTCCGCTCGTGAGAGTGCACCTGGCTCCGCTGCGAGCGGACGGATCTGGTTGGCGACGCGACCATCCGCGCGGCAATCCATTTGTCGCGCGGTGGCACGTGGTGAGCTGTGAGTTCCTGTGAACATCCTGTGAAAACCCCTGTGAAAGAAAAACAGAGGGAGATGTGGGTGTTGGCAAGTGAAATTACTGTGGACGGGAGTGTTTTGACGAAACCCATTCAAAGGCTTTCCAACGCCCACCCCGAGAGTGTTGCCGATGACCTCCGCTCCAAGCTCCGCACGTCGCCTGATGGCCGAAGATGATGCAGCGATCGTCACCGTCACTGTGCGCATCAAGCCCTCGGACAACCCGGCGGTCTTCGCAACGACGGGTGGGGTTTTGGTCCAACGCCCCAGGGAAGGGTCGGTCGTGCATGATGGCTTTGCGAGCATTATTGAAGGCGACTGCGACCAAGCGGCTGCATTTGACGCCATCGCTGCGCCGCTGCTGGAGCGTTTGCACCAAGGGTATAGCTGCACCCTGATTGCGTACGGCCAGACGGGGTCGGGAAAGACCCACACCATCTTCGGACCGCCTGGTGCGCTGACCGAGAAGTCAGTTGAACATTTTTCGCGCTCCGTTGCGACCATGGAAGGTGACGCGCCAGACGACTGGGGGCTCTTTCCTCGCATCGCACTCGCCCTCCTCGCCGCCGGCACTGGCGCGCTCCACGCGTCGGCGGTCGAGGTGTACCAGGAGAAGGCGTTCGATCTGCTCGCAGATCGCATCCAGCTCACAGTAGGTACCCAGAAGGCCGGTCGCAAGACCGATGGGCCCGGCGCCAAGAGCAAGGGCAACGATGCCGTGCACCTGTCGACGTGCAAATGTCGCGAGTGCTACATCCAAAAGGAGAACGAGGCCAAGGTGCGCAAGGCGTGCCTTGACGCTGGCAAGGCCCCCCCAAAGCCCGGGAAGCGCGCGGCGGCGCCAGCCGCAGCGACCCCGGCCAGCGCAGACGAGAGCGAGATCTCCTTTGCGACCATCGGAGAGCGGCGGGTGCTGCTGAGCAGTGCCTTGGACGTGGCCCGGCTGGCGCGCACCATCGAGCTCACGCGCACCGCTGTTGGGCATCTGCTCAATGAGAGGTCGTCTCGTTCGCATTGTTTGGTCCACTTACACCTAACTGAGCAGACGGGTGGTGGCGGGAGGGCGGGCGCCGTATCGGTGAGCAAGCGCCAGCTCCTGTTCGCCGACCTCGCGGGCTCAGAGCGCATCCTCAAGACGGGCGCGGAGGGCGTCGCGGCCAAGCAAGCCGTCGCCATCAATACGTCCCTCTCGGCCCTCGGCAAGTGCACGCGTGCGCTCGCAGTACATGCGGCGTACGTGCCGTATCGCGAGTCGACCTTGACGCAACTGCTCCGCTCGTCTCTGTCGGGCAAGGCGAGCCTCGCAGCGGTGATCACCGTCGCCGGCGACGCCGCCCACGTGGACGAGTCCAAATGCTCTCTCGAGTACGGTATGCAGATGGGCGCGCTCCGTACGCGAGCGACGGTCGTGCAATCATCGACCATCGCGGGCGAAGTCAAAGCGATCAACCTGCAGCTGAGCAAGGCGCGGCCTGCACTGGCCGAGATGGAGGCCAATGGGTACGCCGAGAAGTTTGGCAAGGCGGCGGAGCCCACCGCTATTAAGACCTTCAACGAGAACACCCGCCACCTGCTCGCCCTCGAGGCCGCCATCCGGGAAGAGAAGGCGGCGATGGCGGAGCTAGCTGCACGGGGCGAGGGCCGCAGCGCCCAGGCAGCCGAGACGGCGCTCTCGCTCCGAGAGGCCTCGGCCGAATGGGCCGACTTGAGCGAACTCATAGGGCGCCAGAAGTCGATCCCTGGCTTCTACATTCCGGCCCGGGCCGTCTATACCATCAAGCTCGCTGAGATCCGTGCCCTCGAGGGGCGTCTACAACAACTCCATGCGGCGGCGAGTGCACCGAGCGCCGCACTGCCTCCCGACAGCACAGCTCAGGCGGAGCGCATCGCGGGCCAATTGCGGACGCATTTCGGCCTTGCGCCGAGCGCCAAGCGCTCAGGCGCTGTATCAGTCGCGGGAGCTTCAGGCGCTGATGAGAAGAGCCATCCTGACGAGGAGTGGTCGACCCACCTTCACCCGGAGACTGGTGTGACGTACTACTTCAACGCCATCTCGGGAGAGTCGACTTACGACGCTCCGCCGGTCTCCCTGGTTTGACCGGGTACAATCGTAGCATGCAATACTTGCAGCATCTGTCCCCTCCCGGGCGCGTGGGGGTGTTGCACTACACCTGAACTGTGTAGACAGCATGGTAGACAGGCATGCGCCTGTCAGCTGTATCGTACCCGACCGCCCTCTGTCGCGTGTCAGGGTCGGGTCGCCCCGCGGCGGAGTCCGTGTACGGCTGTACGTGTGAAATGGATACTGGTCGCGGAAACGCGTGTATGTACTCCGGGAGGCGTGGACGAGGGTCCGTGTGTACCTCAGTACGTCTACGCGGCGGTACCGGTGGCGCCCGGTCTGGGTGTACTCGGTTCTCTGTTGAGTGTTGTGGAAGGTAGCGGTCCCACATGCGCGCGCACGCGCGGTCCGCGCATATCCATATCGGTCCGACGGGTCCGGGTCGGTGACTGTACACGTGTACCTCCATATCGGTCCGACGGGTCCGGGTCGGTGACTGTACCGCACGTGTTTTAAGTACCGCGTGTGATTGAAGATGAAGTACCGTGTACTGGGTGCACCGCATATGCGCACCATATTGAAAAGTGTATACCCAGTACACGTTGCACCCACACAGTCGACATGTACGTTCCAGGATGGAGAGACACAGTAACCCCTAACCCATAACCTCCGTCTCATTGCGATGCTGGTCCCGCCATGCGTCATTCACCCCAGCACGTGCGGCCCGCGAGCGGCGACCACGCACCGCTGCGCTGCTGCTCAAGTACCTTGGCCAGGAGCTTCTCGTCTTCCGTGCGCTGGCTGGCCGCAAGGAACTGGGCAAAGGACGACACAAAGTGCTGTGCCATCATGGGCTGCATCGCAAGGAGCTGTCGTAGTGCGCCGTCTGGCTCCGTGGCCCAGAGCAAGCGGATGAGCTTCGTGTTTGTGCCCTGGTGCTCCTTCCACTGCTCGACCACCGGCACGGGCTCAAACTTGCTTGGCTCGCAAGGCATGAGGGCGACATCGACCGGGCTCGAAGGCAAGTGCTTCCGAAGGGAGATGAGTGTCGGGGGCGAGACCTCGGCGTCACTCGCGACTCCGAGCATTCCGACCATTAAGCGACACACGTTGTTCGAGTCAAAGATCGGGTGGAGCGAGAGGTCATTGGAGAAGTGCGACCCGTCCTTCCTCACATTAGTGATCCGTTGGGCAAAGTGCTCATGTCTTCGGATGGCGGTGATCATGTTGGAGAGCACTTGCGGCTCCGTCTTCTGATCCTGCAGAAAGCGGCAGCTCTTCCCCAGGGCCTCGTTGCGCGGCCAAAGCGTGAGTGTGCTGAAGGCCTCGTTGCAGTAATCGAGCGGCAGGCCAGGGGTCAGCATGTCGACGGCAACCACCGCATGCTGGCTCTGATCCAGTAGATGGTATAGGACGGCGACCCAGTTGGTGCCGCGAGTGCTTGGCATACTCACCCCAAGAGACACGGCGAGCTTCTGCAGCTGCGGGCACTCCCACTCGACCCCACTCCCCCCCTCAACACCACTCGCGAGAGGAAGGGCTTCCCGGTTTGGCACGGGCTGCGCCGGCGCCGGCACGGGCAATTTCTGCGGGAGCAGCTTGATGAGCTTCACATACTTTTTTCGAGTCTCCTCGATGAGTGCACGCCCCTCGTCCGAGCTGAGAGCCGCTGCGCCCCAAGGCCCGTCGTCGGTCTCGAGCCCCGTCAGGTCCAGTTGCAGCCCCACGCAGTAGCGCCGACGGTCGTGGTTGTCACGCACGTACGCCATCGTGAGCAGGTTCTCGAAGACGACGCCCGTTTTGCGGTAATTGACCATCATGATCTGCGAGTCTTGCCCGGCGCGCAGCGTATCGAGCAGCTGCTTGCCATGGACGGGGTCAGTGGAAGGGCCCTGGAGGAAGCGGCAGTTACGACCGAAGCATTCCTCTTTTGAATAGCCCGTCACGCTCGAAAACTTCTTGTTGATGTAGATCAAGGGGAATCCGGCCGTTTGAGCGTCGGAGAGGCAAAAGGCGAGGGGCAGAGACTCGGCCAGGATGCAAAGGTTGAGCATCCAGCCGGCCATGTCGTCGGGCAGCTTGTAGTTGCAAAAGTGGCGCCCGCAGCACGTGGCGAGAGCCTCCGGGTTCGAGAGCGACTGGAGCAGCATTTCGTTCCATTGCTCGAGCATCGACAACGACGCCTTTGAGGAGATCCATTTGTTGAACGCGCTGTCGTTGCCTTTGGTGAGTTGCCGAATGGCCAGGCTTGCCGCCCGACGTCCCTCGTCCAAAGTCGGCTGTGCCACCAGCTTGGAGGGCGATGAGGCCGTGGCCACCGGAGCAGCAGCAGCAGCAGCTTCTGCGGGTGGCGTCATCTCGACGTGATTCTCGCTCGAAAGCAGCCGCGTCCTCGGCGCCATCGCGGCACTTGCAGTGGCCACGAGGCCCCGAGCGGCCATGTCAGCAAGCATTTCGGTGCCCAGGGCACTCAGCTCGGCAATGGCGGCCTTCATCGCGGCGGCGGCCTCGGGCGACATGTCGGGCTCGCGACCCGGATACTCTTGTGGTTGCGACATGATGCGCTGTGAGAGGAACTTGGCCGCATTCACCCAGGCTCGCGCCTGTGGCGGCTGTGATGGGTTGAGCCGGAGCTCCTGGCGCGACGTCGACTTGGGGCCGAGCAGTCGCCTCGCGAGCTCGCGCAGGAACGTGTCGACGTGCGGAGCGTCCGCGTAGGGGAGGCGAAGGAGCGAGCGCGCCTGTGTGAGCTTCGTTCCGTTGATGCTTTTGCTCATGGACGGGTTTGTAATGTCCATGCGCACGGCGCTGTGATTGAGGATCAGCTTGCGCGCCGCCTCCTCTCGCGCCTCCATGGAGTGCTCCGCTAATGAGTGCGCCGCCGCCGCATCCTCTGGGTCGCGAGTGGCGCCTCCTACCCTGCCGAGCTGTTGGCGCAACGTGAGCCACGCCTGCGCGCTGTCGCAGATCTCTCCCATCACGGCGATCATCGCATCGCCAGCGGCGGGCCCCATGTCACGTTCGCGCCCTGGCTTTTGGTCCGCCGTCGTCTGCAGCCGCCCTTGCAGGTAGGCTGCCGTTTGGATCCATGCCATCGCCTGCTGCGGATTCTCAAGCTTCAAGCGCGCCTCGAGCTCCGGCATGCCGCCGAGCAATCTGCGTGCGATCTCGCGCAAGAACTGGTCGACAAAGGCGCTCGACTCGACGCTCACCCGCTGCAGGTTCAGCTGCGTCAGCATGCGGTCGCCGTAGATGTTGAGCTGGCTGGACGTATTGCACACGTCGAGACGCACGTTGTGCTGGTTGGTGATGATCTTGCGAGCCGCTTCGACGCGGGCGAGCATCGGATGAGCCGCTGCGACACCAATCGCGGCGTCGCGCTTCGCGTCGTCAAGCCGCACGCGCAGCGCAAGCCACGCACTTGCGAGGGTGCGGATCTCGCCGATGACGGCCTTCATCGCATCCGCTGCCGTCGGAGCCATGCGCCGCCAGAGCAGGACGTCGCCGGCCCGGCGCCAGAGACTGCGCGCTGATGAGACACGGGTATCGAGGGCTGGCCGATCCGCGTTGGTGTCGAGCTCGCGGGAGGTACGGGCCTCCCCCTTGAGGCGAGTCTCGATGTACGCGGCGGCCTGGACCCAAGCTGCCGCCTGCTGTGGAAACTTGAGGTCCAGCTTCTCCTCGAGCTCGTTCGCGCCTTCGAAGCAGCCCAACAGACGTCGCGTCACCTCGCGAAGGAAGGCATCGGCATGCACAGCGTCCTTGTATGCCACGGGAGGAGCGGTCGCCTCGTCGGTCTGAGGCCCGTGGAGAAGGTCTTGCAGCACGTTGCTATGGTTCATGATGAGCTTGCGCGCCGCCTCGACGCGTGCCGCATTGGAATGTGCTGCTGCCGCAGGCGAGGGGGTGCTCACGCCAATCTTGCCGTCCTCAAGCAGCTGCCGCAACGACTGCCAGGCGATCGCGGTGTTGCCGAGCTCCACGATCACGGCGTTCATGGCCTCAGCGGCTGCCAAACCCAAGTCGAGCATCGGATCGTCGGCAGATTGCAAACGACTCATAAGGTGCATCGCGGCGTGTGCCCATACTTCGCCCTGCCTCGGCTGTGTCGGGTCGAGGTACTCCTCGAGGTCAGTCGAACCTTCCCGACGGCCGAGCAGCCGGCGCGCCACCTCGCGCAAGAACTGGTCGACGAAATGGGCGTCCTCCGCTGGCAAGCGAGCCGGAAGCTGCTGTGTGTGAGGGCGGCCGTTGCTGGACTCGGCGTGAGAAGGAGTGCACATCTCGTGCACGAGGTCGGCGTGGATCAAGATGATCTTGCGTGCGGCGGCCTCGCGAGCTGCGTGTGCGTGCGCTGCCGCGGCGCCATCGGCCACGTCGGCGCGGGAAGCACTAGCCAGCAACCACCGGAGCAGCAGCCAGGCACGCGGGCTGCTCACGATCTGAGGCATGATGGTGCGCATGGCGTGGGCGGCCGCCGGGCTCATGTCCCGAGGCCGGCCGGGCTTCTGCTCGGCCGTAGACTGGATGCGGCCCTCGAGGTACTCGGCGGCCTGGACCCACGCCTGCGCTTGGTTGGGCATCGACGGATCCAGCTTCTCCTCGAGCTCGTGCGAGCCTCCGAGGAGCCGCCGCGCCACCTCCCGTAAGAACTGGTCGACGAAGACCGAGTCTTCGTACGGTACGCGCTGGAGCTCGAGCTGCGTGAGCGCCGTACCGTAGATGCTGGTCGTCGCCGACGGGTTGCAGATGTCGCGCCGCACACTGGCGTGGTGGAGGATGAGCGCCCTTGCAGCCTCTTCGCATGCCGCTTGCGAGTGCGAGCCGTCGAGGTTTGGTACGCTCCCTGTTGAATCAAGCAGCCTGCGCACGCGCAGCCACGAGGCAGCGCCTCCGCCCACCTCGCCAAGCACGGCCTGCATGGCCGCCAACGCAGACGGCGAGGCATCCAAGATCGGTTCCACCCTCTCATTCCTCGGGGACTCGATGCGAGCCTCGAGGTACTTGGCCGCGTGCGCCCACGTCGCCGCCTGTGTGTGCGCTTCCAAGTCGAGCGTCTCTTCCAAGGCGTGTGCTCCCGCATGGGAGCCCAGTAGCCGCCTTGCCACCTCTCTGAGGAATTGGTCGACGTGCAGTGCGCAGTTCGGGTGCACGCACTGGGATTTCGAGGGGTTCGTCAAGTCGCTCAGGACTCGAGCGTAGTTCGTGATGAGGCACCGCGCGGCCTCCTCGCACGCGACGTGCGGATGCGCCGCCGCCGCACCGCTCCCGCTCATGATGATGCGGTCGCTGCTCAGAAGCACCCGCAATTTCATCCAGCTTGACGCGGCACCTGCGACTTCACGCATGACAGCCGCCATCGCAGCCACTGCCTCAGGCGTCATGTCGGGCTCGCGACCGGGTATGGAAGTTTGGATGCGGCCCTCGAGGTACGCGGCGGCCTGGACCCACGCCTGCGCTTGGTTGGGCATCGACGGATCCAGCTTCTCCTCGAGCTCGTGCGAGCCTCCGAGGAGCCGCCGCGCCACCTCCCGTAAGAACTGATCGACAAACGGTGCGCGCGCGGGCAGGATGCACTCGACTTCGATCCGCGGCAGATCGAAGCTGCGGCATGCAGCGTTCAACCTGTCGATCTCTTCGAGCTTGTCGGGGATCGGGTGGCACACATCTCGGCGCATATTCGCGTGGTTCAGGATGATCTTCCGCGCGGCCTCCGCGCGCGCTTGCTTGAAGTGCGCCGTGGCCACTCCAGCCTCGCCGCCACCCGCCTGAACACGGTCCTGGTCGAGCAATCCGTACAGTGAGGCCCATGCCTCGGCGCTCTCCCCCACCTCCTGAAGCACTGCCGTGAAGGCGGCCGCGGCTCGTCTCGTCATATCAGGCGCGCGTCCTGGCCGCTGCTCGGGCTCTGATTGCACTCGTCCAGTGAGGTACTTGGCTGCGCTCGCCCAAGCTGCCGCCTGCTGTGGCTGCGTCAGGTCCAGCTTCTCCTCGAGCTCGTGCGCACTGTCGTGGCAGCCCAGGAGTCTGCGCGCGACCTCGCGAAGGAACTGGTCGACGTAATTTGAGAACTGATAGGGCACGCGGTGAAGCTCGAGCTGCGTAAGCGGCTTGCCGTAGATGTTCATGTTCGGCGATGGGTTGCACACGTCTTTGAGGACCTTGGAATGGGAGTAGATCAGTTTGTGCGCCGCTTCCGCACACGCCGCGCGCGTGTGTGCCCCGGCAGCGCCATCGAACGGAGCGGCCCGCACGGACTCATCCTCCACCAGCCAACGAAGGCTGAGCCAAGAGTTGAGGCCTCCGCTGACCTCAGCCAGGACGGCTTGCATCGCGTCGGCAGCGGCGGCACTCATGTCCGGACGCCGCGGAGGAGCCTCCTCGTCATAGACATGGATGCGTCGAGAGAGGTACGCGGCGGCCTGGACCCAGGCCTTAGCCTGCTGTGGGATCGACGGATCCAGCTTCTCCTCGAGCTCGTGCGAGCCTCCGAGGAGCCGCCGCGCCACCTCCCGTAAGAACTGATCGACGAAGACCGAGTCTTCGTACGGTACGCGCTGGAGCTCGAGCTGCGTGAGCGCCGTACCGTAGATGCTGGTCGTCGCCGACGGGTTGCAGATGTCGCGCCGCACACTGGTGATATTCAGGAGCAGCTTGGACGCGGCCTCGTGGCGGGCACTGGGTCCGTGCGCGGCCGCCGCACCACTTGGCGTGGATTTGCCAACGCCCTCGTCGAGCAGCTGCCTGAGCCGCAGCCAAGCGGAGGCGCTCGCGCCGATATCACGCATCACGTCCACCATTGCAAGGGCGGCATCTTCGCCCATATCGCGAGCTCGGCCCGGCTTTTGCGCCTCGGTCGACTGGATGCGCCCCTCGAGGTATTTGGCCGCCTGCTCCCAGGCCATGGCCTGTTGCGGCATGGACGGCTTCAGCCTCTCCTCGAGATTGTGACCTCCGCCAAGCAGACGGCGGACCACCTCGCGCAGGAAGCTGTGCACAAAGGGCGCGTACTCGCTGGGGACGCGTGCGAGCTCGCGTTGCGTCAGAGGCTTGCCGTAGATGTTCGTCGTCAACGACGGGTTGCACACGTCGCGGACGATGTTTCCGTGGTTCATGATGATCTTTCGACTCGCTTCCTCACGCGCCGAGCGTGAGTGCGCTGCCATCACCCCGTCGGACGCGACGGCGGGCTCGGAGCCGGCGAGCAGCATGCGGAGTGCTTGCCAAGCGCGAATCCCACTGCTCACATCATGAAGCGCTGCCACCATTGCTTCCGCAGAGCCGGGCGACATGTCTGGCTCGCGGCCAGGCATCTGCTCAGCCGTAGACTGGATGCGGCCCTCGAGGTACTCGGCGGCCTGGACCCACGCCTGCGCTTGGTTGGGCATCGACGGATCCAGCTTCTCCTCGAGCTCGTGCGAGCCTCCGAGGAGCCGCCGCGCCACCTCCCGTAAGAACTGATCGACGAAGACCGAGTCTTCGTACGGTACGCGCTGGAGCTCGAGCTGCGTGAGCGGTTTGGTGCTGTAGATGTTCATGGTCATGGAGGGGTTGCAGATGTCGCGTAGCACCTTGGAATGGTTGCGGATGAGCTTCCGAGCGGCTGCATGTCGCTCCCGGGGCGAGTAGCGAGAGAGCTCCGACACACCAACGGCCACCTGCGACTCGCCCATGTTGAGCAGCTTGAGTAGATGCAGCCACCGCTCTGCCGCTCCGGCGACCTCATCCATCACCGCCAACAATGCCGCGGCGGCCGTCGCGCTCATGAGGTGCTCACGAGGACGCGTGGACTCCCTAATTTGGGACTCCCCAGTCCGCGAGCTCTTGGGCCCGTGGATCTCAGCACTGTCCGAAGTTGGCTCGAGGGTCCTCTCGAGCATTTGCGTCTTCAAGAGTGCCGCCGCTTGCTCCCACGCTTTCGCCTGCTGCGGCTGCGTGACGTCGAGCCGTTCCTCGAGCTCATGTGCACCGTGATGCCTGCCCAAGAGGCGACGCGTGACCTCCCGCAAGAGCTGATCCACGTGATGACGTAGCTGCGAGGGAAGGCCCAGATCATGCAGCATGCTCGTGTGCCCATGAAGGAGTGCTCTCGTGGCCTCCATCCGAGCCGTGGCCCCGAAGGTCGAAGCAATGCCGTCGGCCGCCGCCGCCCGAGAATCGTCGTTGAACATCCTCTGGAGCTTCAGCCACGCCTCCGCACCACCGGCCACCTCGAGCACCGCCCCCTTGCAGGCCGCCAGGGCTGGAACAGCCATGCTGAGGACCGTCCCGCCGCTTTGGCTCCCGCCACTGGAGAGCGAGACGGTCATGTGCTGCACCAGCTGCCTCGCCGCCAATGCCCACACCTCCGCCTGCCTCGGCTGCGACGGATCGATCTGCTCCTCGAGATCGGACGTGCAGACGCGCCGCCCGAGCAGTCGACGAGTGGTTTCACGCAACAGCTGGTCGATCCAAACTTTGGTCTTGGCGCCGCCCTGCTGGAGCTGAGCCAGCACGCCAGCGAGGCTCTTCGGCTGCTCTGGTGCTGGGATCACCAACGCATTCAGGATAGCGACCCGTTGCTCGATCAGAGCTCGTGCGGCTCCCTGGCGAGCCGTGTGCGCGTGCTCCAAGGCGAGCCGATCAGAATCCGAGCGTGGGTCATTGTTGAGGAGCCATCCGAGCGAGCCCCATGCCATCTCTGCGCTCAGTGTAGCCCCATCACGCTCGTGCCCAGCCTTCAAGATCCGACGCCAGGTCTCGTGTATGGTCCGTCGAGCGCATGAGTGCCACGCGGCTTGCAGAAGCAGTGCCGCCGTATCCCGTCGGAGGAGGTATGCGATGGCGGCGCGAACTGTGCACACGAGGTCGGCGGCCTCTTTCTGAGATTTCTGAGAGACGACGTCGGCGGTGGCTGGTGGGACATTAACCTCCCCAAGCCCACCGGTGACCCTCTCAGTCGCCTGCTGCAGCTCTCGAGTGATGGCTGCCTGCAAGTCCTTGGCGTTGGCCGATGACGTCTTCGTGGAGCGGCCGGAGGTGGCCCGGCCAGATGGGGACCAATGGTCGCTCGTCAATGCGGCTCCGTTGGGGCGTGAGAGGAGGTTTGGCATTGCAGCAGGCGGTTCTGGCGTGGGCGACTGCATCTTGAGCGCCGCCGACGGCGCAGGCGCCGACGCCGGCGCACGGATCAGCGACGGCGACGGCACCGGCGACGGCGCATTCTGAGGAATTCGCTCAGGAGTCCGCGCACCGCCTTGCGAACTCGGGGGTCGCTGCAGCATGATCTGCGATCGGCCTGGGCGGCGCTTCGCCGATGGCGGCGAGAACGCCTCGCTAGCGATATGCGTGGAGCTCAGCGCCTTGAAGTCGTCCAGCGCAGGTAAAAGTAAGTTGCCTGCTCGAAGCGAGGGGACTCTCGGCGATGCGTTCAGAGATGCATCTGGTGTGGCGTATGTCGAAGCCGCCGAGGACGTGGATGTAGATAGGGAGACTTGAGGTTGCCCTGGAGTAGGAACCGATGTAACGTACGTGGATTCCACCGAGGATGAGGATGTGGATGAGGAGGGCCCTCGAATAGGAACCGACCGGAGCAATCGAGTCCGCGGTGACGGCATCATCGTGCCATCTTGAGGTGCGAATAGCGGCGGTGAGGGCAGCGTTGTCTCGAACATATCTTCGTCTTCTGCTTGTGCGAGCCTCGCCGGCGCTGCCACCAGGAACTTTGCGAGGGAGAGAGGTGCCTTGGCCCGCTCAAGTTGCTCAGCATGCACGAGGCGAGGAATGGATGCACGGATGAGTTGCGCGACTTGGGCGTTTTGTTCTTGAATCATGATCGGAAACTCGAGATGCAAAGTGGTCTGCACACGAAATCGCTGATTTTCCGCCTTTTGCGCTGTTCGGAGAAGATCTGCTGCGCAGACGACCGGAACGATCGTCCCCATCTTGTCACCTCAATCCACGAGATTGCGAATTCTTTCGCAATCCGCGACTCTTATTGATGAGTTTGCGGATTCTATACGAAAATTCCTCAGTACCGGTAAATTTTTTTGAGAAGGATGTTTTGGGAAGGAAGGAGGTGATGCTCGAACAACAACGATCTTATGTGAGTAATTATTTCGCGAGGCGCGCGCGCGCGCCGCCTCACGCCCGGGCTCTCGCCTGCTCCAAGTCAAGTCAAGTCAATGCTTCTCGCCTCCGTGCCATCCTGTCTATGGTGGTCCAGACACGTTGGGCGTTCTGGAGCTCGTGCTCGACACGCCGAGAACAATCTGTTGGCCTGTTCACGCAGCAGTTCACGGCGAAACGCAGTACAGTGTTAACCGTGCGTCTCGGAGAGATGCTACGTGTGCCGTACCTTTTCGGACGAGCGCGCAGGATCGCACAGCCACTCGGACCGAAGCAGACCTGCGCGCCGCGCAGATGGTACAGCCCACCAATGGGCAACGCCACGCCCGAAGAAATCTCGGAGACACAGCTGCAGGTTGGGCGTGTTCTCAAAACGCTTGGCGTAGGCTGGCTCATGTACAAGAGTTACCAAATTGCGTGCGGCAGCGGTATGATCTTCACTGGCGATGCACGCTGCGCCTGCATGCCCTGGACTCACGGTGCGCATGCGCTTGGACTCTTGTTGGGCAGATACGTACCTGATTTCGCCATCACTCGTGCTGGTGCGGTCCAAGAAAGCGGCGAATCGCGAGACCGGTATCTGGCGCGTGCATCATTGGCATTCGGGCGCAGCCGCGTTGCCAGAGGTCGTTGCACAGGGCGGCGCCGAGGCGCTGCTCGCGACGCTTCCGAGCGCGCAGCCCGAGACGCGCCTCACAGTCCTCGAGCTACTGATTCGCATGGTGCCCTTGGGCAACGCGCGGGCAAGCCTCATCGCCAACGAGGCGGTCTCCCACGCCACCGCTAGCTGCACTTCTCTGCGGAGCGGCGGTGGCGCTGCTGCTGCGGCTGCGACGCGTTGCGACACACTCGTGGCCGATCTCGCGGCGGCCTTGGAGGCAAAAGCATGAGCAAAGGAGGTTTAAAAGATTTCAATCTTGCCTTTTTCCAGTGTTCTCATGCAGCCGAATGTAGGACGACTCAGCTCAGAGGACGACCACCACCATTACATAGCTGTGTGTGGCATTCGAGAAAGCGCCGTCGTGGGCATAGCGTCGTCGTGGTGTCGATGGCGGCATCCTCGGCTTCTTCGGACGCCGCGACGACGACGATAGCGGTCACGCTCACGCCGCTGGTCTCAGCTACTTGGTTTGACGAGACGCTTGTGTCCGCGCGCAAGGTCAACAAGCTGGTAGTCGTTCGCTTTGGCCGGAGCAGCGACCGCCTGTGCCAGAGGTGCGATGCGATGCTGCAGCAGGCGGTTGATGTGCCCGAGATGGCTAGCGTGCTCTCCCTGTACACGGTGGACGTTGACGCCGTGCCTGAGTTCTCTTACATGTACGAGCTATACGATCCCTTCGCCATCATGCTCTTCCACCAGTCCAAGCCGATCGTTGTCGATGCCGGCCACGGCCCTGTGCGCAAGCTGACCGAAATCAACTCGACCGCATGGCTGCGCGCGATGCTGCTGCGCGCCATCCGGACGACGCTCGATGTGCGGCTAGAGGTATCGATGGCGGAGGCCCAAAGCCGCGGTAATAGCAGCGGCGCCACTGACGCGCCCGATGCGCCAGCTTCTCTGAAGGAAGAGGCGGCGCGAATCGCGCAGGGCGCGAGCGAGTGGCTGGGGGCCAAGAGCGATGTGATCAGCCATCGCGTCGGTGCGGCCATGGAACAGTCGGGCGGCTGGATCCAATCGGTCGAGGAGCGTGGATGGACGGTGCTTCAGAAGGCGAGCACGAGCGGCCTCGCAGCGCTCGAGAGCGCGCGGCTGTCCCTCGTGGCGATGCAGCGCCCGATGCAGCGCGCGACGGGCCCCGCACACTTTTTTGCTGCACCGCCAGCGGCAGCAGCCGCCGGCGGGAAGCCGGCCGATGCGCGTGCGTCGGACTCGACGCGAGCGAGCAGCCCCACGGCAGCTGCCGCTGCCCAGCAGGAAGATGAGCCTCCGGAATCTTCTGCGGCACGCATCGCCGTGCCTGTGCCAGCAGCAGAGCCAGAGGAACGCAATGTGCACGGGGAGCGCGTGTGAACTCTAGGACAGGCGGGCCAAGTTTTGGGCGCGCCGTGTATTTTGCCCTTTTTACGAGCCGATCTTAGAATGGCTCACTGTAAAGTTCGAGTCGCAAAACAGCTCATTCACGTCTGCGCCCTCCACGTTGTGTCTCCACGGGACCGGTGGACGAGCGTCTTGCCGAGTCGGTATTCTTGAACGTGAAACAGCCCATTCACAGCAAGAACTCGGGGAAGCCGGTGTGGGGGTGTCGCGATGCGTGCCACTGCCACATTGGTCGCAACCGTGAGTGAATTAGCCCACACATTGTCTCCAGCAAACATGTCGTTCACGGCCGCATCCACACTCCAGAATATGTTCTACGACCAAGCAACGGGGCTGTGGGGTTGCAACCAGCTCGGTGCTGCAAAACATGACATCGGGTGGTGGAACTGTGGAAACAGTTTGACGGCCCTGGCTCAATACACCAAGTTCGCCAATGACTCCACATTTAAAGCCGACATCACCAACACGTTCGAGGTTAACGAGGAAGCAACCGCCATTCTCTGCGCCGTCGACATGAGCACCGACGATCGTGCGTGGTGGTCGCTGGCCTGGATGGACACGTACGACGTTCTGGGCACGCCGGAGGCTCTGGACCGCGCGAAGTGCTACTTTAACGCGGAGGCGAAGCTATGGGACACCAAGTGTGGCGGTGGGGTGTGGTGGAACGCCAAGAGAACCTACAAGAACGCGATCACCAATGAACTCTTCGCGTACCAAGCCTGTCGCCTCGTCCAGTACGGTCCGAACGACACCTACCGGGACTGGTGCCTACGGGCGTGGGCTTGGTTCGTGGGCTCTGGTATGATCAACGCCCAAGGCTTGGTCAATGACGGGCTGAACGGACCTTTTCCAAACGGAGAGTGCGTGAACAACAACCAGACTACCTGGACATACAACCAGGGGGTGGTGCTGGCAGCCGCAGCAGCGTACTTTCAGGTCACGGGCAACGCCTCGGCCATCGAACTGGCCATTGTGATCGCCGATGCCACCGCTCAGCGCCTCACCTTCGCGCCGGAAGGAGTGCTGCGAGAATCTTGCGACACGAGCTTCACTTGCGACAGCAGCCAGCAGCAATTCAAGGGGATCTTCATGCGTTCGCTCGCGATCTTAGTGGACCAAGTGCTCTCCACGCCAGCGGCCCCCGAGGAGTGGGCAGCACACGCGCGCCGCTATTCCAAGTGGATCGCCACCAACGTCGAGTCCGTTTGGACCGAAGCGCGCACGCCGGACAATCAATTCGCCGTCTCATGGGTGGGACCCCCAGCGGCCAGCACGGCGACGCCTCTGACCAGCGCGTTGGACCTCTTCAACGCGAACCTGCTTGTCAACAGCCCAGGTGTACATGTAGCCCGTCGATCGCTCTAAACATCCTCTCTAGACGGCGCGTTCCGGCATTCGAGATTCCTGATCATGGAGTGACCCGAGAGAGCGAGTACTCAGCATACTTGTGTTGACCGAGGGGTCCGGAGCGGTCCGTTGAGTTGATGACGTGGAATGCACGCACTGGCCCCCGTTCCTGGGGGTCCGGAGAGCTTGCGCGTTGTGTGGAACAGCAGCAGCAGCACTGGAGGTCGTGCGCGTTGTGTTCGGAAACGTCCAGCACGGCACAGGCTCAGCAGATAGTGGCTCCAATTGAGTGGGGCTCGATGTGCTTAGGGGTCCGACTCAGTTTCGAAATTATAGGGTATGAGGAATGGGTGCAAATCGGCTGCAATCCATAGCGATAGAGGCCCTCGTGCTTGGGGGTCCGGAGAGTGTGCGCGTTGTGTTGAACAACAGCACAAGCAGCACCTCTTGTGTTGAACATCAGCAGCAGCAGCAGCAGCAGCACAGGAAGAACGATATTAACGAAAGAAAATCGACTTTCCTGGAAAATTCGGAAATCCGTCGGGGTTTGCGAAGGCTCCCTGGTGCTGTGTGGGGGGGCATGGCGGCAATCTTGTGCTTGTCCGCCTTCCTCGCCGTCAATCCGCCGCCAACGCCAGAACTCTGTTCCGATACGTGCCCCGACTACCCACTTTGGACCTCGGATGGCGACTGCGACGACGGCGGCCCCGGTGCCGAGTACGCAGACTGCGACTACGGCACCGACTGCACAGACTGCGGCCCGCGTCTCCCGCAGCCCCCCTCTCCACCACGGCCGCCCCCCCGTCCGCCAAGTCCACCACGGCTGCCCGGTACTGTCTGCGCTGAGAATTGCATCTGGGCCTCCGACGGCGAGTGCGACGACGGTGGTCCTGGCGCCGAGTGGTCGGATTGTGGATACGGCGCTGACTGCTCCGACTGCGGCCTGCGCCAAGGGCAGCCGCCGCGGGCACCGCCGCCGCCTGGCCTGGCTTGTACCGATACATGCCCCGACTACCCACTTTGGACCTCGGATGGCGACTGCGACGACGGCGGCCCCGGTGCCGAGTACGCAGACTGCGACTACGGCACCGACTGCACCGACTGCGGCCCGCGTCTCCCGCAGCCCCCCTCTCCACCACGGCCGCCCCCCCGTCCGCCAAGTCCACCACGGCTGCCCGGCACTGTCTGCGTTGAGAATTGCTTCTGGGCCTCCGACGGCACGTGCGATGACGGTGGTCCTGGCGCCGAGTGGTCGGATTGTGGATACGGCGCTGACTGCTCCGACTGCGGCCTGCGCCAAGGGCAGCCGCCGCGGGCACCGCTACCGACCCCAAGCCGCCCCAAGCCGCCCCCGTTGCCCCCTACTTCATTCTACTTGTGCACAGACTGGTGTTATTGGTTTAGCAATGGCTACTGCGACGACGGTGGCGTGGGGGCGGAGTACGATGTGTGCGACTATGGCACCGATTGCACCGATTGCGGTGTGCGGGAACCTGCGCCGTCTCCACCACCGATGCCACCGAATTCCTGCCCAGCAGGCCAACTACAGTGCATCAACTATTGCCTGGCGCCGATTCCAAGTTCGCAATGCCCTTCAAATGCCAACCTGCAGCGCTGCTACGCCGTTCCAAACCCTGGGTACGGACCAACACCGACGTATTGCGAGGGCGACGGCGAATGTGGTACGAACCAGCTCTTGAACAATTGTAACCCTGGCCAATGGGATGTCTATCAGGTCTTCGTAATGCGGCAGCCGCCTTCCATTCCCTATCCACCATCGCCGCCACCGTTGCCACCGTTGCCGCCACATCCCCCGAGGCCACGGCCACCTCCGCCGCCGCCGCCGATGCCTCCAAACTACTGCCCGCACGCGCAGATTCAGTGCTACCAGAGCTGCCTCACTCCACTTGCACATGCCGACCCTTACTGTCCGGCCAACCCCGACTTACCTCGGTGCGACGAGATCTGGAATTTTGCACAAGCCGTACCGGGATTTTTGACGTTTTGCGAGGGCGACGGCGAGTGCGGCACGAACCAACTACTCAACAACTGCGACCCGGGCCAGGGGGACTGGGACATCTATCTGGTCCAGATCATGGCTGCGCCGCCGAGGTCCCCTCCACGCCCTCCTCCGCCCTTGACCGCGCCTCCGTACCCTCCTTTTCGGCCCCCACCGCCTCCACGGCCTCCGTACCCGCCTTCGCTGCCGTCCCCATTTCCGTACCCGCCTGCGCCGCCGCGGCCACCTGCGCCGCCGCAACCACCTCCGCCCTCGCCCTTGTCTCCGCCACGTCCGCCATTTAGTCCGCCACGTCGGCCGCCCTCTTCACCCCCTCCGTCACCGTCGCCACCGCCGCCATCGCAGCCACCGCCGTCACCGTCGCCGCTTCCACCTGCGCCGCCGCAACCACCTCCGCCCCCGCCCTTGTCGCCGCCACGTCCGCCATTTAGTCCGCCACGTCGGCCGCCCTCTTCACCCCCTCCGTCACCGTCGCCACCGCCGCCATCGCAGCCA
>Ga0210239_100694_pt1 | contig 29459 bp, 22 predicted proteins | sample ChrtobMetP5a_0mM_FD_155451 | JGI IMG/M metagenome (GOLD analysis project Ga0210239, IMG submission 155451) | Chrysochromulina tobin associated microbial communities from unialgal haptophyte culture, Seattle, Washington, United States - P5a_0mM | ecosystem: Host-associated > Algae > Haptophytes >... | reverse complement strand
GGTCCACAAGCAAGCGAGCTCCAGCTGCAGCGCCGTCGAGAACCTGCAGCCACAGCAGCTCGCACGATCAGTGTTATTTTTAGATTGTTTTAGTCGCAGATTAGTCGGTAGGGTATGGCACAGAATCCTACAAATAGTGTGTGTGGCATCACTTTCAGGGCCAAAATGCAGTGATTCACACTCAATATTGCCAAATTTTTCGCGCCTGCGGCGGGTAGACCTCCCCCCGCACCCTCCCCCCTAAACCTCAGTTTACACCCCAGCTCTACTTGCAGCCCCGTGTCCCGTGACACCTGAGCTAGAGCCCCAGAGCGGACCCTTGCGCCACTTCGAACGTATTGCCCAGGGTCTTGTGTGCAAAAGATTGCTGCAGATACCCTTCTAATACGATCAACCTTTCATCTATGGGGCCTAAAGTCCAGTGTATGTATGACGAGACACAACACAGAGACCTTGTTTGGTCACTATAACTGACCTGTGTTTCCTCGACACCATCTGAGCATGAGTCTGGTGGACGCTGCCCAGCGCTCTCACCCTTGAGAGGGGGGCGGTGCCTTGAGCAGCGTGAAAACCGTCACCAGCGAGAGAAGCAGCTCGAGCCCGACGAAGGCCAGGCCGATGGAGTTGACGATCACGTCGAGCCGTGAGACGTATAGCTGCTGGTAGAGGTAGTAGAAGAAGAGGTACGCGCAAGGTAGTGCGAGGACGATCGAGAAGATGAGCGGCAGGTAGCGTTCGGTCTTGTTGCCGCGTGACGCCAGGAAGAGGCGGCAGTACTCGAGCACGCCGAGCACGAAAACCAGGCACACTTCGAGAGCCATGATGCTGCTGAGCGAGCCAGGGTAGGGCAACTCGGCGCCCTTCCAGATGTACAGGGCTTGCATGATCACCACGTAGACGACGTCGTACCAGCCATTGAGGAAGATGAGCACCTGCAGCGGCAGATTGGAGTTGCCGGGCGACATGCGGCGAGCGGTTTGGCGCCGCTGTCGCTCCGCCGCGAACAAACTCGATCGCAAAAGTATCGCAATCTGTCGTTTACATCGAGCCAGTCGCAGGCATTCCCCCAGAACCTTCCCTATCCGATAACCCACGTCCGAGTTTTCATGTATGTGCCACAGTCCACATGCTCATCAAGGCGCATGTTCCGTTTGCAGTAACATGTTCACTGTGCAACTGTTACCTCGATAACTCGCTCGAACTTAAGCTCGAACGCGAGCACTCGACTCTCGCGCGCCCTCTTGAACAACTGTAGCAGCACGAGCTTCCCACCGCCACCCGGCGCGACCCAGACGCCACGCGATAGCGCGCGACTCGCCGGCCCGGCACCCGCGCTCACGACCGCTCTTCACACACAAAGACCGCGGGACAGAAGGGACGACCAAGGGCTCTCCAGTCAATCTATGTAGGTCATCGGACGCGGTCGGAAGCGGTCGGACCCGTTCAGCTCGTCGGAATATCACTCGCCCGACGCGAGCACTCGGTGCAGGGACGTAACACCGCGCCTGTACATCATGGTTCATGCACAGGACGCAGATGAGAGCGTCTCTCATGTACCGGTCGACTCGCCCTTATGCACGGGTCGAAGGTCGAAGAGGGGGGGGGCGGCGGCGGCGGCCCGATGGCGAGATGACTTAGTGCGTCGAAGGCGAGATGGCCGACCGGAAGACGAGCCCCGTCCGCTTGTGGCCGAGCAGCTGCCGTCGTGCGCAGCCCAGCTGGACAATCTTCTCAAAGTCGCGCCGCAGCTCGGCTTGGCTCGAGACCAGATCGAGGAATTCGTCAAAATCGAGGACGCCATTACCATCCCGGTCGGCGGCGCAAAAGATGGATGCGAGCTCGTCCTGCTCGGCGGCGTCCATGCGTCCGTGCGACGCACTCGCAGACCGAGACGGGCATCGCTTCCCTCGGTGCAGCGCGACCACCTCGCGGAACTCGGTGAGGCAGAGCCCGCCATCACCGTCAGCGTCTCCAGTGACGAATGCCTGCCGGATCGCCTCCGAGCGGTGCTCGCGCATCTCGCTCTTCCACGCCTTGCTGATGGCCTCCTCCATCAGCGGCTCGCCGCTCTGCAGCATGGCCTCGATCACATCAGAGCTCGCCGTGCGATAGTACTTGCGCAGTACGTACTCAAAGGAGGGAGCTTGGTCGACCACCCACGTAGGGCCAGGTAGGACCAGGTAGGACCAGGCGTAGGAGGCCATCTCACCATCCCTGCGCTGCTTGAGCTCCAGATCCTCCAGCGAAGGCACCTCGCTCCGCTGCTTCGCGCGCAACGCCTTGGCAAGTGGCGAGCGTCTTGACGGCTTCACAGGTGGGAGTGCGCCACCCTGCAATGCCTGCTGCAGCTCGGAGGCATCGACAGCTGGGACGTCTTGCAGTAGAATCGGCGACTTTGAAGTCCGGTACGGCTTCCAGTTCTCATGCTGGCTGCCCGTCTTCTCATGCTGCTGCTTGATGAACGCCATGATCAGGGCCTTGACGTCCTGCTGCACGTGCCCGGGCAGCCGAAGTTGCTGCTGCTGGCGCCGGCCAGCTTGGCTGATCGGTGACAAGGCTTGCTTCACTCTCATCGGCGGCGAGCTCTTCAAGTGCGTGGGTGAGTACGTGGCCAACGTCTGAGCTGCCGTCTGCTCCAGCTTATCGAGCAGCGCTGCGAGCGCCTTTGGCGGTTTGCAGGCTGGAAGCGCCTTGGGCGGATTCATCTCTGCAGTTGTACAACAGCCAGCGCGGGCTGGGTCTTCCATCGGTGCTGGCGCTATCGCAGAGCGGCGACGGAAGGCAAGTATGATCGAGCAGAGGTCGGGACCGCCGTTGCCGCGCGGCCGTTTCCCATCGTCGAGCAGCACGTTTCGGTGCGAATACGCTGGAGAGTCCAGCACTGTGAGCGGCAGGGCGCACAGCACTCGTCTCGTCCCATCTCACTGTGCAAGTCGCACAAACGATTCAATGCCGCGCAGGGCACCCCACTCGGATATGGCCGTCAGCGTGCCGTCCGATCCATCGACGCCCAGTTCGAGCGTGTAGGACTCGTCCATGCCGAGGCCGAGCGGTGAGGGCTTCTCGTTGTGGACATGAACGATAAGTGCACCGAATGCGCTAGTCTCTGCGCTGCCGGCCGCACACGAGTCCAAGTCGGCCGTGGCCGATTCGCGCACGCCAGGCACGCGCACGCGAAGATGAGGTAGCTCGGTCGTCAGGTTGAAGAGCGTGCCCTCAGCGCGGCGGAAGGCTGATGTGAGCAGCTCCCGACAGCAGCCAGCCGATTGCAAAAAGATGGGCCGTGCGGCCGCTGGCAGCACTGCCGTTCGCTTCTTTCCGCTGCTGGCTGCTTGAGGGCGTGGCCACAGTGGTAGCTGCTCCTCGGCCGTCCATGTGGATCGCTTCCACATGTAAAGCAGAAGTTTCAAAGGCGATCTGATGGGGCGGCCTAATCCCATATGTTTCAGTCCTGTTTCGCCGTCCTCAAATCGTTTTCACCATTTTTGTGCACGAGCTTTTCGCGCTCAGGTCTCGCAATCTACATGCTACTTGTATTTTGGCCGACGATCTCCTTTCCCCATTCCGAATTTCCGAACAGAAAACCCACCCCAATCATGCCCTAAACGTTGCCTTCGGCCGCAACGTCCGCTCTATGCAACTAAATCTATTGTCACCTCATGAGCTAAAGCTGTGAGAGTTAGATTCATGTACATGTAATGAATGGTTTCGTCACGCGTTTACGGAGGCCTCGTTTCACTGCGTGCAACTGACACGTGACACGTCGCCCAGTCACTTCCGACTTGCATCCACAGAAGCCACAACTTGGCCGTCGCACGTATTGAAGCGTTGCTCGCGCGTCGAGCGGACAAGACTGCGGCGTGCTGACGGTATTGGAGCCCGATGATTGACCACTAGGATTCCATCGTCGCTGCGTCGGCGGGCAGGCGCTTTTGTTAACAGTGAAACGAGACACAAAGGAGAACAGCAACCAAATCTCTTGAAATTCGGGAGCTAAAGCGGTGCGATTTATAATTCATGTATTGAATGGTTTCGTCACGCATTTACAGCGGCCTCGTTTCACTGCGCAACTGACACGTCGCCAGCCGCCTCCGACGTGCATCCACAGAAGCCACACGCGTCGGCATTTGCAAAGCTCGAAATGGTCGGAGGCAAAGTCAGCACAGCAGAAGGGCTGACAATCGGGCGCATCCGAATCGCCGGCAACGGTCGACTTGCATGCGGCCGCCAAGGTGGCAGTTGTCACAGCCGATACTAGCGCTGGCGTCGCACTGGCGCTCACAGCACCGCTGTTCTGCGCACAGAATGGGCAACCGCTGCATTTGCACCACGCGCACCGTCACAGGCGAACGCCGCGCCACACCACTCACAGCAGCCCACGGTTGTCGAGCCGCCCTCAATGCTGGAGTTTGCTCTGCTGTGGCTTGTGCCCCGCGGTGGCCATGAAAGTGAGCAGGACTCTTGGTGGGCGACCCCGTCCCGAAATGGACCGAAGTTGAAAATTATTATGTTGCCCTCTTTTGTCTGTGTATTTATTGCAAACGCGGGTGTTTCGCAAGCGGATTCGAGCACTTGTCTAAATTGGAAGTACCAAATGCGTCGTGTCGAGCACCTTCCTTAATAGGAAAACGCTCAAGATGACGCTCTTCCGAATCTGTGAATCTTTTTTCCCCATCAACTGTGTTGAATTTTGTTCTAAGCGCCGTATCGAGCACTTTCCTATTTTGGAAGGGGTCCAAACGACGATTTGCCGAATCCGAGATGCTAATGAGACTTATTTTATGGCCAGGAAGCCCAAGGATTGGGAATGGCAAATGGTTGCGTGAAGAGTATCAAAAGTCTCTTTGTTGCGATAGCCAGCTATGTCCTATGTCAACGTCTACAAGGCTGAGCATCAAATTTCGTTTTGTGGCGTTACATGTAAGCTCATCAGGAGACCAGTCCGCCTATGTGAGCCTCTGGAATCGTCGAAGGACAGCAAACCGGCGCATAACAGGTTGCAGTTCTCATTGAAACAACCAAAACAGAGGCGCTTCTCAACTCTCAAAAGTCTGGAGTTCTAAGGTCTGGAGAAATTGATGGGAAGTCGGTGAGGTTCCTCTTGAGCGCATCGAGGATTTGATGGTCTCCGACTTCACAAACAATTATGGGCATGTGCAGCATGAACGAATCGCGAGGAAAAGCAAACAACTATGGGCATGGGCAGCATGACCGAGCTGTGAGGAAAATGGAGACGATTACATTGCTGAAGAGATCAAGCAGCACGGTACACAGCTATGATTACATTGCTGAGGAGATCAAGCAGCACGGTACACAGCTATGACCTATGAGAGTTACACTCAAGATCTATGAGAGCACGTCGTGTTGCAAGTCGGGGAGGTGTGCATTAATTCAGCTGCCTACGAGTCTCACGATGTGTGAAGCAGGATTTGCTACCGATGCGGCACACGCTCTTCGAGACATGTGGAGGCTCTGCCAATCACGACTCTTGGTCTGTGGACCTATTCGTGCGACACCCGGCCCCACCCACGCTATCCAGGGCGGCGCCAAATCAGGCAGATTGGTGGACCGCGAACATGGGGAGCGTGTTTAGCTGATCAGAAGCAACATCCGACCGCGACATTTACCGCGGCATTGTGCTGGCAGCGGTGCAGCAGAACGGCTGGGCGCTCCAATACGCAGCCGAGTCGCTCAAGGCCGACAAGGACATTGTGCTCACAGAAGTCGGTCGGGGGAGGTGTGCATTTATTCAGCTGCCTACGAGTCTCACGCAAAAAACCTAGAGCTCGATCATGTTGGTGACTGTGCCGAGGCTTACAGGTTGTAGTGTTTGCAGCGAGACTGGGAGATGCGCTTGTCGGCGCGTGGCCTACCGCTGCCACGGGCGCTCTGCGATGGTATGTGACCACGAGGGCTGTGGCAAGAGCTTCTCGCGTTCGACCGCTCTCACGAGGCACAAGTGCACGCACACGGGCGAGAAGCCACACGTATGTGACCACGAGGGCTGTGGCAAGAGCTTCTCGCATTCGACCGCTCTCACGAGGCACAAGTGCACGCACACGGGCGAGAAGCCACACGTATGTGACCACGAGGGCTGTGGCAAGAGCTACTCGGATTCGAGCGCTCTCACGAGGCACAAGCGCACGCACGCCACCAAAAAAGAAACGGACGGGACAAAAAAACAACCTCGAAGCTGCAACCACTCGACGCGGCAATGGCTTACGTGAATTCGCAAGTTCATTTAGTCAGTTTCGTCGCGGTCCACCCACCCTCACCACAAGGTCTCAAAGGACGGTTAGGGTCAGAAACAATTAATTCATGCATCGCGCATGGTTCGATCCATGGATCCTGCGATCCTCGTCCTGTCATCTGCCTCATCAGTACAAGTCTATCTAAAATTTAGACAACCAAACAGAAGCCTAACAAAAATGTGCTCCGGAAGCTTGAACTTGACATGAAATACACGACGTCCGTCGAGACGGTGGTGGAGTGAGCGTGGGGGGACCGCGAAGAAACTGAACTGAACTGAACTGAACTGACATACACAACACGGACGAGACATGTTTAGTCAACTCTGCACCTACAAAACAGCCCCTGCCTGGAATCCAGGGCAGCAGCCTTAGAGTCGCGCAAATGCGCACCTCGATCGTCTTGTTGGCGGTCCTCATTTGCGTAGATGCCTTGAGAACCATGCCGCCCACAACGTCTACTCGCGGCGCGCATCCATTCATCGCTGGCGCTGTCAGCAACACGCCACCACGCGTTGCGACACCCAACAATGCTCATCCGAGCAGAACCATCGTGCCTCGTCTCAACTTACTCACCACCGCCAGTTCTGCTGTGCTCGGAGCCGCTAGCTTTGTAGCACGCCTACCAGCTCCTATTTTGCTCTCCCTCGCTGTCGTGTCGGAGATCGGTGGGACCGCCCTTTAGCGACGATGAGCGGTAGTGACGCGTTCTGTTCACAATCGAGTCGCTCAGCTGTAGCGTTCTGTTCACACACGAGTCGCTCTCCGTTCACAGTTAGTTCCGGAAATGTGAACTTTTGTTTTTTTGTTTTTTTGTTTTTTTTCATGGATTGGTGCGGCCTCGCGGCCGCCCGACCCGCGCACTGGGTGCCGGACGCGCACGCACTCTGCTGCTTCGCGTGCGGCACCTCCTTTGGCGCGCTCATCCGGAGGCACCACTGCCGGTGTTGCGGCGCCGTCTTTTGCCACGCGTGCTCGTCCCGGTCCACATCGTTACATGGGTGGGGACTGGAGCAGAGCGTGCGCGTGTGCGAGGAGTGCTACAGCTTCGAGGTGAGCCAGCTGCCGGTGCTCCTCGCGGGCGATCTCTTCTGGAGGACGGCCCGGTGGACCGGCACGCGCTCCGGCCGCTACCTGCGCCTTTCAGCTGACCAGAGCGCGATCATATGGACGACGTGGCGCGACGACAGCGGCGCTGAGACGAGCGCCGAGCGCACGCTGCCGCTCTCCAACCTCAGGTTCGTATCTGTCGCGCAGGACGGCCGTCGCATCGAGCTGCACAAAGACGGCGGCGAGATGCTCTCATTCGAGGCGGAGGCGGCCCAGACGGCGGCATGGGCAGCGGCACTCGCGCGGCTCGTGGCGATCCTGAAGCAGCGGCACTCGTACGAGCGGCTGTACGGCGGCAGGATCGAGAGCTTCTCGCCGCGCTCCAAGGCCATCCTCGCGCCACGCATACGCCTCTGCCTCGAGAGGCGCCAGCAGCAGCTCGTCAGCTCGAACCAGGCAAAGCTACTCGCCGCGATGAACCCTAATTAGGCAAAGCTACTCACCGCGATGAACCCTAATTAGGCAAAGCTACTCACCGCGATGAACCCTAATTAGGCAAAGCTACTCACCGCGATGAGCCCTTGCCAGCAGGGTCGCCCATGCGGCCGCAGCCGCAGCGATGGCAAGGAGTTCGCCGCCACCGTAAGCACCGCCTCCGCCGCCGCCGCGTCGACTGGAAGCGCCGCGAGCGCCGCGATGCCGCGGACAGTCTCATTTGGCGCCATCAACGGCAACATCCCGATTAGGCATGAGGCCTTATGAGGCGCGCGACTGGGGCTCATTAGGCCTCATTAGACGACTCGCCTCCATTCCCCGAAGGGCTATGGGCTCATTAGGCCTGATTAGGCGACTGGCCTCATTCCCGAGGAAGGCGCCTATAGCTTCACGTGGCGAAACCGCCATCTGCTCGAATGGCGCCTCGCGCCTCGGCCGGAGGCAAGCCGATTGTACATTTTGGTGCAGCCCCGCTTCGGTGCCAGTGACACACCAAGCTGGCGGCGATCGCACCAACCCTCTCACTACGGCGCTCGCGCTCACTACGGCGAGAAGGACGCGTGGCTGATCTTGAGATCTGCGTGAGCGTGGCGCCGCCGCAGATTGCGCAGAGATTGCGCCCATGTTCGCATATGCACTGTTCATAATCATATGTGCCCGCAATAGGTCCTGCCATGCCCGGCTAAGCCGACTACGATGCTGCTCCGCGGGGGCGTGCAACTGGCCTGTGAAGTGGCCGAAGTGTGATTCTCCTCACACTGTATCATATACCTGCCTTTCCTATGAACACCCCATCTAGTTTCCCCGGAGGAAGTCAAGTCAAGGCCATACATAAACAGCAGAGACAACCATTGACTTGACTTGACTTGACCTTCACAACCGGGGGGGACTACGGGACTTGGCTTTTGCGAAATGCGCAGACCCCTACCCGACACCATTGCGATGGGCTACGCCGATTGGGGCGAGTGCGACGCGAAGATTATGACCGCCGCTGCGAACGGCGTCAACGTTATCGTCTGGTTCGCCTTGAGCATGACCCTGGACGCCTCGGGTGTGCCGCACATCGGCGGTGGCCCCAACCTCACATGTGTTGCCAAGACAGCGGCGGATCTGAACTCGCAGGGCCTGCCAACCCATCATTTGATCTCAATAGGCGGATGGAATGGCGCACATCCCGATCCAGCGGCGTCGGCCGACGCGTGGTGGGGCGCACTGAGCGCCTACGACACGGCGGCCGAGGCGGCAGGCCTCCCAGGTGGCTTCGATGGCATCGACTGGGACATTGAGGGCAACGATTCGCCGAGCTCCACGAGTAACCACTTCCCGCCCGAGGAGCTACGGCTGCTCGCGCGCATCTCCGAGCTCGCCAAGGCGAATGGTAAGCTCGTCGCGATGGTGCCCGCGCAATCGTACCTTGACGCCTCGACGAGCGAGTTTGCTCTGGACGTGCTGCGCGCACCGCATTGTGGCTGGCACGACGAGTTCAAGTACCACGGGCGCAACGCGTACGCCGCGGTGCTCGCGCTCGCGAAGCCCGACACCTTTGACCTCGTCTCGTTGCAGCTCTATGAGAGTTGGAGCCAAGCGAATTGCATGCTCTCGTCGCCGGCACACGGCGGTCAAGGCGTGGGGCTGGCGGCGTACCTGGACGGTCTGGTGCGATCTCCCTTGATTATCCTTGATGCACCGTGAGTACCCTTGATGGGCGCGTACCTGGACAGTCTCGTGCGCGCCCAAGGTTCAGACGCAGTGCCCCACGCCCATGTGCCCCCCGCCCTCTCCGCTGCGTCTGTGCACTCTCCTCACCATCATGTATGCGCTGCGCGCTGTGCGCCGTGCGCCTTGCGCCGTGCGCCGTGCGTGTGTGCTTCAGGTGCGCGCCATGGAGACGGGCTGGCGCGTCGATTTTGGATTGGAGCCGGCCCTCGGGTTGCCGAACCAGACAGTGAACGTGCCCGCGAGCCGCCTGCTACTCGGATTGGGCAACGGCTGGACTGGCCAAGGCGGCTGCGTAGACGAGCCGTGCAAAGCTCTGTGGGTCGAGCCCGAGGCACTCAAGACGGCGTGGGCGGCGCTCGGGTCTCGCCGCGCCCGCGGGCTCTTCTTTTGGGACATTGGCGACGAGGGCCTCGCGAGCGGCGTGGCCGCAGAGCCCATCTACCTCGCTCGTACCTTCAACGAGGTGCTTGGCACTAGGGGGACTCGGGGCGAGGGTGCGGCTGCGGGCGGGGGCGCCAAAAATGAAATGGTTGAGCTGCAGAACCAGATTGTTTCATAACTGTTATTGGGCGTTGTGCATGTATAGCTGGTGGTGTCCGGGGATAATGCTTGCCGGCCTGCCTACAAGTTCAAGTTCAAGTTGCTTTGTTTCTTCAAGTTCCGCGCTGTGTTGGGCTCGGCAGAGTACGTTGAAACTGGAGCGCTCGCAGCTCGAGCACGCGGTGCCGTGTTGGCTCGACCATGCCCACCACCTCGATTGCCATCCCACTAAAAGGGCGCGAGAAGCCCGTCGACCTGCCTAAAGAATACAAAAAAGTGCTGGAAAACGAGCTGCACGTGCGCTACCTCGAGTCCATCGGCGCGGCACCGTCGAAGGCCAACATGTCGGTGATCCGGCGGCACCTTCCGCCCGACAAGTGCAAGTTCCACACGGCGTGGAAGTCGCGTGGCTGGGTTTCTGACACGCTCTACATCACGCTCGAGGACCCGGCGCAGTCGGCGAAGGTGCTGGCCATGCGCAAGGCGGCCGCAGCTGCAGCCGACCTCTCGGCGATCGATAAGCTGCCGGCATCGCTGCTGCAAGGCGACGTATCCGGCGGCGAGGAGGAGGAGGAGGACGATGAGCCGGATTTGGAGGTGGCCGTGAGCGCGCCGAGCGGTGCGATGAGCTTCGCGGACGCGCAGCGCTCCTTCCTGTACCCTTTCAAGCACGTGAGCGCACCTAAGCCACGCCACGCCCGCGTCGGCGCGGCGATGAGCGCGCCGCCAGCAGGCTCCACGTCGCCTTCGTGGCGGCGCGCGGGGGAGGCAGGCGCGGGCAGCTCGGTGGCGGCCTACGCGGCGCACCGTCCGTCCGCGTACGGCGATGCGGAGGAGGAGGAGTACGGCGATGCGGAGGACGGCGAGCGCCGGCGTAGTGGCGGCGCCAGCGAGGATGACGACGGTGAGCTTCCGTTCCCGCCTGGCACCTTTGACTTCTCGTCACGCGACGCGATCCGCTACGCGCCGTTCACCGAGCGTGAGATCTATGCCGAGCTCGCCGAGCCGCTCGAGCTGCACACCAAAGACATTACGAGGCTGCAGCAGGAGTTTCTGAACATGTTCCCCTTCGAGCGGCTGCGAACGAGCGAAGCGCCCGCGGCGGGCGCCGGCGCGCCGGGCAAGGGCCTACCCTCCATCAAGTCCTCGACGGCGCCGCCGGAGCTCATGCGCGCTGTATTGAGCACGAACTCAGCGGTGGCGGTCGCGCCGATGGAGCCGATCGAGGCCGCCATTCGAAAGGAGCTCGGCTCTGCGCGTACGGCGCGCTTCATTGGTATCCTCGCCCTCTTCCTCTACTGGGCTCACCTGCCCGAGCGATGCCGAGTCGCGCGCGACGACGAGCGACTCGCGAAGCTGCTCTGCGCCGTCCAGCAGTACTTTGCCACGCTGCGCACGCGCATGATGCGAAAGCGCTCGTCGATCATGCGCACGCTGCCGGTGCTGCTCCTCTCCGCGCGCGCCACCATCGAAGGTCTCTTTCGAGCCGCGTTCAAAAAGTGGTGGACCACCCGCGACGGCAAGGCCACCCTCGCTGCCATGGACCGCACGATCGAGGAGATGTTCGACCCGTGCATGTACCACACGCACATCGCGCCACTCGAGTCGTCGACGGACGCGATCCGGATCGCTGCGCGCCAGGGGCTCGGTGTCCGACCGCGCGGATCTGTGCAGGCCAACCTCCTCACCACCTCGACGTTGATCTCGACTGCTCTGCCCGCGGCGCCTCCCGTGCAGCGCCGGCGCACCCTCCTTGCGGACTCGCGGCTGCCTGACACAGAGCAGCAGATGGCAGATCTCGCCACGACGAGCGTGCGGCACGTGCTGCTCAAGGCCGCGCGCCATCGCACCAACGCCGCCGAGGCCGCTGTCGAGGCCACGCGCCTCGTCGACGGCATGATCGTGCGCCCCGCACCCGGCGCGAAGACCGCCCGAGACCGTCAAAGAGAACAGTCGGACGCGTGACACGAGTGACACGCGAACGACGGGAGACGATGGCGCTTGGCGTGGGTGCGATCACGGTTCACGCCACGTCGCGTGTGGGTGTGCATGCGCAGTTTCGTTTGTATTTTCTAACGTAGTTCGAGTTCATTTCAACAACGTAGGTCGTATTAGCAAAGCTGTGGGTGCGAAAACTTTTGGAAAACCAGAGCGAGGCCCTCACCCAGCACGCTTACTGTGCGGGTGCGCTTTCCCTCACGTGATCTCCTCTCAATGCCGCCCGTTGCGCTGGTGTCAGCCCGCCTGCCTGCCGCGCTGACGTTGATTCGCTGAAGTCGAAGAGCTCGTCATTCGCCGGCAACGAATCGCAGCGCAGAACCATCCGCGTGCCAAAGATAGAGATGATGACAAAGGCGGCGATGAATATTGCTAGAAAGGAGCTATCGTACTGCTTCATCACGGATGCGATGCCATCCACAGGCGCACATATGATGGCGAGAATCACGACCGTAGAGACTAGGCGGCCGTCGAGCCAACAGGAGAACATGGACGAGCGACTAACGGGCTGTGAAAAGAAGTCACAGGGGAGTCAAGTCAAGTCAAGTCTAGTCAAGTCAAGAAAAGAAAAGGCGCGTGAACTAGGCAGCGTGCTTGACAATGGAAGAACGAAAACTTGGACGCGTCAACTTGTAGCCATGCCAATCGCTCCCTCACACTGCCTCTCTTTAGACTTTACACCGACGATCGGCGATCGCGATTCGTCGGTACGTCACGTCGACCCTCGACATGGAGTTGGACCCAAGGATCCACGCATGCAGCCAAGGACCCACGCGCCGCACACACGGCACCCGCGCATGCACCCCCGCGCCGCGCGCCAGCGCATACCGACCACTGCTCGCGCGTCAGCTCCCGAAGGCTCGTCAGTCTCGTCAGTCTCGTCAGTCTCGTCAGTCTCCCACCTGCGCCACCATGACATCAATAATGTCACCACTTTCCATCTCAAGTGACTTGGGAGACTGAGTCTCCCCGATGCGTGCGCCGTCAAAAAGAAACCTCACAGATTCCATCGCGACGCCTTGACGCATGCACCACATGCGCATGAGCCGCCCGAGAGGCATCGTCGGCTTGCACCTGAAGTACACCTCGACGCCATCTTGTGAGACCACCTTCAAAGACATCTTCGACCAGGGCCAGTCGCGCCGCCTCACCGCCTTTCCGCGAGCGGCCGCCTGAAGTCGCTGCGCTGCCGCGATGCGCAAGATAAGCTCTGCCGCATCGGCCCCTAGCCGCGTCTCCAAACAGGTGCGTATCTCTCCATGCTGCTGCCGAAGGGCCAGGGAGAGTTCGAGCGAGCGATCCTCCCTCGACGCCAGATGGACCATCTCGTCCTCGAGTTCCACTCGGCGCTTGCTTCGAGCCAGCTCTTTCTCGGTCAGTAAGCCGTACTCGAGGAACTTTGCGTCGAGAGCAGCGCACGCGCCCACGGGGTCTTCGTATTCTTCCCAGTCAGGCACGGCCACGAGCTCACCATGCGAGCCGTCGAGTAAGCCTCCTTCGTACATCAGAGTGTTCTCCAACGTGCCCGCTCGATAGTATCGGGAGACATGGATCGCTGAGGCCGCTGCGTCGAACGGCTGCTCCTGATACTGACGTAGCATATCCTTTCCGTAAAAAAGATAGCCATACTCGTTCACGAGGCTCTGAATCTTTTGCTCCGCGAGCGATGCGACGTGCTCGCTCGGCCGGTAGCAGTGCACCACTTCGACCACATTAGGCGCGTGGAAGTCCGCGAGCAGTCGGCCCAACTCCCTCAGCCTCACCAGATGGCACGCGTACATGGTCGCCGTCCACTGCATCGTCTCTGGAGAGAGCGAGATGTACTTGACAAGCGTTACGCGCACATCGTTAGCGCTCTCGTCTTCTTCCTCGTCCGAGTCGACAAAGTCGGAGGATATTGACTGAAGGAGGGCGAGGTGATTCACATTCACAGAGTCGAGCACCGCTCGGGCTGCGGCGGCGCCGGGGCGCCAGGCAAGGATCAGCTCGCTGCCTTCGACGAGGGAGGGCATGAGGCCAGTTGGGTGAGGCCGCAGCTCCTCGTAGTACTCCCGGCCGGCGACGCGCTGAGCAAGGCACACCAAATTAGGAAGGCTCACCAGATTAGGAAGGCTCACCAGATTAGGAAGGCTCACGTGAGCGTCGGCACACAGCCTCGAGACGAGCGTACCCAGGGGACTCGCCCCGTAGGTGCACCCCTGCGAGTATTGTACCTCGTGATGCCCTGGCGCGCCGGGGCCAAGATAACTCGCAAGGGTCACGGTCACAGCCGGCGGAGCGGTCACGGGCGCGCGGGGCGCACGGCGATGAGGACGGTGCGCGGGCTGTTGCGCAGCGGCGAGCAGCGGTGCCGGCGCGGGCGCGGATCCGCCGAACGTGAAGGTGGGCGAAGCGCCGAACGTGAAGGTGCTGGGCGTCGTGCTGGGCGAAGATCCGAACGTGAAGGTGCTGGGCGTCGTGCTGGGCGAAGCGCCGAACGTGAAGGTGCTGGGCGTCGTGCTGGGCGAAGATCCGAACGTGAAGGTGCTGGGCGTCGTGCTGGGCGAAGCGCCGAACGTGAAGGTGCTGGGCGTCGTGCTGGGCGAAGCGCCGAACGTGCCCGTGCTGGGCGTCGGTATGGGCAAAGATGCACCAACGCCAAAGGTGAGAAGTGACGACGAGGTGGTCTGGGCGTCGTGCTGGGCGTCGACGGCCGTCCGCCCGGATGCACTCGATGGGCTGGGCGCCGTGCTGGGCGCCGTGCTGGGCGTCTCCAGGGCAGGCAGGACCCCACGTGTGGCCTTGGGCCTCGCCTTCTCGGCATCGTCAGTCGCCTTCTCGGCTTCGTCAGTCGCCTTCTCGGCATCGTCAGTCGCCTTCTCGGCTTCGTCAGTCGCCTTCTCGGCTTCGTCAGTCGCCTTCTCGGCTTCGTCAGTCGCCTTCTCGGCTTCGTCAGTCGCCTTCTCGGCTTCGTTAGTCGCCTTCTCGGCTTCCTCAGCCACCTTATCGGCTTCGTCAGCCACCTTCTCGGCTTCGTCAGCCACTGCCAGATCAAGAGCCTCGACTTCAGTCGGCGCAAGTTTCCTTCGGAGCATCTCCACCTGCGCTTGCACCTGTGAATGTGAACGAGGGACCGCTTGCACCGTCTCACAGCCGGCGCTCAGGGCGGCGCTCAGGGCGGCGCTCAGGTCCACGTGCTCAGCTGGCAGACGATCGGCGAGTGCTCGTGCCGGCGCTTCCAGCCCCGGGCCCGTCGGCGTCATGTTGGGCGCCATGGTGCTTGAGCGCCCCGCCGCCGCCGCCATCCCCTCCGCGTCCTCCGTGGCGCGCGCCTCCTCCGAAACCGACTCGTTGACCTGTGGGGAAGGCGAGGCGCCGTGGTGAGCACGTGCATGCGCCTCCTCCGAAACCGACTCGTTGACCTGTGGGGAAGGCGAGGCGCCGTGGTGAGCACATGCATGCGCCTCCTCCGAAACCGACTCGTTGACCTGTGGGGAAGGCGAGGCGCCGTGGTGAGCACATGCATGCGCCTCCTCCGAAACCGACTCGTTGACCGAGGTGTAGGCCTGCGAGCCGATGAAGTCGCCCACAGTCTCGTCGCGGCGTGCCACGAAGCGCTCAATGGCGCCAGGGCGGCCGCGGAGGCTCTCGCAGTCCAAGCGCGCCTCGGGCCGCGCGCGCACCCGAAGGACGAGGCTGAGCCGCGAGGCACCATTGTGGGATGAGCCTGTGGTGCCTGTGGGGACTCTGTGCCTGGTCGCGCCGATGGCAACGGTCTCGTCGTCGGCCACTGCAGCGGGCACCAGCCCAGCTGTCGCACGGTGCAGCGTGGCACCCGTCATGATGACAATGCTGTTGCCGTCCTCGCAGGGAGTAACCCAAGACCTCGCCACGCGGTCATACACCTCAAGCGTCGCTTGGCCGCAAACGAGCGTAAGCAGCCCGCGGTCCTCGTGCTCCTCGCAGCCGCCGCCTGCATCATATCGCATCGCGCTCAAGAGTGTCTGCTCGTGCGCGCCAACCAGGGTCCGGAGGTGCGCGCGCTCAACGCCAAGAAGGTCGCACACGTCATCCATCGTCGTGTCCGCCTTGTGCTGCAGACACACCTTGAGCGAATGGAGAGGCGAAGGGCCGAGGTTAAGGATGGTCTTCGTCGTGCCGTCCGGCCTGTGCACCATCCGCTTTGCAAGGCCGCAGGCCTGGGCCTCATCCGAGGAGAGGGCCTCCTTCGCCGCAAGTCGAGCATCGCGCAGCAGCTGCCGCTCCGCGCTGCTGAGCTTGACCACGGCGTAACCTCTCTCATGAAGTTCCCATGCACCCGCGGAGCTCAGCGGCCGCATGCGCGGGGCGGCGGATACCGTGGTCGGTGAGAGCGTTACGCGTTTGCTTTCCGGCGTGCTTAGGAAGCCGGCCTTCATGTCTTCGCGCCCCTGCGTCAAGTTTGGTTTCGTGCGAAACGAATTTCCCAAATTTGGAACAAATGTCGCTCTCCAACCAGGAAAACTCGTTCTGCCTAACACACAGCTGTACCTGTACATAGGCCCTCCCCTGATCGACGATCTAATCGCCGTCTATCTCGGTGCTTGATGACGAACAAGAGACGGCGAGGCATGCGGCGACGAGTCACACTGGAGCATGGAGGGGAGCTCCTCCTCCCTTCGCCTCTCCTCCTCCATCTCCACCTCCTCGTCCTCGTCCTCTTCGGCCATCTTCTTCCAGCTCGGCCCTCGCCGATGTCCTCGCTCCTCGCGCCCGAGCCGGGTCGCATGACCGCCGACGCGCCCGTTACGGCGCGCGGCTGCGACTCGTTTCGCGGCGCGTTGCGCCACGGCTTCCATACGTGCGAGCACGTCGACTGCCATTGTGGGGAGTGCGAGCACGTCCCCAGCCGCGCCTGCAGCCTTTCCGGCGACAGTATTGGCACTAGCCTTGCGCTGGACGCTATCTGGCTCCGCCAAATTGCGATCGTCATCAGCCAAATTGCGATCGTCATCAGCCAGCCCGTCACGAAGCCAATCGTGAAAGTCCACTGACGAAATCCGTCCGCCGCCGCCGCCGCCGCCGCCGCCGCCGCCGCCGCCGCCGCCGCCACCGCCGCCGCCGCCGCCGCCGCCGCCGCCACTGCCATGAGCGCCGTCATGAGCGCCGTCGCCAAGTGCATCGCCGCATGCGCCAGCACAAGCGCCGCCACCGGCTCGACCAGCACAAGCGCCGCCCTCATCTGCTGCCAAGGCCAGCTGCTGTGCGCCGCCCTCGTCCCCATCGACCGTCCCCACAGCTCGGCCCCGTCCCCACAGCTCACCCTCGTCCCCATCGACCGATTCGGGCCGAGCGGGCCGTTGACGAAACCACTGTGAATGTGAATGTGAATGTGATCGAGCGCACCGGAGCCAGGTCAGAGGTCATCATCGGTGCTCAGAGGAGTTCATCAGAGGCAATCACACCTGCGGGATCGAGAGGCAATCAGAGGCAATCAGAGGCAATCACACCTGCGGGATCGAGAGGCAATCAGAGGCAATCAGAGGCAATCACACTTGCGGGATCGAGAGGCAATCAGAGGCAATCAGAGGCAATCACACCTGCGGGATCGAGAGCATCCAAAGCAGATCGAGCGTGGGCACGATGATGAGGGTCAGTGGCACGAGGATGGCTGCCACCTGATTCGAAAGCCATCGGATCGTCTCCGCACTTGCTTCGCCACCGCCGCCGCTGCCGCCGCCGCCGCCGTCGCCGCCGCCGCCGCCGCCGCCGCCGCCGCCGCCACTGCCGCCCAAGTCAGCGAGGTCGGTGGCGTCCAAATCGTCCAAATTTGGTCTGGCCGCCCAAAAGTCGTAGTCGAGCTTGTAGAGGAGCGAGACGATGCAGCTCGAGACGAGTGGGAAGGTGAGCGCAGCCCAAGCAGGCGAGAATGGGCACATGGCCGCGGCGAGACGTCGACGGCGCTGGAGCGCGCACACGAGTGTGAGGCAGAGCGAGAGGCAGTTGAGAAGGAAGCATGTATTCTTGCCCGTCTCGCCGAGCAACGGTTTGTGGCTGTTGCCGACCACCTGCCATATTTGGTGAATCCCAGACAGATGAGTCAGAAGGCGAAATAACTTGCCATATTAGGTAAGGGGGTACGTAGGGGTACGGCTGCGCACCCCTTCTCGCGCTGCGAAGAGCGCCATGGTGACGAACGGCACCGGCGCGGCCATCAAGAAGCAAGTCGGATCGGGTGCGACTGTGACGGGCCTCCATAATGCCCTCAGTAGGCACGGCGGGTAGAGGAGGAAGAACATCGCGCAGCATAGGCCGAGTGCCACGTGCTGCAGCAGCGAGGGTGAGCCGACTACCGGTCCGACGATCGCGAGGCTGTGCCAGCACGCAATCGGTGGCAATTAGTGGCCATCAAGGTGGCCATCACAGACTACCAATCCGACGATCGCGAGGCTCGTACACGGAGAGGTATGCAACTACTCATCAGGGTCATCAGTGGCCAATCAGCGAGGCTGGCACTCGGAGAGGGATGCAACTGCAGACCCGCGCAGAAGTCATTCCAAATATGGAAGTCACTCCAAGGCCGATGACAGCCACCCAGTGCCAATTCAAGGCGCACTCCGTGCCACCCACCTGCCGACGGAGATGCCCGGAGGGAACCAGTAGGGCTCGACGGGTGAGCGTCGCCGCCAGCAAAGGCGGAAGAAGTGGACTGTGAGCACCGTATTGAGCACCCAGCTCACGTGGACAAGCCCGTAGGCGAGCGCGGGCGCGGGCGCGGCACTAGAGGTCCTACCGAGGCCGCCGGCTGGTCTGGGGTTGAGTGACTGGGCCGCGATCAACTGGAGCGCCGTGAGAAGCGTCGAGTGCGCCGCCGTAGCGCGCCGTGATCGGAGCTCCTCGGTGAGAGTGGACCGCCAGCGTCCCAACCTCCGGCTGCAGGTGAGCGCCCGCACGCAGCACACCAAGCACAAAGTCCACGACTCGAACATCATGAAGCTTCGGATCAGCGAGCAGGCGGACTCGTACCCCGGGTAGGTCTCCGAAACTCGATTCAGCAGCCCAGCGATCGCCGCCACGTTGAGCGCGATGCCCCCGATCTGGACGGGCACATCGCGCAGCCGGCAATGCATGCACGAGGAGGAGGAGCCGCCGCCCTGCTTGAGCGTCGCGAGCGCCTCCTCCGTCAGCAGCACCGCCTGCGGCTCGGTCATCGTCATGCCGGGCCTGCGGCACGGACGCCGTGAGCTCCCTTGAATTGGCAGTGGGTGCCTATCGGCGCGGTGATGGACGCGACGAACACAGAACGACTCATGGACCTCATGGTTCCAGCCCAGGGTCCGCGTCACCAAAGCAGTTGCTTTGCATGTTTGTTCTTGAAAAGGTAGGTACCGGGTAGGCGACGCGTGGTCTTGAGGCACCATTCACCCGAACATGCCCGGAATGCCGCAATTGGAATGCCGAAAACAATGGCCGAAAAGTCAAGCTACTGCCAATTGGCTGCTGCCTGGTGGCTTTTCATTCGCCTGCGTCTCCCCCATGCTCTCCCTACCTTTTGCCGATCAACGGCCTGTGTATCGGAGGCGCTGTGTCGGCCACGCCTCCGTCCATGCGATAGCCGGATCTAGGGGCTCCCGTGTGCTTGGGTGTCCGGAGGTCTTACGCGTTGTGTTGAGCAAGAAACCAAAGCTGTGTCGGCCACACCTCCGTCCATAGCGATAGAGGCCCTCGTGCTTGGGGAAAATGCGCGTTGTGTTGAGCAACAGCAGCAACTCCAAAAAAGGCGTCGTCTTGAGGCACGATCGGCGCAAACCGACCCCGAGATCTCTCTGCCGAAAAGACATGGCGGGGCTCATCGATGTCAGTGATTCGGATACTTTGAGCGCCACCGGATTGTTTACCGAATTATCCGATGTCAGTCCAAACCTGGAGGGAAGTCCCTGGCAAGCTGAGCTCGACAGCATGGACATCGCGCGCTCAGCTCACATCGAAAGCATTGCTGAGGAAGACGAGAGGATGGGTGCACCACAGCCATACGCCGATGGCATCAAGCATCGTCACGGGGAGCTTGAGGGCTCAAGCGATCTCCATGGCATCATGCCGATGCCATCACGCCGCGCAAACGGGGATCACGCGCCGACTCCTTCACACGCCGACGCTGACGAAGGCGACAGCGAGGGCAGCGACGAGGGCGAGCGCATGGGCGGGCTGGCGCTCCGCCATGATGGGCGCGATGGTGGGCGCGAGGGCGGCGCGCCCTTCGATGGCCACGACGCCTTCGCCACTTCCCTCGATCGCATCAAGCATCCTCCCGTGGACCGCTTGAGCGAGATCCTTGGCTTCATCCAAAGAAAAGAACCGTGGGAGATCAAGCCAGAGGATGCGAAACTGCTCCTCGTGAGCAAATTAGAAGGGGGGGCCGCTTTGCAAGTGCCGAGCCAGAAACATGCCAAATGGGTGAGCAAGTCTGAGCCGCACGTCTTCTTTGTCGAGAGCGACACACAAGATGCGGGCGACATCGAAGAGAGCGACAGACAAGAAATCTCGACCAGTGGCGCGGATTCGCACACTGTGACTCAATTCGACGACTTTATCGCAGTGACCCGGGCAAGCAGCTCGGCTTCGAAGGATAGAAATTTCCCCAAAAGGGTGGGTCAGTGGCAGCTGGCGCTTCTGGAAGGCCACCCTGATTACGGGAGCGACGTCTTCCGAGGCATTCAGCTCAAAGAGGCGAAACGAGGCAAGCTCAAAGAGGAGAAACAGATAGGCCGTGAGAAAACATCGTGCAGAATCTTTGGCCCGAAACTCGTTCACTCGGTCCTAATCTTTGGCCCGATAGATGAACGAGACCCCGACATGAACAAGAGGCGCAAGGTCGGTGCTGGCTCGAGCTCAGGTGCTGGCCCGAGCTCAGCCTGAGATGCGACATGCGAGATAGTTGATGGTCGCATCCCGCGAGAGCCGTCACCGGCCTTGTGGCAGCTCTGAATAGGACATTCTTAGGTAGGGAGGGAGCTACGTACGGTTTGAGTTACGGGTGCACGCATGCCGCTCCGCGACGGTCGTTACTTACTTACTTACTTACTTGTTACTACTCACTTACTCGTCTCGTTCTCGTCTCACGTCTGCGGAAAGACGCAGACTCAGTCGAGAGAGTCTCGTGGAGCACAACGAGCTGGTCGAGCAGACGATCCGCACTCAAGTCGGATGGGCGCCACGACGGCAGCGGACATGGCTGGCGCGATGAAACCACATCTGTAACAACGTCTGTGGGCGGCGGCGACTGCAGCGACCTGAGCGGCGGCGAGCGCGAGGGCGAGCGCGAGGCGGGTAGCGCGAGTGCCGGTGGCGCGGGCGCGAGAGGACGCACCACAGGCGGCGACGGCGACGGGCGGACAACGCGTTCGGTGATGAGCGCGCGCCGTCGCTCGTAGAGGAACGTGCTCCAGCGGACCGTCGCTTTGGCGAGAGTGTGAAGGATGTGATGGCCGTCGGCGAGGCTGAGCCACCGGTTCGCCCGCGACGACGCTTGCGCGCGTAGGTTCCAAGTAGCACACGCCGCCGTGAGCGCCACGCGCACGCGTTGCTTCCAGAGCAATTGAGCACGCCGAGAGTGTCGCGCGTGGTGTGACCGATCGGTCGTATGTCGCACGCGCCACGCGTCGATGGCAGCGCTCAGCCGACGAACACAGATCGTCGCACGCGCGGTACTGAGCGAGGCAGCGAGCTCGATGGCGTCCTCGCGACGTTCCAAGCGCTCCTCACGCCGAGCCTGCCATGTGAAGAGCGCCCCCGAGAGAGCGTGGCTGCGGAGGGCCGCAGCGGGCTTCAGGAGGCGCCTCGTGCCCAGCGCTGCACTCCTCCAATGCTTCATGCGCCAGAGGAGGCAGCCGCGGTGGCGCGCACCCCATGCCTCAAGCAGCTCGTTACGTAAGAGCTGCCGGCCCGCCGCCTCCACCCAGCTGTGGAAGGCGCGCGCCACGCGTCGCCATGGCGTTGCTGTCATTGATGCCTCGTCCGACTGCTCGAGTTCCCACGTCAATAACGCCAGATGAATGTATTTCGCAACCTGCAAGGGCTTGGTAGCCGTCTGGAGACTGGGACTACGCAGCGGCCGCTGGAGATATCGAGGAGTAGGGACAGAACGCTCGACGGTAGCTTGGGCAGGGACTGTTGGGTGCGGCAGAAGAAATTCATCGGCGTCACCAACGCCGAATGGTGCATGTTGTGATAGTGATTGCTTGAAGAGGCGGCGGAGCAGGTCGCTTGGTTCCACCTTGCACGAGGCACAGAGCCGCGTGAACTTCTCGTCGTTATGCGCAGCTTCCTCCGGGCTCACGGCGCGCATTTGAACTCGTGAAGGAAGGTGTGAGCTGTTTCGGAGATCGAGCTTCCTATTTTGGTGTTGTGGGCGTCTCAGAGGATTACTCCCAGGATTGGACAAAGTCGCCGTGATCCCTTTAATAAAGGAGATCTCGACGGTTCTGTGCTCAGTGCGCAGCGTGACCGTTTCTTGATGTAAATACGCGGCTGAACGGCAACGGGTCCGGGGCAACGCAAACAACGGCCGTGTCGGGCGATTGAAAAGTTGCTGCATGCACGCACCTAATTCAAAAACCGTACGTAGCTCCCTCCCTACCTAAGAATTTCCTATAGAGCTGTCAAGGCGGCGACGGCTCGCTCTCGGGTGTGCGACCATCAACTATCTCGGCGGAGCTCGAGCCAGCATCGACCCTGCGTCTCTTGTTCATGTAGGGGACCGAGTGAACGAGTTTCGGGCCAAAGATTCTGCCCCATATTTTCTCACGGCCGATCTCTTTCGCCTCTTTGAGCTGAATGTCTCGGAAGACGTCACTCCCGTAATCAGGGTGGCCTTCCAGAAGCGCCAGATGAAACTGACCCACCTTTTTGGGGTATGGACTATCCTTCCCAGACGAGCTGCTTGCCCGTGTCACTGCGATAAAGTCGTCGAATTGAGTCACAGTGTGCGAACGCGCGCCACTGGTCGTGATTACTTGTCTGTCGCTCTCTTCGATGTCGCCCGCATCTTGTGTGTCGCTCTCGACAAAGAAGACGTGCGGCTCAGACTTGCTCACCCATTTGGCATATTTCTGGCTCGGCACTTGCACAGCGGCCCCCCCTTCTAATTTGCTCACGAGGAGCAGTTTCGCATCCTCTGGCTTGATCTCCCACCGTTCTTTTCTTTGGATGAAGCCAAGGATCTCGCTCAAGCGGTCCACGGGAGGATGCTTGATGCGATCGAGGGAAGTGGCGAAGGCGTCGTGGCCGTCGAAGGGCGCGCCGCCCTCGCGCCCACCATCGCGCCCATCATGGCGGAGCGCCAGCCCGCCCATGCGCTCGCCCTCGTCGCTGCCCTCGCTGTCGCCTTCGTCAGCGTCGGCGTGCGAAGGAGTCGGCGCGTGATCCCCGTTTGCGCGGCGTGATGGCATCGGCATGATGCCATGGAGATCGCTTGAGCCCTCAAGCTCCCCGGGACGATGCTTGATGCGGTCGTCCTCTTCCCCATCGATGAAGATGGCGAAGGCGTCGTGGCCATCGAAGGGTGCGCCGCCCTCGCGCCCACCATCGCGCCCATCATGGCGGAGCACCAGCCCGCCCATGCACTCGCCCTCGTCGCTGCCCTCGCCGTCGCCCTCATCGCTGCCCTCGCCGTCGCCTTCGTCAGCGTCAGCGTGTGAAGGAGTCGGCGCGTGATCCCCGCTTGCGCGGCGTGATGGCATCGGCGTCATGCCATGGTGATCGCTCGAGCCCTCAAGCTCCCCGGGACGATGCATGGTGCCATCGGCGTATGGCTGAGGTGGTGCACCCATCCTCTCGTCTTCCTCAGCAATGCTTTCGAGTTGAGCTGAGCTCGCGATGTTCATGATATCGAGCGGAACGTGCCAGGGACTTCCTTCCAGATTCGATGATTCGGTAAACAACCCCGTGGCGCTCAAAGCATACGACTCACTGACATCGGATAAGCTCGTTGCCTTCCTTGGTCGTGGAAGATCTTCAAGGACTGGAAAATCTTCCACGGCCGCAGGTCTCGTGACGGCATACTGCACACGGTTAGGCTCGGGCTCTATGGCTGGCCCGCCTCCGCCTTCGCCGCCTCCCCCGCCATCGCGGGCCAGCGAGGTTGCGACTGCGTCCGAGGCCACCTCCGAGCCCGCCCTCGAGCTCCCACGACCCCATCCACCCATCGAGCTCCCAGCATCGCTTCCAGCACCACCGCCATCGCTGCCGAGTAGGCTGCTGCTGCCAATAGAGGAGGGTGGGCCGGGCGGTATCGAGTTGGGCGCACACTCAGACGGTGAGCACACGTTCCAAGGCGCCTGCTGTTTGGCGCGGTGTTCGAGCAGCTGCATGTCGAGCTCGCGGCGGTCGAGCGAGGCTCGAAAGTTGTCGGCAAGACGACGATAGTGGCGACGATAGACGCACGCCAACAGCAGCAGTACCAGAAGTGCAAGACTGGTTGCGAGGGCGGGCACCGCAACTTCAGGCTGCTTGATGAGATCCATCATGCCACGCGGATCTGGCGACAGAGATGATTTCAGAGGGGAGCCTGGTGGTGGTGGGTGCAGTGGCGCTGACGCTGGCGGCGGGCGCGGATGCAGCTGTGGTCGATCTGGAGGCGGCATGAGCGAAGCAACAAAGCAGGTTGCTGCACTCCCAAGGCTTGTGAGCATCGTCGAGCCGAACGATGCGTTGCCGGTGAAGTAGCCCGTCACGAGATAACCGCCCACGCCGTCGTGCGCGAGGGCGCGGGGTTGGGCAGAGCTGCCGCCGGAGCTGCTGCCCGTCTGGACGGCCCAGTCGATGGCGCCCGACGCTGTCACGTGCATCACAAAGGTGTCGGTACTGCCTCGGCTCGTGAGCGACGTCGAGCCAAACGAAATCTTGCCTTTGAAGTAGCCCGTTACGAGAGCACCGCCCACGCCATCGTGTGCGATGCCGTTGCTTTCGGTAACAGACTCGCCGCCCGCCTGGACGGCCCAGTCGATGGCGCCCGACGCCGTCACGTGCATCACAAAGGCGTCGGTACTGCCTCGGCTCGTGAGCGACGTCGAGCCGAACGAAATCTTGCCTTTGAAGTAGCCCGTCACGAGAGCACCGCCCACGCCATCGTGTGCGATGCCGTAGCCTTGGTCCTGAGACACGCCGCCCGCCTGGACGGCCCAGTCGATGGCGCCCGACGCCGTCACGTGCATCACAAAAGCGTTTTCAGTGCCTCGGCTCGTGAGCGATGTCGAGCCGAACGATGCGTTGCCGCTGAAGTAGCCCGTCACGAGAGCACCGCCCGCGCCATCGTGTGCGATGCCGTAGCCTTGGTCCTGAGACGCGCCGCCCGCCTGGACGGCCCAGTCGATGGCGCCCGACGCCGTCACATGCATCACGAAAGCGTCTTCAGTGCCGCGGCTCGTGAGCGACGTCGAGCCGAACGATGCTTGGCCGCTGAAGTAGCCCGTCACGAGAGCACCGCCCGCGCCATCGTGTGCGATGCCGTAGCCTTGGTCTTGGGACGCGCCGCCCGCCTGGACGGCCCAGTCGATGGCGCCCGACGCCGTCACGTGCATCACATAAGCGTCGGTACTGCCTCGGCTCGTGAGCGACGTCGAGCCGAACGATGCTTGGCCGCTGAAGTAGCCCGTCACGAGAGCACCGCCCACGCCATCGTGTGCGATGCCGTTGCTTTCGGTAACTGACTCGCCGCCCGCCTGGACGGCCCAGTCAATGGCGCCCGACGCCGTCACGTGCATCACGAAAGCGTCTTCAGCGCCGCGGCTCGTGAGCGACGTCGAGCCGAACGATGCTTGGCCGCTGAAGTAGCCCGACACGAGAGCACCGCCCACGCCATCGTACTCGATGCCGAAGCCAAGGACCGGGCCGGTACCCCCCGTCTGAACGGCCCATTTGGGGGACTCGATCGTGCTCATGTTGTTCTTCGCATCAACAGTCAGCGGCGGCGAGAACAGCGGCAGCGGCAAAGCCGGCGGCGACGCCGGGGACGGCGGCAAAGTTGGCGGCGGCGGCAAAGATGGAGGCTGCGAGGGCGGCCGCCAACAATAAACAACTTTCACGTCCGGCTGGAAGCAGTACGCTGTGAGATGGCGGAGCTCCAAGCAAAGTCCATCGAACAAGATGCCTCCATAGCAGCAAGCCTCAGGATATTGGCCTTCTCCACACGCACCATAGTTCCCGCAGTTTGCGCACGATGCCGAATATGACTGTGGGCTTCGCGGCGGCGGCGAAGGCGGAACATGTTTTCTGTCAGGCGGCGGAGGAGAGAGAGAAGACGAAGAGGGTGGCAGCGACGGCGGTGGGGATGCCTGGCATTCAACGCTTGCCATCATGTTGAAGCTGAGGAGAAACATCAACCAAACTCTCCAGGGCGCACCTCCTAGCTGCGAGAGTCCTCGCATACTTCCGCTCGCACCTTGCGCCCCGCCTGAAGACGTGCCGCCGACGCGCATCCATCGTACGGCACGCGACGGCGCGCACAGTGTCAAACCCATGGCACACCCTGGGGCGCCGCTGCGCGGCGGCTGCGCGTCGCCCCCTGGTGTAGAGGCCGCAACCACGGCGCGGAAGCGCCGCCGTAGAAAACGAGAAACGTGTGAACCCGTTTTTTTCTCACGTGAACGTGAACACGACAGACGCAACAATCGGTGTTACGGCCCGCTCAGAATACACTCACCTTACACGACCCCATTTGGGTCGTCACCTTATACACGACCCCAATTCCGAACGGAATTCGGGAGCGACCGGAAGCGGAACACAATTTGTTGGCGATCGGCGGGGTGGCACGGCCGTGTCGGGCGATTGAAAAGTTGCTGCGTGCACCTAATACAAGACCCGTACGTAGCTCCCTCCCTACCTAAGAATGTCCTATTCAGAGCTGCCACAAGGCCGGTGACGGCTCTCGGATGCGATCATCAACTCGATCTCGCGGATGTCGCATCTCAGGCTGAGCTCGAGCCAGCACCTGAGCTCGAGCCAGCACCGACCCTGCGCCTCTTGTTCATGTCGGGGACAACGGGAAGTTTCGGGCCAAAGATTAGGACCGAGTGAACGAGTTTCGGGCCAAAGATTCTGCACCGTATTTTCTCACGGCCTATCTGTTTCGCCTCTTTGAGCTTGCCTCGTTTCGCCTCTTTGAGCTGAATGCCTCGGAAGACGTCACTCCCGTAATCAGGGTGGCCTTCCAGAAGCGCCAGATGAAACTGACCCACCTTTTTGGGGTATGGACTATCCTTCCCAGACGAACTGCTTGCCCGTGTCACTGCGATAAAGTCGTCGGCTTGAGTCACAGTGTGCGAATCCGCGCCACTGGTCGTGATTACTTGTCTGTCGCTCTCTTCGATGTCGCCCGCATCTTGTGTGTCGCTCTCGACAAAGAAGACGTGCGGCTCAGACTTGCTCACCCATTTGGCATGTTTCTGGCTCGGCACTTGCAAAGCGGCCCCCCCTTCTAACCTGCTCAGGATAAGCAGTTTCGCATCCTCTGGCTTGATCTCCCACGGTTCTTTTCTTTGGATGAAGCCAAGGATCTCGCTCAAGCGGTCCACGGGAGGATGCTTGATGCGGTCGTCCTCTTCCCCATCGATGAAGATGGCGAAGGCGTCGTGGCCATCGAAGGGTGCGCCGCCCTCGCGCCAACCATCGCGCCCATCATGGCGGAGCACCAGCCCGCCCATGCACTCGCCCTCGTCGCCGCTCTCGCCGTCGCCCTCGTCGCTGCCCTCACTGTCGCCTTCGTCAGCGTCAGCGTGTGAAGGAGTCGGCGCGTGATCCCCGCTTGCGCGGCGTGATGGCATCGGCGTCATGCCATGGTGATCGCTCGAGCCCTCAAGCTCCCCGGGACGATGCATGGTGCCATCGGCGTATGGCTGAGGTGGTGCACCCATCCTCTCGTCTTCCTCAGCAATGCTTTCGAGTTGAGCTGAGCTCGCGATGTTCATGATATCGAGCGGAACGTGCCAGGGACTTCCTTCCAGATTCGATGATTCGGTAAACAACCCCGTGGCGCTCAAAGCATACGACTCACTGACATCGGATAAGCTCGTTGCCTTCCTTGGTCGTGGAAGATCTTCAAGGACTGGAAAATCTTCCACGGCCGCAGGTCTCGTGACGGCATACTGCACACGGTTAGGCTCGGGCTCTATGGCTGGCCCGCCTCCGCCTTCGCCGCCTCCCCCGCCATCGCGGGCCAGCGAGGTTGCGACTGCGTCCGAGGCCACCTCCGAGCCCGCCCTCGAGCTCCCACGACCCCATCCACCCATCGAGCTCCCAGCATCGCTTCCAGCACCACCGCCATCGCTGCCGAGTAGGCTGCTGCTGCCAATAGAGGAGGGTGGGCCGGGCGGTATCGAGTTGGGCGCACACTCAGACGGTGAGCACACGTTCCAAGGCGCCTGCTGTTTGGCGCGGTGTTCGAGCAGCTGCATGTCGAGCTCGCGGCGGTCGAGCGAGGCTCGAAAGTTGTCGGCAAGACGACGATAGTGGCGACGATAGACGCACGCCAACAGCAGCAGTACCAGAAGTGCAAGACTGGTTGCGAGGGCGGGCACCGCAACTTCAGGCTGCTTGATGAGATCCATCATGCCACGCGGATCTGGCGACAGAGATGATTTCAGAGGGGAGCCTGGTGGTGGTGGGTGCGGTGGCGCTGACGCTGGCGGCGGGCGCGGAAGCAGCTGTGGTCGATCTGGAGGCGGCATGAGCGAAGCAACAAAGCAGGTTGCTGCACTCCCAAGGCTTGTGAGCATCGTCGAGCCGAACGATGCGTTGCCGGTGAAGTAGCCCGTCACGAGAGTACCGCCCACGCCGTCGTGCGCGAGGGCGCGGGGTTGGGCAGAGCTGCCGCCGGAGCTGCTGCCCGTCTGGACGGCCCAGTCGATGGCGCCCGACGCCGTCACGTGCATCACATACGCGTCGGTACTGCCTCGGCTCGTGAGCGATGTCGAGCCGAACGAAATCTTGCCTTTGAAGTAGCCTGTCACGAGAGCACCGCCCGCGCCATCGTGTGCGATGCCGTTGCTTTCGGTAACAGACTCGCCGCCCGCCTGGACGGCCCAGTCGATGGCGCCCGACGCCGTCACGTGCATCACAAAAGCGTCGGTACTGCCTCGGCTCGTGAGCGATGTCGAGCCGAACGATGCTTGGCCGCTGAAGTAGCCCGTCACGAGAGCACCGCCCGCGCCATCGTGTGCGATGCCGTTGCTTTCGGTAACTGACTCGCCGCCCGCCTGGACGGCCCAGTCGATGGCGCCCGACGCCGTCACGTGCATCACAAAAGCGTTTTCAATGCCGCGGCTCGTGAGCGATGTCGAGCCGAACGATGCTTGGCCGCTGAAGTAGCCCGTCACGAGAGCACCGCCCACGCCATCGTGTGCGATGCCGTAGCCTTGGTCTTGGGACGCGCCGCCCGCCTGGACGGCCCAGTCGATG
>Ga0210239_100689_pt1 | contig 29525 bp, 14 predicted proteins | sample ChrtobMetP5a_0mM_FD_155451 | JGI IMG/M metagenome (GOLD analysis project Ga0210239, IMG submission 155451) | Chrysochromulina tobin associated microbial communities from unialgal haptophyte culture, Seattle, Washington, United States - P5a_0mM | ecosystem: Host-associated > Algae > Haptophytes >... | reverse complement strand
CGCTTTCGGGACTTCCTATCCTGTTCTGGAAATTCGATCTGTCAAAAGCGTACAAGCGCTCAGGCCAGCAGAGCGCTGGGTTCTGGCGTCGCACCACCTGGTCAGAGTTCGGGTCTCAGACTATGGAACGCGTCCCCTTCGGCGGAGCCGACGGCCCCTCTTTCTTTACCCGTCAAACCAACTTCATGATCTTCATCATTCGACGCGAGCTCGAATATGCCGATCAGAGCTATCCGCCGCGCGACCCTCGAGTGGTCGCGTACCAGCTCGCCCGCCTCGAAGCTGCGCGGAGCGTTGCCGCCGGTCAATCCACAAGCGACGAACGCGAGTGGTTAATCCTCTCGTTCATCATGTGCTTTATCGACGACTTCGGCGCTTGCAGCATCGCAGATCTTCTCTTCCGCATTGACGGAAGTCCCGTACGCGACGCCGCTGGTATTCAGCAGCACCGCGCCTGGCTCCACTGGGAAGTAGCAATCCTCACGGTACGCCGTCTTGGTCACATTCTCGAGCTCGACGACCCTAGCAAGGCAGTTTCTCCCTCGCGTCAGATGGTCCTTATTGGCGTGCGGCTCGATGCCGATCGCCTCGAGTTCGAGCTAGACCCTTTGAAGCGCTCCTCGTACGCCGACAGCCTGACACTCTGGCTGCAGAAAGGTACGTTACCCGTCGCTCGCCTTACGTCTCTCGCATTTAAGATGCTCGTCGTCTGCGAGTGCTATCCGCTCGCGCGTCAGTGGCTGCACCCCATCTTTCGTTCATTGCGAGGCCAACGTCAACGGCCCGTCATTCTCAATGACGAGCCGGAGGTCGATCATGTCCTACGGCGCTTTCTAGACCTCTTGCAGAGCGACGCTCGCATCGCGGTTCCAATGGCCGCACGCGAATCATTTCCTTTTGCGGACGTCGACGCTCTGCTGGTCTATTTTAGCGACGCATCTGGCGACGATACCTACCTTTTATCTCTTTCGCCCGAACTTTCGCCCGGCCATCTACCCTGGAAATCACCCGGATTTGGCTTCTGGGCAGTTCGTGGCACAAGGCTCCTCTATGTGTGGGGCCTCTTTACGCCAGAGGAAGTGCGTGCTCTCAGCATCAATGCCCTTGAGCTCGTTACCATGCTCTGGGCCGAGATCACGCTTTCTCCTGCGCTACCTCAAGTCAGTCACGTTCTCGCATTTACCGATAACACGGCTGGCGAGTGGACAGCTCGGCGAGAGACTCCGCAGGCGATCGCCATGCAGCTTCTCGCCGAGCGTCGTGCTGAGTTTCTCGCACGGTCCTCTTTATTCGTACGCGTCGGGCGTGTTGCCTCAGCGGATAATCGCTGGGCGGACATGCTTAGTCGCCAGCAAGCTGATGAAGTGATAGCCGAGGCTATCGCCCTTGGCTTAACCTGCGAACCACTGCAGATTCCCGAGCATGCCCGCAATCTGTCATGGCTTATCGCTCGTGTTCTTGCCTGATGCAGATACGTCAGCCACTGTCATCAGCGTGTTCCCTCCCTCGTCCGCCGCCGCGGAGCTTTCTTCGCCGAACTCTCGGCAGCAACGCGACGTTCTTATGGCTTCGCAGCCCCAGTTCCAAGCTGCATGTTCCGCTGGAATCGAGGCGGCGCGCCGAGCTCAGTGTGCCGACGGCACAGGAAACACTAACAGCACAGCAGTTCGCTCGTGGGGCCGCTTCACCACCTACGGCCTTCACACGCACATGCAGCGCACGGAGGTTCGACCAGACTCGCCGTGGATTCAGCGCATGGCCGAAGTTGACGTGGTCGAGTCTTGGGCCTGGTGGTTGGTTACCCAGGTCGGTGTCGCTCCGTCGACAGCCAAAGACTACATGCACACCGCAAACGCGTGGCACGAACGCTGGGTAGGCTACGGCCTCGGAGCCGGTCTGCCCTTAACTCGCGTCAGTAGGATGCTTGACGGCCTCGCTCGTCTACAGGGAGCTCCGCCTCCCCGACGCCTACGCATCGGCGTGCGGCCCAAACACCTTCGGCAGGCTATCGACGCGGGCCTCGACACTCTCGACCCTCTCAACGCGAACTACGCCACTGCTTTCGAAGTTTGTTTAGTTGCTATCGCTCGAGCCGGTGAGGTCGCGTCAGGGCTACCACAAGGCGCCTTTGACGTTTCGCGACATCCCTCACGCGCCGATCTCACTTTCGAGTACGACACCGCCGGCAACCCGATCTCCGCGACGATTATGATCGTTAACTCTAAAGCTCGCGGGATCGAAGCCCGACGCAAGGTGCCAGTGACTCTGCCCATGCACGGAACTTACCTGAGTCCTGGCTACAGGCTCTGGTTACTCGATCGCTCCATCGATCCAGTTCCTAATGGGTCACGCGCCACTACGCCGCTCTTTCGCGATCCAGCTACCAACTCGATACTTACCGTCGACGGTCTTCGCGCATCCCTTCGTGCTATCCTGTCCAACATCGGCCGGGACGGCAGCACTTACGGGGCGCACTCGCTTCGTATCGGGGGCGCTACAGCTATGGCCTTTTGCCACGCTAGCGCCGAGGTCATCAAGGACGTCGGTCGTTGGAACAGCGACGCGTATCTTCGCTATATCCGCGAGTGTCGCGGCGATTACATGTCATACATGACGCGCATCTGCAGCGCCGACGTCGACGACATGGAAGCCGATCATCTTGATCACGACGCCCATGACCTCGATGACTCAGACTATGCTTAATTCTACCTTTTGGGGGGTTCAGGCGCCTACTCAGCTTCGGCGTACGCGAGCTCCACCTCTCGCTGAGCGCTCTTGGCTGTTTGGGGGGGGCGACCGATACGGCGCCTTCCCCACTTTTTGGCATCACAAAGCAAGACAGGTGAGGCAGGCTTCTTGGATAGTGACACGGAGTGTCTCTGAGGAGAAGCTAGTATCATCGCGCCGCGTCCAATCACTCCCGACCACAGAAGTTCCTCTAACTTCTGGTAGGTCAGGGAACGCAGGCGTTCTTGCGCTCTCGCTCGTCTCCGCGACGCCCGTCGGTACCGTGCCGGCGGCGACCGTCGAGACCGAGCGCGAAGTGGACCCCACCCTCCCTTCCCATATCATATTATTTGTGCGTCCGGGGTCTTTGTAGGCCCGTCCGCTGTGTCTTGTTAAGACTCAGTGTGGGGGGGGGCGACCGATACGGCGCCTTCCCCACTTTTTGGCATCACAAAGCAAGACAGGTGAGGCAGGCTTCTGCGTGTTGTGCCTCCGGCGCGGCGCGCCATGCGCGACGCCACCATCCCCGTCGCGCTACTTCTCGCGTGCTCGCGGTCGCCGTCCCCGAAGCTGTGCGCACCTCTGACCTCGACCCGCTACGGAGAGGGCACCTCGCTGCACGTCGACCTGCGGGGCGCTCGTACCATCCGCCGGCTCGGCACACTGCCAAAGCAGCCTGAGGGCAGTGTGCGTTGTGTGTTCATCTCGGACACGCACGCGCACCTAGAGGGTCTGCAGCTGCCCATGGGCGATGTGCTCGTGCACACCGGCGATATCACCTTCTGCGCGCAGGGCGGCCTCGCTGCCCTCGAGGGCTTCAACGAAGCGATGGCCAAGCTGCCGCATACGCACAAGGTGGTCATCGCGGGCAACCACGACAAACGGCTGCTGCAGCTTGGCAAGGTAGAGGCGCGCAAGGTGCTGTCCGCGTGCCACTACCTCGAGAATTCCGGCGTCAAGCTCTGCGGCCTGCACTTCTGGGGCTCGCCCTTTTCGGCGCGCCACAAGAAACGCTCGTCGAACACTGCCTTCCAATACTCAGAGGAATTGCAGCGAACGATCTGGCGGTACACGCCCAACGACGTCGACGTGCTGCTCACGCACGGGGCCTCGGCGCCCAGCCCGCTGCTGCGCGCCGCCATCGCGCGCATCCAGCCGTACTTGCATGCGCATGGGCATGAACACGAGTACCACGGCGCTACGCTGCTGTGGGAGCCATGGCCGCTCGCGGAGGACGAGGAGCCGCTGCGGGACGACCTGCAGGATGCCATGCTGGCGCTACCACGCCACGTGCTCGAGCATGCGGCGCGGCCCGCGGCGCGCCGCGGCGCCGATGAGCGCGGGTGGCGAGGCGGTGACGGGCGGCAGCGGCGAGGCGGCGACGGGCGAGGCGGCGACGGGCGCCAGAGGCGAGGAGAGGGCCTGCGCTCTCCGGATGGGCAGCGCGATGAGGCGTACAAGGCCGTCACGAGCAAGGGGACATTGCAGCAGCAGCCGCAGCCGCCGCCGCCGCAGCAGCAGCAGCTGCTGCTGCTGCAGCAGCATCTGCAGCTGCAGCCCGCGCGTTGGACACAGCGCACGGGCGGTGCGCATGCTTCCGCCGCCACCGCCGCCACCTCCGCCAGTGCCGCCTCGCGCCCCACCCGACCGGCTCTCGTCACCGTGAACGCCTGCATCTGCAACAAGGCGTACGAGCCAGTGCAGCTGCCGATCGTGGTGGATCTTCCGGCGAAGCCGTCTACCGTCGCACGCCCCCAGTGGCCGGCGGCTGCGCGTGACAGTCCGCCACGTGCCCGTTTGGGCCGGCGTGAGCGGGAGGAGGCGAGGCAGCGGTACTCCGAACGGCGAACTCGCGGAGCTGCTCGACCGCGGGACAGAGACAGCTGACAGGTGAAATGGCGAATGTGCAATGGCCAAAGAATGTCGGTTCCGGTCAGCAGCTCTGTTCAGTTCCGGCATCTATTCGGTCCGTCGGGTCAACTCTGTTCTGAGTGCACCTGCTCACCTCTACAGTACTCTCTCTGTGCATCTCTCTGCTTCATTTTCACATTTTTATTTGACTTTGTCGTACACCCCGCTCACCCGCGCGCGCGACCGATCCCGGGCAGGAGGCAGGTCCGCGTTGCGCGCAGAGGCAGCCGAGGCGAACCGCCCCGCCCCGCGGTGGACACTGGCCCAGTAATTCACAGCTGCTCTCCGGTGGGACAACACCATAGCTGCTAGTTCCAGTGATCACTATGACTCGGCATCTACTGGCCCCCAGTAGATGACATGCTGTTGTACTAAGACGTACTCGAAAGACGTACTGGTTTCCACTGTTAGTAAGCTCCACTGAGCTGTGCACTGGCGCCGCCGTGCGCACACGCACTAAGACAAGGACCACCATCGAGGTCGCTGTCGTCCAGTCAAGGAGCATGATCGAAGACCAAGTCCCAGTAATCTTCCGAACTAATTCCGGGCGGGAAGCTTTCTGGATAGAGCTCATCGTCAACCTGATTCAATAAGTAATCATGATGACCGAATATGTAGGCGATTTGATTAGCGATCTTCAGCTCGTCGATGGACGGTAGAACCGAATCTTGCCAATCTTCGATTGTCGATCGTGCACGGACTCTTTGGCGGGGCGTCTCAGGCTGGTCGTGACTGGTCACTGTGTTGCGCCACGTGGTGATTATTCGCCTGCCTTGGGTAATCACTGTGACGCCCTTAAACGTCCGCTTCACGCGCCTTGGATCTCCTTCCGGGTCAAGCTCCGGTACGCCATCTCTCACCGTTCGCTGTATCTCGCGGTCAGACACTGCGCGCTCGCGTTGTCGTTCGATGCAGTGCTCTTGTGGATCGATGCTAATGTCGCTCGATGCGGCGTCCGACGCGGCAGACGACCAGGTCCGCAAAGACGCGGCGTCATCATCATCGGCGACGCGCTCAAAAGCTGCCGCCGCCGCTCTTTTGCAGTACTTGGCAAGGTGGCCGCTGACGCCACAGCGTTGGCACGTGAACGTGTTGAGCGGGCAGCGGTCGGCGATGTGCCCCATCTCGTTGCAGCGGTAGCATATGTTCATAGGACACTCGTTGACGTAGTGGCTGGCCGCGACGCCACACTTCTTACACTCGTAATGCGGCGGAGGCCGCCGGCCCCCGCGAGGTGGAGCCATCCTGCAAAGGAAAGGTGTGTTTTTATACGACGTGACCGGGCTGTGGCAGCCGAGCTCAGGGACGTGGCCCAGGACATCGTGTCACGATCGATCGGGTCAACACACATGTCAGCACACACTTTGACTCGTGTGTGAACATGTGTGAACCCGTTTTTTTTCTAACGAAAAGCCCTGTCTGCTTCGTGACACCCAAAGTTACGCAGCTGTGAACTCAACGTGAAGGTGTCGATCACATGGTACGGTCTCCATCATGGAACAGATCGGGGGGATACGGAGAGCCCTGTGTATGGGGATCTCTCCGCCGTTTGGGGGAGATGTTAGGGGGATGGGGCGGGTGACGGGGGGTTTGTTCTCGAATTTGGGTGGGTTTGTTATCAGGATACGTATCCTATGTACCTTGCATGTATCATGCATGTATCTTGCATGTATCTTGAAGTGTCCCGTCAAGATACATCAAGATACATCAAGATACATCTAAGTTACATTAAGATACAACTTGTATCTGTCACTTCTTGGCTAGGATATGTATCTTAGGTAAATGTATCTTACCTAGGGATATGTATCCTTCTTTACGATACATTTATCATTTAAGATAAATTTAGGATACATTCAGGATACAATGTATCTTAACCCTCAGATACATGACACACAGGATACATTCACGATACATGTCGGATACTAACATACGAGATAGGGCATAGCCATAGGCAATCGGCCGGACGGTGCACGATCCGGGATTGGATTTTTCTGCGCGCGGGCGGACCGTAACAGTGCCGTAGCACCGGTTGTCACGTGCGGTGTGTCGCGTTATGTGTCGCGTTAACGTTCACAGTATGGTGACAACGACATTTCACACTTAGTTCACACTTCACAGTACACAGTATCGATCCGCAGCTCGTCGTCCTCGCTCTCCTCGCAGTATAGAACCTCATCGTCCTCGCTCTCCTCCTCCCCTTCCTCTTCCTCCTCCTCCTCCTCCTCCTCCTCCTCCTCCTCTGCTACCACAGCCAACGCACCGTCACCGTCAGCGCTCGCATCGTCAGCAGGCCTCGCGCCCGCGCCTACTGGTAGCGCCCGCCGATGGACCGCCCTGCTCCCCGCCGCCCTGCTCCCCGCCGCCCTGCTCCCCGCCGCGAGCGCCGTCACGCCAGCATGGCACGGCGTGCACAGCGTTCGCAGGTTCGCAAGTCCGCAGCAGCCGCCGCCATCCGCCACCGGATGCACGTGGTCTGCCTGCCAAAACGAGCCCTCTTTGACCTTGGAGCGTCCGCGACGGTTGACGGAGAGGCTGGCAAATCTCCGGAAGGGACCCCCGGCCACGCTTGCCTCAAGCGCGGACTGGAGGCTATGCGAGCCTGCGGCGAGCGCCTCGCGTAGCGCGCGGCGCGCAATCGCGTAGGCAGCGCCGGCATCCACGCCGCAGAGCGCACAGATGCGACCGTCACGGATGGCCAAAGCCTTTCGAACGTGCGACCCAGAGGTTCTGAGCAAATGGAAATGCACGCACTCGTCCGAGCAGAAAGTGCGGCGCGGAGGAGGAATGGCGGCGTCGCACAGTCGGCATGCCTCCAAGGAACCGCGCACGCGCCCGGCGCGTGCGTAGTCGAAACGTGGGAGCTTCGCCGATCCTCCACGAGCCGCCGAGTACGCCTTCTCACTCGCTGCGGCCGAATGCTGCGCACGGATGAGCCGCAAGGACAAGCCCTCCTTGGAGCGCGCGCCGGGTCTGAGACCGAAGGCGAGCAACTGTTGGCGCAAAGCACTGGCTGTCGACGACTTGGCCAGCGCGGCAGCGGACGCACTCAGCTCGGATGATGCGGGAGTTTCGACCGCGGTGCCAGCATCACCGGCGCGTCGTCTCCAACCAGCACCCTTCGTGCGCTTTCGTTTGTTCGACGGCGCCTTCGCACGTGCTGACGGCGGGGCGGCGTAGGCCGGCACGCTGAAAGTAGCGACGGGAGCGTCATCGTCGTCGTCAGATATGAGCGAGACAACTTCGTGCGGCGGGACGTCCATCTCGCCGGCCCCTCTCCTGTGAAGAGTCTGTGAAGTGTGTGTCCTCAGAAAACACTTCGAAGCCGCTTAGACCGTAAGGCCGGCCTTAGAAGCCGCTCATTCTCTCTATCCCTATCGCTTGCCTGGTCGGCCACCGTGCTGCCTCGGAGTGGTCTGCATACAGCGAGCACCGCGTGGAGCGCCCTCGGCTGCTTTGGTGGCGCCGCACTCTGGCGGCGGTGGTGGCAAGCCGAGCTGTACATGAATCTCACTCAGCGATAACCCGGCGGCGAGCAGTTCATCAACCATGCCTGGGCTAAGGCCCGACGTGGAGACAGGCTTTGGAGCCCGCGCAGAACGGCCTGCTGCTGCTGCTGCTGCTGCTGCTGCTGCTGCTGCTGCTGCTGCTGCTGCTGCTGCTGCTGCTGCTGCTGCTGGGGCTTGTGGTGCTGCTGGCGCTTCGGGTACTTTAGGCTGTCTGGTCGGCACTGACAGCATTGACAGAGCTGATGCTATGGCTGCTGGTTCCTTCACTGGCGCTGCCACACGCACATTCGGCACGGTCTCTAACGGACCGCCGCCGCACTCTGCAAATTTGGGTGCGTTGGTAGCGTTGGCATTGGCGTCAGTTTCTCGTCGCAACTTCTGCAGATGCCAAGCATCTGCCAGGTGCTTCACATGTCCTCCGAGCCACTCAACGGTTAGCGGGTCGAGCAGTAACATGCCACCGGCGAGTCTCGCTCCCGATTTGATGCGCAGCTTGGCGCCCGGCAGCAGTTGCGCCTCAGCCACATCGCCCAACGAGCGGAATTCAAAGGCGCCACGCTGCGAGACGCCATCAGTGAGTTGCAACCGCAGGAGGCGATGGTGCCCGCTCGATGCTGGCATTCGCGCTGGCGCACCAGCATCGATCACGCTAACGATTTGCAGCAGCAGCGGTGCAGAGACGAGTCCGTCACGCTCGAGCGCAGAGAGTCGACTGCAGCCCTCAGCCTGCTGCGTGAGCTGCGTGAGGTCGGCATCGAGAATGTCCGACATCGACAAGTTCTACCGTTACGGAATGATACATGTACACATGCGACAGACTTTCGCACTCCTGGTTGGTTTCGGTAATTAGTTGTGGAAAATGATAATGTGAATTCAAGGAGCGTCGTCGCGGGCCATTTTTATGGCGGCTGGCGCCTCGGCGTCGTCGCCGGCCGCTGCCGTGCTTGGCGTCAGCAGAAGTACCCTTGCCACCAGCCGCCGTCACCAGGTCGTCATCTGGCAGGCGGCTGGTGGTGTCGGCCATGACTTGGCGTTCATGTACCGACCGGTGATGGACACGCTCGTGGCTGGCTTTACGCATCTGCCAGCGGCTGTCAGCGCTGCGATAGGCACGCTCAACGTGGTCTCTGGCAGCGGCGTAGCAGCCAAGTCGCCCGAGTACAAGCAGATGATGCGCCTCGCGCGCGACTTGGGCCCGCGTGACCTTTTCCTGTTCATTGGCCCGATCGGCTCCGAGAGCGTGCCGTGGGACGCGATGCGCGATCGTGGCGTTCGCACCGTATACTATCAGACCGAGCCTGTGAACGGCTGCGCTCTCTCCAAGGCACGGCCCGACGAGGTGTGGGACTTCAGCTGGCATAACCTGGACGCGTGCAAGCCGTACCCGAAGCCGTGGCTCACGCAGCCCTTTCAGATGCGCTACGTGCCGATGGGGTACATAAAGCCGCCGGCTGAGGCAAGGGTACGTGGGTACGTGCCACCCGACGACGCGCCTGAGCTCTTCTTCTTTGGCTATCCGTTCTACAAGAGTGGGCGCAAGCGGTGCTACGAGCGGCTGCAGCGCGCGCTTGGCGCGCGCCTGAACGCCACGTGGATGCTTTGGAGCCCAATGGCCTTCGAGCGCTGGTGGCGGGCGAGTGGGCGCTGGGCGGCACACCTCAACCTGCACAAGGCCTGTGAGAGCGCTCGCAACCCGGTCGTCTTCCGCACGTCGATCCTGCTCAGCCGCGGCGCGACTGTCATCTCGGAGCGCGCGAACCACAAGGACGAGCGTGAGTACGCGGGCCTCGTGCACTTTGGCGCCGTGGACGAAATTCCACACCTGCTGAATCGTCTGTGGATCGCCCCGCAGCCCGCAACGCCCTTTGGCGCGCGGCGCGTGCGCTCCGTTCAGTTGCGCCCCGAGCTTGCCAGCGTGTACGCCGAGCGTTTTGCGCCGCAGCGCATCTTCGAGCGCGCGGGCGTGTACGCTGCGCTAATCGGCCATGCGAACGCTAGCCGCTCCGTGGCGGCGCAGGAGCAATTAGGCTTGCAATTAGGCTTCGGACGCAGCTCCACAGCGCTCGCCACAGCGCTAGTTGGCGCCGCCGCCGCCGCTGCCGCCGCCGCGACCGACGACGCCATCTTGCTCGGCCGGCGCATCAACCACTACCCTGCCGCCGCCGCCGCCGCTTCCCGCGCGAATGCCCTGGAGGCCGTTGAGACGGACGGACGGCCAGACGGCAGACGAGACGCTGCCGGACGTCGACGTAGCGGCCGCGGGGCGCGATTGGGCCGCCGTGGAAGCGGAGGCGGAGGCAGTCGGCGTGGCGGCGAGCGTGGCGACAGCGTGGGTGCGGACTCGGGGGTGGACTCGGGAGCCCACTATGCGCTGCTGCTCCACGGGAGGCTCGGGACCATAGGCGTCGCCCCGTCCATCTCACTCGTCATGCAGGCCAGTTTGTTGAAGGACGACGACTTTGCAAGGGCCATTGGTACATGTGCGGCCTCACATCTCGAGCACATCGTGCAGGCCAACGGTCGGCCCACCGAGGGCGGCGGTGTGGATGTATTCGTGCACACCTGGAACCCGGATCTTGGATGGCTCGTGGATGCTCAATATGCTCCCCACCTGCGCGCGTCGCTCCATGAGCCGGTCGAGTTCGTCGAAAAGGAGAAGGCCCGCTCGCAGGCGCTCTCCATCGGGCGCGCCGCCGCGCTCATGCGCGCTCACGAGAGCGCGCGCCGTCGTCCCTATTCCTTCTGCCTCGTGCTGCGCGCGGACTTGCTCGTAGGCGCGCCCATCGTGCTCAAATCATTTGAGTGGGACCGCCTGTGGTTCTCGGAACATTGCTGCATGAACGAGGCGAATACAGACGAGCTCCGTGCGCGCGTGCGCGCCCAGTGCACGGGCGAGAGTGACCCGCAGATCACGTGGCACAAGCGCGTGCTCGGCCAGTGCCGTGCGTCCCAATACGGCGGGCAGTGGGGACTAGAAAAGAAGCCCGACGACTTTTATTACTTTCTCATGGACTGGTGGTTCGCGGCGCGCCCGGCGGTCGTGGCCACATGGGTCGAGATCAGCAGCCAGTGGGAGTGGTACAAAGAACGGATGAGACGGATGCTCATCTGGCGCTACTTTTCGCACTACATATGGGCCTTCCACGTGCACGATGTGCTCAACCGCACTGTCGACGTGCGCTTCCGCGCGGGCGTGCGTGTCAACCTAATCCGGAATGCGTACCCGCGGCTGCACTTCCGAGCCGGCCGGCTCGTGCCGCTCGGCGAGTACGTTACCGACGCGACAGGTAAGTGCGCCACCATGGTCACGCTTGCCAATGTGAGCATCGATAGTGACGGACTGCTACGCATGCCTGTCGACCCCACGAGCCCATTTGGCGCTGGGTACGCGCCGCGCTTCCTGACGATGGCCGAGCAGTGTGCGTCCGCACGACTTGCGGAGCCGATCATCTGCTGTGGCGCGCCCCCGCGCCGCTGCGGCACGCACGTGTGCTCGCCCTCGTACGCCGACGCCAACCGACGCTTTTTGCAAGCGGGCGAGGCGTATGGCAGGGCCGTCCGCAAAGGGCTTGTGGCGCGGCCACTGCTGGGGAGCACGTCTATGAACTAGGTGCACGGCTTGAGCAGCGACTGCTCCGCTCCCTCTCAGCACAGGAGGCTGGGGTGGGGCTGTGCGCGCCGCGCGAATTTATGCGGAAAAGGCAAAAAAGCAAAAGGGGACGGGACTTACTTGTACGTACAGCCGTCGAGTGTCGTGCACATCTGTAGTCAGCCGTGCGGCGGGGCTCCGGACATCACGACCCCGGACCCGATCATTGCGTATCGGCTATAGTAGGAATCATAGCAAAGCGGATAAGGAATGCTAGCCGCCCCCGCCGCCCCGCGATCGCGATGATCGCGGGTCCCTTACAATGCCGTGCGGCGTCCGGCGATGAACCCGATTATGGACCGCGATCATCGGATGCGGACGGCCCCCAGTATTCCTCATCATGAAATCATCTGAAAGACCGGGACTCGAGCTTCACTAGGTGTCCTCGTCTTCCCACCACTCGGCCTCGGGTCGCCACAGCGACACGCCATCCTCGTACCGCACAAAATGCTCGCGAACACGATCTTGCCAGAATTGGAAGTCCATGATTACACCCGCCATTTCTCTCTGAAGGTCCTGTCGCCAGCTCCACACTCGTTTGCCGACGGCTGGGTCGAGAGGCTGCTTGCCCCGTCGGCTGCTTGTTCGACTGCCGAAGTACGGCACGAGCGCCGTGGCGAGCGCGGTCGCAGGTACGGGTGCGGCCACGGTCGCGGTGGCAGACGACTCAGCAGAGGGCGTCGGCACGGGCTGCTTGCGCGAAGAAGGCGGCGGAGCGTCGGTGCAGGGCGGCGCGCTGCTCGGAGGTGGGCATACGGCCGCACGAGCCTGCTGCTCGTCGTACAGGCGCCACGCAGCTGGAAGAGAAATGGCCTTGCGCCCGTCGGGCGAACGATAACCCTTGAGCTTGCCGTAATCCATCACCTTAGTCCAACCAGGTGGTGGCTTGGTACGCACCGCCATGTCCGCAGAAGCTCGCTCTGCGGACTTTGTCGCACCGCTTGGGCCCGCACCGCTTGGGTGCGATGGCGCGCTGGAGCTCGCCGCAGCCGCATCTTCCGCTGCAGTCCCCGCTGCCGCCGCCGCCTCCGCAAGCCGCTTCGATGCTGGCCACTCGGCAAGGCCAGCTTCGGCCGCGGAGCGCTTCTCGACTGGGGCATGCGTGGACTGGGTTGCCGCCGCGGCCTCTAATGGCGAGGCCGGAGCTGGTGCGGTGTCCATTGGCTGGCAGCTGGGCTCACCGCAAGTGCAGACTAGGCGGGCGTGCCTGCAGACGCAGACGGGGCACTTCCCCTTGCCTGCGAATTTGATGGATGACCGCCATTCGGCCACAGGAATCGGCATCTTGTAGATGCAGTTGCACGGCGTGATCACGTTCACGTTGCACCTGCGTGTTGCTGATGCATACGACTCAGCCGGAATATCCTCCGTGAAACTGACATCAGCCCTAAACCAGCCGTTGTCTTTGCGAATTGCGTACACGCGGGCGAATTGTGGCATATTCCGTGGGGGACGATCGCGAAGTGACGGGCGCTCCTACCGGGCGCGAAAAAGTCAAGTCAAGTCAAGTCAAGTTGACTTGACTTGACTTGACTTGACGGGCGCGAAACTCGTACGTGCATCGGGTACCGTAATCTTTTTACCCGAGCCGGGACAAACACGGGACACGGGCACACGGATCACACGGTCGGATTGCAGATTGGGACATTGGTAGGTAGCGGTACGTTTGTTCCCCGATGCGCGATTCAGGGGGAGACGTACCTACCTATTACCTATTGGCAATAGCCTATTCGGAGCGCGCCGGCTCGTCGCGTCCTCTTCGTTAACGCTTGAGACGTTTACGTTGCCCGGCCGGCGTGGAGCGAAGTGCGAACAGGCTTGTGCGAAGGCTTGTGCGAAGGCTTGTGCGAAGGTTTAACCTAACTCCTAAGGCATTGTCCTAAGGTTTATTATCAGCCGTTCTTGGTTATATCACGTATATGATTATGCGGGCCGCCGGCGGCGTGTGACTTGGGCTTTTTGTGTGTGAATTCCGGGATCAATTTCCTAGAATCATTCCCCACCTCTGTGCTCTCTCTTCTTCAGCGCCCCGCGGACCGCTGCCAGGTGCCAGCCGCAGCGCCCCTCCATCCCACCTCCCGGAGGTCCGATCTCGGGCCGCACACCGCACTCGCCGCACCAGGCGCAAGGCGCGGGGGGGCGACATAGACACACACAGCCGTTGCGACACCCACACACGTGGGTCGTGGGCAGTGTATCGAGCACCTAGGGGACTGCGCTGGTGCCTGCCCAGCCTGGTGCCACCTCAGCATACTAGTAGTTCCTCTTGAGCACCATGCCCAGCAATCCTGCTCGTACTGGGAGCACACGCTGGTCGCTCCGCCATCGGGGTCAGGGGGTAGGTCTGACCTACCCCCTTCATCGGGGCCTCACTCGAGGGCCGGAGCCTCGCTCGGAGCCTCGGGCGGCGGAGCAGCGGCCTCGCTGGGAGGCTCGAGCAAGGCCTGCTGCTTGGCCTCGAAAGTCGCCTTGAGCGCAGCAGCCGCTTCCAAATACTCGAGCTCGAGGGCCTTGAACTTCGACTCGAGCTCCGGGTCCATGATGGCGGGCGCTGGGGGTAGCGCAGGGGCGGCGGGCAGGGGCGGCGCGACCGGGCGCGCAGGTGGCGGCGCGGCGGCGCCGAACCGAGCGGAGATAGGCAGGCTCTCGCTGCGTGCGCGTGGGGTCGTACCCTCACCAACGGGTGCGCTGTCGCCGCCGCGGGGGGTGCCGAGGCCCAGGAAGGTAGCGGCCTCGTTGCGCTTTGCGATGACTGCCGGGGGGATGGGCTTCGCCTTCTCGGGCATAATGTCGCCGTACTCCTTCCCCGCCTTGATGCGCCGGTCGATGTCGTTGTTACGCACCATCTTCTTGTTGAGAGTAAACGACTGGCGCGACTCGAGCCGCCAGATGATCTTGAGCAGCGTGATGTTCGTATCGAACATGTCGCCAATGGCATGCAGCGTCGCGTCGCCGAAGGCTGTCTTCGGCTGATTTTTTTGGTTCAGAATGTTCAACTGGATGAGCATTTGGTTCACGGCGATGGCGTTGGCAAGTGCCGTGCCGCCTTCGTCCTTGATCCTGTTGTTCTGCACATCGAGGTGGACGAGGGTGTTGTTCGTTTTGAGCGCCTCGGCGATGGCCGCTGCCTCTTTGTCGCCGATGTTGCAATCTTCCATTATGAGCTCCAGGCAGTGGGTGTTAGTTGCGAGTGCCGCTGCGAGCTTCATGATCAATTCGCTACCGCTTGGCATCTGCAGCACAGCGCTCTTGGTGAGGTTGCACTTGGTGAAGGAGGGGTCATTGTCGCTGAGCCTTTGGATCGCCTCGGTCGGCGTCAGCATCTTCAGCTTGAAAGCCATAGCTGATGACTTTGCGCGTACCCCGACACACTCCGCGGCACTTTGACTATAAGGCGGCGACTCCTGTGAACTGTATTTATTCGCTGTGAATTGGTGTCGAGATATGGCAATACTTGATGAATACTTGATGCACGATGAGACAGAAGAAAAAGACACATAGCTGGCAGGGGAGAGGTTCCCCCACACGTCGAAACGAACATGCAAAACGTAGAAAGAAATCTGGGAGCAAAGATGATGATGCCGCGCGGCGGAGCCACGCGCTTATCTGTAGCGGCGGAGCGAGACCACCATGTTGCGCTTCCAGGAGGCGCGCTTCGACGGGCGGATCTTGCTCGCACCGTGGTTGCGCACGCGCAGGCCACGGCCCTGGCGGCCAGCCGAGGTGAGACCACGCAGCTCGCGGTGCTTGTGCACGTGGTTGCACAGCCAGTTGACGCGCGGATCAGTGCGCACGGCCTTGTGATGCGTGTCGACCATGATCACCTCGTAGTATTTGTACATCGTGTCCTGCGCCACCCAGTACGAGTTGAGCACGCGCAGACCCGCGCACGCACGGCCGACGCGCTCCTCCGCCTTGGAGCGGTGGTTGCGGCGCCACTTGTGCTTCCGGATGCCGCAGTTGCGCGGCTTGCCGTTGTTGTGGCCCTTGGACTTAACCATCTTGCGCGAGCCGCGCTTCACGCGCACGCGGTAGATGCAGAAGCCCTGCTTGGCCTTGTAGCCAAGGTTGCGCGCCTTGTCCGGGCGCGTCGGCCGCGCCGCGCGGTGGATGACGGGCAGGTTGCGGTACTCCCAGCAGCGCACGCGCAGGAGGAAGCAGATCGTGTCAGACTGCTTCTTCTTCCAGAGCTCATTCAGGTAGCGGAAGGCTCCCATGTTCGTGCAGAAAGAGCCCGAAGACGTGCCAGGGACCTCCGCAAGCTGTGGGATCTTCCGTACCGGTAAAAAGACACCGGGGCATGCCGGGTCACTCGTGGATACATGTACCCGAAAGACACCGGGGGAGCCGGGACACACACAAGACAGACACAAGAAACCTCACAAACCAACCTCTAAACCAACTTCACCACCAACACACCGTCACACCCGTACCGGAACACATGTCCGACAGCTCCGACATACGTGAAACGTGTGTGTCCCGGCTCCCACCAAAGTCTTAAACCTCAGCGACACAGCGCACGCGCCCGGCAGGACGCCGAACTTCATCGGCGCGTCGGAGAAGCCCTCATCGGAGCACCTGCGTGTGGAGCATCGGACTTCGAGGCGTCCATCTGACCGAGAGTCAATCCACCATGGAGGACCACTGTACGCCGCCCCGCGCGCCGCGCCACCCATCCGATAGTGCCATATCCTCCACCTCACCGCACCTCGCCTCCGCGCTCCACAGATGCCGTGCTTGGCGTGAAGAAGACCGCGACCACGGATGACATCCGGACTGCGTACAAGGAGAAGGCGATGAAGAACCACCCCGACCGCGGCGGCGACGTGGAGGTGTGGCAGGCCATCCAAAAGGCCTTTGACGCGCTCTCCGACCTGCAGCGCCGTGCGCTCTACGACCGCACGAAGCTCGATGCTGAGGGCGGCGCCGAGAAGCAGTTCCAGCAGAGGTTTGGCGAGGGCACCTTCGACCTGGCGCAGACGAGCTCGGGCGTCGCCGAGACGGCGGTGCGCACCAAAAAGGGCGGCCTCAACATCCTGCAGCAGATGGCCGAGGTCCGAAAGGACGAGGAGCGGATGAAGGCGTCCAACCGGACGGCCGTCATCCAGACGGGCTACGAGATGTCGCACTCGGCGGGCTTCGATGCGTGGCTGCGCAACCGGCAGGGGCTGGGCACGACGGGCGCGTTCAACTCCGAGGACCTCATGCGCAGGGGCAAGGCCTTTGGCATGGAGCAGGGCCTGGAGGCGACTGACTCGACCTCACAGCCGCTCCCGCCGCTCACGGCGACCGCGGTGCGCTTCGACCGCCACGGGCCGCCCGAGGAGGTGCTCTACGTGGACAAGGAGTTCCCGCTGCCGCAGAAGCTGGCGCACGGCGAGGTGCTCGTCTACATGCTCGCCGCGTGCGTCACCGACGAGGACCTGCTGCGCGTGCAGACGCCTCTCACCGTACTCAACGATTTCCCGCCCTTCAACCGCACCAACAACAAGTGGGAACAGATCCCGCTACCTGCAGTCGCGGGCGTGGAGGGCGTGGGCGTGATCCTCGCGACAGCCAAGAACCTCGGCCGGCCCGCCCCGTCGGAGGCCCAGTATGCCAATCTGCCTGGCTTCCACACACCCAAGGAAGATGAGATCCTCGAGGTGAAGGACTGGGTCCTCATGCTTCCCGATGCGCGTCTCAAGCCGGTAGGCTGCTGGTCGACGCTGTGCATCGCCGACGGGCACCGGCTGCTCAAGGTGCCGCCGCACCTGCTGCCCACGCAGCACTATGCGTGCTCGCGCTCGCTCTGCACCGCTTACCGTCTGCTCGAGGACTATGGCAACTTGCGGCCGGGCGACACGATCATCCAAAACTGCTCAGACTTGCCAACAGGCCAGGCGATCATCCAGCTGGTGAGTGCCACTGATGGGCACGGATGGCTCACTCAACGCCACTGATTGCAACGGATGGCCTCTCTGATTGCCACTGATTGCAACGGATGGCCTCTCTGATTGGCACTGATTTTTGCCGTGGATGGCCTCTCTCGTTGCCAGTGCAACATGCTCAAGATCCGTACGATCAACCTGGTGACGGACGACGACGGCTTCGAGCACTCGAAGGAGCTGCTCATGCAGCTTGGAGCCACCCATGTGCTCCGAGACAATTCCAAAATCTCCGAGTTTCTCGACGCCCTCGGTGCGGCAATGCCACGGCTCGCTCTCGACGCCCTCGGCGGCGAGGCGGGCAAGCGGCTCGCGATCGCGCTGCGTCCGGGCGGCACTCTCGTGATCCACCAGATACAGACGGGCCAGGTGCCCCAAATCTCGCCTTCGCTCCTCATGTACCAGCAGATCTCCATCTTCGGCTTCAACCTCGCGCAGTGGACGAGCGAGAACGGCGCCGAGAGCTACCTGCAGATGCTGCGCACCGTCGCTGAGCTGGTGGCCGCGGATCGCCTCAACATATTCACGCGCACGCTCGACGTCGCCGCGGGGTTCGATCAGAGCTCGCTGCAGCTCGCGATCAAGTCGCATCGGCAATCGCAGGATGCAAAGACGTTCCGAGAGCGCACGGTGCTCCTCTTTGGAGACGAGGCCACCGCGAACGACATGTACTTTGAGCTCGCCGCGCAGATCCGCAAGCTCGAGTCGGGAGATGACGATCTCGAGCAGATGCCCACCTTGTCCACGAGCAGTGCCAAGGCCGCCGCCGCCGCCGGGCGCGCTACCAAAGGCAACGCCACCGGCTCGCCCATCCCCGGCGCAGGCTCGTTCCGGGCCTCGGCGCGCTGGCCGGACGCGCAGGCGCTGCTCACTGAGCTCAAGCTCGAAGCGTACATTCCACAGTTCGTCGAGGAGGAGATGACCTCGATCTCGCTGCTCGAGGAGATCGTCGGGCGCGCCGAGGGCGAGCGCGAGCTTATGGAGGCGCTCAAGGAGATGGGCATCAAGAAGATGGGCCACCGCCAATCTATCGTCGGCGCCGTCGCCGGTCGCCTGTAAGTGAGCGCCCTTGAAGACGCGACCTCGCGCTACGACAGTCAGGTTTCGTCGCGGGACACCAGCGCGCACTGAGGTTCGGCATTTCGGATCTGGATGTCCTGAGCGGACGTCCTGAAGTTCACGGCGGACTCACGAGGACACCCGGGCGAGGGTTGTGAGTTGTGACATGTGTCGTGAGGCTTTAGACGGCACTTTATAATCCTCGTACACGTTCGCCGGTTCGCGATCGAACTCTCGTCTTAGTCTTACGAACTTTTATTAGCTGCAACATGCCGGGTTGCATCAACATGCCGGGTTGCATCGTGCCGGGTTGCATCATGCCAATCTCGCAACCGACAGTCCGGTGGCGGTGCTCCGGTTCAGTTTCCCCAGCCTTTGGGGGATGCAGACCGCACACGGCATTTCGCAGTTAGCCAAGGGAACGCAGGGATGCGCGACTGAATTCAATGCTGGTCTCGAGTGCCTTGCGGCCCTCATGCTCCTTGAGGGCGCATTGGTCCGCGAGCACGCTGTGCAGCTTGCCCAGCAGCTTGCCCAACGCCGCCGCGTGCTCCAGCACGGCCTCAAGCTCCTCGTCATCGCATGAAGACACGAGTGTGTCGACCTGGGCGGCCATGGCTTGCGCACACGTGATCAGCGGGTTGAGCGCGAGGTCTGGGGCCGCCTGGTCGAGGGCGGTGGTCGTGGCCAAGGCGAGCGAATCCAGCGTGCCTTGCAGCAGCGCGATCAGCGGCGTGGTCACCGCCGAGTCCGTCAGAACAGTGGCCTCGTCCTCAAATGCGTTGCCTTCTTCGTCTGCAGCTTCGGCGAGCGCCTCGTCAACTGACTCGCGCAGCTCCCGCAGCGCGTCGGCCACGAGGCGGCTCGCATTCTGAAGCGCCTGCTTGCACGCGCCCGCGCCCGACACCTCCAATGTCGCGAGAGCGCGCACCGCCTCCTCCACGAGTCCCACGTCCGACGGCTGCACCGACGCCTTGCTGCTGCGCTCAAGGATTGTGAGCACACCCTGCAGCACGCGCCAGCAGGCTGTGCAGACTCGCTTGCGTGCCGCGGGCAGCATGACCGAGAGCAGCGCGCGCGCCCACGAATCAAAAGTCACAATCGCCTTCTCATAGTCTCGCTCGCCACCTTGCAAGTCTGCTGCCGAGGGCTTCGTTGAAACCAGAAAATAAAAGGTGCGGCTGGATTGCGCAAGCAACTGTGCAGCTTTGTTGAGAGTGTCGTAGGCCACTGCGACGCTAGCAGGAGTCTCAGAGCCTCTGGCTGGCACGGCACGAATGAGTGCCAACAGCTCTGCGGCCCTTTCCGACGTTCTTCCGTGCAGCGAGTCCGCTTCTTGTTTTTTGGCAGGATGGTTGACGATGCCTGCAGTAATGGCGAGTTTACTCATTCCGAGCACGATGCCTCCAGCAGGTGCGGGTGTGGGTGCAGGTAAATCTGCGGAAGCGGATGCAGCTTCCGCTGCGCGAGTGGTTGCCGCCAACAAGAACGAATGCGACATGGTGGTTAGGTTATGCTGGTTCACTCGAGTGCTTCTCGCACGTAGACAGCAGGCCCAGCGCGAGGGGAACACGAGGTTAGTGTAACCCACAAACTTGCTTCATTAGGCAGGCATGCTCCACCAACCAAAAGCCCGCCCATCGATAATTTTCGGCGAGCGATTCAAATTAACGTGAACGTGGACCCCAGCTGAAACACCTTATTTGGATCTTTGATCTTCAAACGCTTTTTTGGTGCGTCGGCCACGGCCTCTCTCCACTCTCCTAGCGTGCAAAAGGCAGGTAAAATATGTCGGAGTCTTGGGCCGTAGCGGTGGGCGCAGCGATCGCCGTCAAAATTTCCGCAAGTATTGATGATGTCGCGTGGCTGCTGCCATTCGTCGCTGGGCCGCAGCGGTGCACGAATTATTGGCGAGCCTTGCAATACATCATCACCACGCTGGCAGTCTCAGGCACCGCTATTGCGGTCGCGATCGGCGGCGGCGCGGCCGTCTCGGCGGCCACCGGCTCGAACACCGACTGGCCAGCGGAGCGTGTGCTCGGCTTAATCTCGGGCGTGGCGCTCGCCGCATATGGCCTCTTCCTGTTCAAGGGCTGGTGGGGGGATCATTTAGAGGAGCTGGAGGAGGCGAGGGCGCAGGAAGCATCCCAGGCGCTCGCATCGATCGTGGCGACGGCGCGTGCGGCCGAAGCCTTCTTCAAGGCAACCGCACCCACACGTGTCGTTGCCATCGAGCACGCTCAAGCGCGACCACGGGCGCCGCAAGAGCCACCGGCACCGCAGGTGTCCGTCCCAAAGGAGGAGGATGGCATGTGGGGTTGGTTTCTGCGCGCCATCGGCGTGACGCCTGCCGATGGCGCCACATATCCGCCTGCGCCGTCTGCCGTCGGCTCCATCGAGCTGAGCGAAGTTCGTGCATCGGTTCTGCACGATCGGCCGCTCAGTTTCGTCATGGCTTCGTCTGCTGAGGACGCGCCGCCAACGACTCCACGGGTGTGGTCGCAACGAGCACAAACGTCGCCTTTACCATCGCCACCGAGATCGCCGCCGCAGACGCCGCCGAGATCGTCGCCGCAGACGCCGAGGTCGTCGGCGCGCCGGCGGCTGGAGGGGCAACTGCAGCCGCCGGTGGACGAATCCTTTGACGAAACCTTGACGATGGCCCTGAGCAGCGCGGGCTCGTCGTGGGATAGAGTGCGTCAGCACGACCCCGCCCGCACGCCGCCGTCGTCAGCACAGTCCATTGCGTCGGCGGCAGCCGAGCTCGAAAGGCTGCGCGCGGAGCTCCGACAGAAGACGACCGTGCTCGAGAGGACGAGAGTGGAGGCGGCCCGGGCGGCCGCGGAGGCCCAAGCTCAACGGCGCTGGGATCGCTTGCGTGAGCACTACCGCTCGAAGAAACCCGTGGCAGCCGTCTCGGGCTGGGACAGCGTGCTGCTGCAGATCCACCCTCGCGCGCGCGAGGCGGCCCGGGCGGCGGCGGCGGAATATGGTCAACGGCGCTGGGATCGCGTGCGTGAGCATTACCGGCCCAATAAACCTTTGTCAGCCGTCTCGGGCTGGGACAGTGTGCTGATGCAGATCCACCCTCGCACCCAAACTAGCCCAATGCAGCGCCAAAGATCCACCGCCACCGCCATCTCGACCGCCGATGAGCTCGTCCTCGCGCGGTGCCGAGCGCTCATGCTGCTGCGCAATGCGCTCGGCGAGGTAGCGTACGAGAGCCGTCGGCACGCGCTGCTCGAAGAGCTCTTCGTCTCGAACTCGGTCGAGAATGCCGCCGCCGCGCTCAATTCGCTGCACAGCATGGGCTTCATCTCGTCGAATGCGGAGTTTGGTGCGTGCACGGATCGGCTACTCAGTGCCGAACATGCACTGGCCTCACGCAGCGCCGAACAGAGGCGCGAGTCGCCGGGAGCGCGCAGGTACGGTGGTTTCGGACGCGACGGTGAAGAGGGCGCTGGCGTGACAGGCGCGGCCGACGGTGAGGACGATGGCGATGCCGCGAAAGACCTCACGGCTCGTGCGTTGCTAGTGGTGTCCGTACTCGGCTCGCTCGACGATCTGGCGGTTCAGATCAGCCTCTTGCTCGCCGGCACGTTCACGTGGGCGCAGTTGCTCCTGGGCGTTACTTTCGGCTCGAGCCTCGTCGTGTGCTTCTGCTTCTTCGTGACGCTCTTCAAGCCGATCGTCGCCGTCATTCAGCTCGTGCCGCTCTTCGCGATCGTCTTCTGCTTCGCTGCGTATACGCTGATCACAGTGGCGCTCTTCGAGACGGCTGAGGTGTTGCTGTTGCCGCCGCCACCCGCCTTGCCGCCGCCTCCCAACGCGACTGCGCCTGCCATGCCGACGGGCGCGGGGCGCATGTTGTGGGCCGTGTCACCAACGATGCCTCCATGGGCTCCTCCCCTGGGCGACGGCCACCACGACGCCCACCCGAGCGCCGACGACCCACTCACCATCTACCGGACCGCCGCTGTGCTCTCCCTCGGCTCCTCCACCGACAATTTCGCCATCGGCGCGTCGCTCGGCATCGCCGGGCTGATGCTCAAGCTCAAGTTCAATGCACTGATCGCCGCGGCCAACGGGGTCGGCGCACTCGTCGCCGCCGCGGGCGGCCACGCGATTGGCCAAGTGGCCGACTCGTTCGGACTTTGGATCGCGGCGTCCGTGTTTGCCTACCTGGCGTGGCAAGAGGGCGGCTCGCTCTGGGCGGGTGAGCCAGCCTCACCGCTCCTCAAGCTCGCGGAGCGGGGCGTGGCCTTGCAACTGGCGGTGCCCATGACCTTGAACAATCTGGCCGGGGGCATCGCTGGCGGGGTCGTCGGCATCGGACCGTTGCTCGCGGGCACGTCGGCCTTCTGCGCCTCCTTTGCGATGATGGCGACCGGCTTCTTCGTGGGGCAGCGGCTGCACTCGGTCCTCCGTGGCTCGCAGCTCGACGTGCGTCTCTTCTCATGCTCCATCTTTGTGACCCTCGCGTACGGGCAGGTGAGCGAGAAGCTGCAGGCCCTTTGGGAGGCGTACGTGCCCTTTCATCTGGCGCTGCCGCTCGTGCCCGCGGGCTCCGATGCCCTCGTGGCGCTGCTGCTCGTCGGCGCGGCCTTTGTAGGAGGCCTGCTCGCCCTGCGTCAGTGGGCTGCGGACGATCCGAAGCACGATGTGCTCGCCGGCGAAGACACCACCGGTGAGCCGCCCGTGACGGCGCTCCACGCGTACCTGATCCTTGAGCGTGCTCGCGCACTCATGCAGCTGCGCAATGCGCTCGGCGAGGCAGCGTACGAGAGCCGCCGGCACGCACTGCTCGAAGAGCTCGTGCGCTCCGCCAAGTCGCCGCAGGGCTCGCTCGAACGCGCGGCCGCTGTCCTCGAGTCGTTGCATGGCTTCGGCTTCCTCGATCCGGACCACGTGGCCGAGCGCGCGGAGCTCGTGCTGTGGGTGGATCGGCTCCTCGGCACGGAAGGCACCCAGACGAACGTCGTCCCCGCAAGCAGCCCACGCAAGCCAAGCCCGTCGTCGAGTGGGCGCTCGTCGCCACATTCAACCCGCAGCACATGGCGCCGCATCCTGCCCTTTGGCAGCCCCGAGCGCAGGAAGGAGAGCGAGTACGGTGCGCGTTCGGATCTGGTGTAAACCCTCGTACTGTGCTACCACACTGTACTTGTGTGGGCTGTTGCATGCGTGCATGGTGGACGAGTACATCTTACAGGGTAATACGTGGTGTGGCCTATACCATTACGTGTGGCGCGGTCCGGTTCGAGGGGGGTCGTTAATCCTGGTTTAGGGTAGCTACGGCGGGTGCCTGGTGCGGCGCGCTGTGCGTGTACTGTGTGTTCAGTGTTGTTGCCAACGAAAGGCCACCGGGCGGTGCGCGGCCGCGTGCGATGTGGCGTGGGCGTGCCGCCGGGTCGGGGCGCGGGACGGTCGAGCCGGCAGCCGCGCGGGCGCGCGCGCCGATCCGGAAAATGTGCCAGACATTCACCACCTGACAGCGGTGTCAGTGACGCACCGCTCAGCCCAAAATTTGCCGAGACTCGAATCGCTCTCAGATATTTGTGACGAGATTTGGGTTCCAGTAGGACCCTAAGGGGTGATCAGATGTGGGTCAGGGTCGCAAGAACCCCTCGCTCGAGTTCCAGGTCCTCTGACCTCTCCACCGCTCTTCCCCCTTGAGAGTTGAGTGATTCTGGATATTGGAGTGCTGTTGGTCCCGGTCACCGCCCGCCCCCATCCCTTTGTCTTTTGACAGGCTTTTGTCAGGCATCTCTTTCCTTCTCGGCTGGCCGTGTCATACCTGAGGCACTGCCAGTTGTTGCACTGCCGGTGGCACGCACCAATCACAGTACGCCGGTCCGGTGTCTTGGGTGTCGAATTCTAAACATTGGCTATGAATATAGTGAAAAGGTCGTGTGCTTCCTTGTGTCTGAAATCGAGGCACGCGACGTTCGCGACCGAGGGCGAGGAAGGCAAGAAGCATGCCATAGTGCAGGTCGAGTGTAAAGACTAGGGCAAAGGCCGTGGGCACTGACGACGAGGTGATCTCGCTGGCCGCGTCGTCAGTGCCCAAGTCAGCCTGGAACAGTCACGCTCAACTATCTTCGTCGTAAAGGAATGGCGTTTCGCGATGCTATTCAACCGACTTTGAATCGCACACCTGCCAACGGCCACACCCATAAGATCAAAATGTGCCAGTCGGAGGTTCTCGTGCCAACCGATCCACGTGGTGGGCTGCTGCTCGAGGTGCGTCTGCCGCCTCTCTCTAAGAGACAGCTTGCACCTGCACCCGCACAGCCGATGTAACGAAGGGCTGGCTCGATAGCCCCTGGATTTTGTAGCTGTGCAACACGGACGCTGACCCAACTTTACCACCGCCGCTTTCACAATGCGGCACGCGGCTATAGCGCAGCAGACATGAGGCTTGGCCTTGGGCCGCCGCACCATGTCGCATGTCCCCACTATTCCTCACGCCCTCACTGACGCAGCTCTGCGCGCTACCTCGCTCGTATGCCGCTCTCGTCGCCGCCGCGCAGGCGCTTTGCCTCTCGGTGTCCAAGACACTCACAGCGACAAATCACCCGAGCGTCAACACAATCATACAGCTAAACACACCGCAGCGTTCCGGACGAAGGGACGATGAGGAAATCTTGGATACGATACCGATATAGGCTCTAGTCGCGTTTTTGTTCTGTTTTCAAACTTCAAGTCTGTGCCCTGCGCGAAGTGTCTCTAATAACGCGAACTCGAATGCTGGAGCTGACGGCTACACCTGCACGCTCTGCAGGCGTGAATGTCTCGGTGCGCGGAGGGTCTTCTATTTTCGATTTTGAAACTGTGATGGCTTTTAACGTCAAACGTGAACGAAAATTATGCTCTGTCACGGGTGTGTAAACTTGGTCGCGTGTCTGCATTCACATTCACACCTTACATGTATGTGCGCGACGTGGCCTCGTGCCGCGATGCCGAGGTGACGAGGAGATGCGCATCGTAATGTCGGCGCTCGTGGCCGTCCTAGTCAGCACCTTTGCGCTGCAATCGCCGCCATGTCGTGCGCCCGTGACGTGGCGCGGCGCACCTCGCCCCAGTTCGGTGCAACGCGTGTTGGTGCCGCCAAAGTGCTTGGTGGCACCCGGCGGCATGGGCAACAAGGACAGCGCTTCCGCCGCCGTTGAAGCTGTGCCGGTGCCGCCCCCAAATGCTGCTGCTTTGATTGTGCTCTTGCTCTGTTGCAGCATCGGTGCTGTCTGTTCGCTCGATCGCGTGCTCATCTCGATCGCTATCATCCCTATGAGCTCAGAGATGCTCTACTCAGACGCAACCAAGGGTGCGATCGCGGCAGGCTTCTCCGTGGGCTACTGCTTAGGCCTCGCCCCAGCCGGGATCGCGTCGTCCCAGTACTCGCCGAAGGTTGTGCTCTTGGCGGGGCTCTTGGTTTGGTCGGCCGCCCAGGCCGCAACGCCCATGGCCGCTGCCACCAGCTTGCCTGCGCTCCTGGCCGCACGCATCCTCATGGGCATCGGCGAGGCGGCGGCGGTGCCCTCGTTGCAGGTGATCGCGGCCCGCTTTGTGCCGGCGGAGCGCCGGTCGCTCTTTTGGGGCATCCTGTCCGCCGCGCTCTCGTGCGGCACCATCGCCGCCTACGTCGTCTCGCCTCCTCTGATCGAGTCCCACGGTTGGCCGTATGTGTTCGAGCTCTTTGGGGCAGCTGGTGGAGCTCTCGCGCTTGTGTGGGCCTTGTTGGGGGCGGACGAGCCACAAAGGGCGGCGGCGGCGGCGGCAGCAGCAGCAGAAGCAGAAGCAGCAGAAGGTACAGGAGGGATAGGGACACTCGTCGCAGCAGCCTCGCCGCCGGCGTCGGCGGCTGCGTCCCGCGCTGAGCCCTCCCCTGTCCCCTGGGACCAGATCAGAGTCTCCCGCCCCGTGTGGGCCCTGGCCGCCGCACACTCCTCGGTCAACTTCTTTATGTATTTTGGTCTCTCGTGGCTGCCCACATACTTTGCGTACCAGTTCGGCATGTCAACGGCCGACGCGTCCGCCGCCTCTCTCTATCCCTTCGTCGCCGGCGCTGTCGGGTCGCTAGTGGCCGGTGCCTCGTGTGATCAACTCGTCGACCGAGGGCTCAGTCTGACCGACGCGCGAAAGCTGATGGGTTCGCTAGCCATGGGTGGGCCGCTGCTGGCGATGCTCGTGCTCGCGCTGCTGAGCGCGGGCGTCGGCGGCGTGCTGCTCAGCCGAGACGAGGCCGAGGCGCTCTTCATTGGTGCGGTTGGCATGAGTGCCTTCGCAGCTGCGGGCTACGGCTGCGGCGCCCAAGATATCTCTGCCCGGCTCGCCTCGCTGCTCTACGGCGCGACGTCCGTGTTCGCGGTGATCGCGGGCGCGAGCGGCCAGTACTTCACCGGCTGGCTCCTGGACCACTACGGCCGCGACTTCACCCCCATCTTCGTGCTCGTCGTACTGATCGAGGCCGCTGGGCTCGTCGCGTGGAATCGATGGTGGTGCTCTGACCGCATCTTCGACTGACGGTGGATCCTCTGACGACGCGCTCAGGACGACGCGCTCAGGACGATGTGCTCGGGACGACGCGCTCAGGACGACGCGCTGAGAACGGTGTCTGTGACGAACCGTGCTCCTCTGACAGGTGCGCTAAGGACGGCCCACCCTCGTGCCTCTCGCTTGGCTCGCTCGAAGCGCCCGTCCTGCGCTGCAGCCTTGTCCCCTGCCCGCCCGCTTCCGCCCCACGTGTCTGGCTGGCGGTGATGAGACTCTTCCCCGTACGTCTGAGTGCGTGGCGAGGCCGAGGGGAACCCGCAAGGGAGAACCCTCCCCTCCTATGGCCCCCAAGCGAGGTTGAGAGATGTGTACGGCACTGTCTGAGCCACCGGACCACGCGCCTGTGACTGCGCCACCGAGGCGGGAGCGCGGCAGCCCTGAACCCCCGATGATCCCTGATGAATCCCTGATGAACCCCTGATCCCTGATGTCCTCTTCACTGCTGTGGACGCTGGCTCGCACAAACTGACCCACGCTTGCACCTTAGGTGCTTGCCTCCCCTCGCTTCAGATCTTTGGATATCTTGACGGCGTGCAGTCGACCGGGGACGGCTGTTGTTCAGAACTTCAGTCGTCCTCAAAGCAGGCATATGAGTATCAGTAATGAGTTCTATTACGGAGGATGATACGCGCTCCGTTGGCCGGTAATAGGCCGGTAACGGCTGACGAGACGACGGGACCGCGCTCCGCGCGGTCCCACGAGAAAATACAGTAAATAGAAATCTAATCCGCGGCACCGCGCCGAAAGAGAACAAAAAAGTGTCTTCGCATCTTCCGCGGCCGTAACCAGCGGTATCCCTATCCGGTATCTATACCGCGGCGGTGGACCGGTGTTACCACCTTAGCGCTTAGGCCTTACCAAATCGAATCCACCCCGCATCGTTAAACAGTGGTCCGATTTTAGCGCGGGGGATATCACGGCTGACACCGGGCCCCGGCCCAGCAATCCGGGCTCTGGGCGCTTCGTCTCCCAGACGCAGACGCGGACCGTCTCCTCGACACTCGTGCGCGATGACGTCTGCCCGTCTCCGTACTCGACGGCTCCGTCACCTCAACCATCCACTTCATCAAGCGCAATTTGCCGGAGGCCCTCCCGATACGTGGGATAGGCCAAGCCGGCGGGCAGGAGCTCAGCGAGCATGCGCCCGTTACTCACGCGTTTGTTCTCCAGTGCTCGGCGCTGCGCTCGCGCGCTGTCGGCGCTGCCGTCCGTCGCGGCACTGGCATCCGAAGCGGAGGCTACAAGCAGCGAAGCAGCGTACGCCATCACATCGGCACGCGGCGCAGGCTCGCTGTCGGCCACATTGTAGACGGCCGGCGCGGTGTCGCGCGCGCCGTCCGCTGCGGCTGCCATCGACGCGAGCAGCGCGCTGCAAATGTCGGTCACATGAATGCGCGACACGTATCGAGGTACCGCCGCGCCGCTGTTGCCTGCCGTCCGGGCCACCGCACCAGCGGCTACGCCGGACAGGCTCTGCGACCGCTCAATAGCACCGGTGCCATTATCGAGCTGGGGCGACGCCGGTGCGACCGCAGCTCCTCGCCGACTCAAAGTGTCCAAGGCCGAGCGCCCTGGCCCGTAGATACCTGCCAGCCGAAACACGCGCGTGGCCAGACGACCGTCGCTCGCATCGTGGAGCGCGAGCCATTCGGCCTCAGCGCGCAGCCGATCTGCCGCCGAGCTTCCGTCGGCCACGTTGCACGGCGACGCCTCGTCCACCCAAGCACCCGCATGGTCGCCGTAGACGGACGACGTGGACAGATAGCCCGCCCAGCGGAGCGTACCAGCGCGGAGCAGGACAGGGCGGTGCAGCGCGAGCAGTGGATCGCGATTGAAATCAGCAATGGGTGGAACCGTCGCAAGCACGTGCGTAGCGCTGCTCAGCGCGTCCAGGCCGTCGCGGTTCAGCCCAACGTACTCATCATCGAGGTCGAAAGGATAGGCATCGATGCCCGAGCGCCGACGGATGAGCGCGGCCTTGTCCGCCGTCCGACAGGAGCCCGAGACGCGCCAGCCAAGCTCGCTCGCCGCTCGGACAGCCAGGCGCTCGCCCACATACCCGAGGCCCGCGACGAAGAGGTGCGTCTGCGCATCCAACATCGCGACGCACCTGCTCTTTTTTGACGATTCCTGAACGAAGGTTGGCGCGATTTGTGGGAACGCGAGCAAGCTACATGCAAGTAGGGGGGGGAAGGG
>Ga0210239_100675_pt1 | contig 29754 bp, 29 predicted proteins | sample ChrtobMetP5a_0mM_FD_155451 | JGI IMG/M metagenome (GOLD analysis project Ga0210239, IMG submission 155451) | Chrysochromulina tobin associated microbial communities from unialgal haptophyte culture, Seattle, Washington, United States - P5a_0mM | ecosystem: Host-associated > Algae > Haptophytes >... | reverse complement strand
GGGTGGCGGCGGTGGCGGCGGTGGCGGCGGTGGCGGCGGAGGCAAGGGAAGCGGGCCGCCAACGGCACCAATGCAGCACGACGACAAGAAGAGCGTCGCGAAGCTTCAGAAGCAGCAGGTGGCCAAGCGCACGCCGACCCAGAAGGAGGTGCCGCTCTTCGCACACCTGCCGCAGTACGAAAAGGACACGGGGCTCTCGGCGGCGGCAGTGGCCAAGGGGAGCATCCACCCCGCAGTGCTGCGCCTCGGGCTCCAGATGGCAGAGGGCATCATCTCTGGCTCGAACGCCCGTGTCGTGGGCATGTTGCGCGCCTTCCAACAGGTCATCAGCGACTTCGAGCCGCCGCCCGCCAAGGTTTTCTCTCGTGAGCTCGATGCGTGTCTGAAGCTCCAGATCCAGTACCTGGTCGATTGCCGGCCGCAGTCGATGGCGATGGGCAACGGCATCAAGTGGATCAAGAACAAAGTCACCGTCGCGCCGCCGCACTTGCCCGACGAGAAGGTCAAAGAGATGCTCGTCGAGTCGATCGATCAGTTCATCGCCGAAAAGATCCACATCGCAGACGAGGCGATCATCGCGAATGCCATGTCGCGGATCGCACCGGGCGACGTGGTGCTCGTGTACGCCGCCTCGTACGTCGTCGAGCGCGTACTGCTCCACGCGTACCAGTCAGGCGTGACCTTCCGCATCCTCGTCGCCGACGCTGGCCCCAAGTTCGAAGGGCGCGATTTGATGGCACGGCTGCTGGCTGCGGGGCTGCGGTGCACGTACGTGAACCTGCACGCGCTCTCGTACACGATGCCCGAGGTGACCAAGTTGCTGCTCGGCGCCTCCTCCATGCTCCTCAACGGTACACTCGTCGCGCGCGCGGGCACCGCACTGGTTTGCATGCTAGCTCATTCGCATGGCGTGCCGGCGCTCGTGTGCTGCGAGACGTACAAGTTTGCGGAGCGCGTGCTCCTCGACTCGATCTGCTTCAACGAGCTCGGCGACCCCGACGAGCTCATCCCACCGCCGCTCCGACCCGCTACTGGCGTCGCCGGTAGTGCGCCCGCCACAGCGCCCGCGCCGACCGCACCGCCTGCGGCTCCAGCCGCAGGCGGCGGCGTGACAACGGCGAGTGCCGGAGGGGGCGGTACTGGTAGCGTCGCCGACTGGCGTGACATCCCGCGGCTGAAGCTGCTCAACCTTCTGTACGACGCGACGCCGATGAAATACCTCACGATGGTGGTCACCGAGGTGGGCGTCATTCCGCCCACGTCGGTGCCGGCGGTGATTCGCGAGGCGTCGGCGCGCGAGGGTGTGTGATGAGGCCATCAGGGCTGGCCCGCCGCGCCGCAGCCCGGTGCGGCTCCTCTTCTCTCGCGCGCGATGCGGCGTCGGGATTGGAGCATCGCGCGCGTCCGCTGTAGCCGACTTGGGCAAGGGAAAGAAATGGGAGATGCACGTGCGCCGAGCCGCCGAGTGCGGACCCCCAAACCACCCAGAGCCAGGCGCCTGGGCGTATTGATTTTCGACGACAACTTGAGATGTCGAGCCGAGACATATCTAGGATCGAAGACACCAACTCAAAAGTGGGCATTTCCACCAGATTCTCATCAAAATAACAGGCCCTCCGACGCTCCACGGCTAAAGGAAGCCTTGATGTAGTTCTTATTACAGGGGCGCCGTGACGCATTGAGACCCTGACAGGGCGCTACTCATCAGCCCCCGTCGCGTGGACCCGACAGCCCGACCCAGCATGATCTCAAAAATGCGCGCGCATTGGCTTGCGGCCGGGCGGCCAAGCGCGCTCTGCGCATCTCGTATTAATCTCTGCGCATCTCGTATTAATCTCTGCGCATGCGCATCTCGTATTAATCTCGCATCAGCCTTCACTCATCGCCCACCTCCGCGCCGCGCCCGCCCCCCCCCACCCCCAAACGCAAACCGATCTTCCGATCTGATCATGCGGACAATCGTTCATCGAGGCCTGCACGAGGTATCGAGGTACTAGTACGAGGAACCCCCCCAAACCCACCACCACCACCCCCAAGTCCGCGGATCGAGTCAAACGAGGCAAAGTGAATGGGCCGGCCCAAGCGTATGGCTCAGTCCATTCACAGTGAACGGGCCGGCCCAAGCATATGGCACAGTCCATAGTGTCAGAGCATCGCCGCACGTAACGACCCTACGTACGCTGCCTGCGATCTGCGATCTGTGGATTGTCCGTGAGCTGTCCGTTGACTGATCTGTACTGATGGGGGTGCGCTATCACGCGGTGTCATGGCGTACTCCGCATCCAGATAGCGGGGGACGGCCGGTAAGGCCGCCGGGACAGGGAAGTAGCCGCCGGCACGCGGAGTGGCACGTGGTGTATTCCGAGCATACTCCGGGTCCATGTATTGCCGGGGAACGACTGGTAGTGGCTCTGGCGTATCGAAATAGCCACCGCTGCCGCCCTGTAGGGTACCTTGGCGTGCTAAGAGGCCGGCTTGCCTGGTGGCTGCGCGCTTCAACATGCCTGGCTGTCCGACGAGCACCGGCTTCCATCGGTCACGGTCGGCAAACAACTTCGATTGCTCAGGATCCTGCTTTTGCTGCTTTTGTTGGCTCATGCGTTGTGCTACCTGCTGCCTCCTCGCCGCCTCTAGTGCCGCCCGGGCAACTGCCCAGCGCGACCCGGCAGGCGACCGCTCACGGAGCTGCGAAGCTGCTCCACCTTGCTGCGCGTCATGCAAGGAGCCTTCCTCAGCCGGAGTTGCAGCAGCATGCAGCCAGCGCGACATACCTTTGCTAGCACCATGCAAGGAGCCGTCCTCAGCCGAAGCTGCAGCAGCGTGCAGCAGTGGCTCAGCCGAAGATGAAGGATCAAGCTTAGGCGTCATGCCAGCAGCCTTGGACTTACACCGGAAGGCTCGCAGCGCGAAGCCACTGATAAGCCGGTGGGGGGGGGGCGGGGTCCGCCCCCCCGCGTTCGATCCGTTCGAAGACTCTCTCGAATTCTCGAGAACGGGCTCAAGAGCTTTCCCTCCTGTTGTCAAGGTAGGCAGGTATGGTGCAGGGGGCAGCGCCAGCGCCGACTCTTCTGGTACCGGTTCGAGAGCTTTTCCGGGCAGGTCTTGTCCGGGGGGCAGCGCCGTCCTGGTCAGCGCCTGCAGCTCTTTTGAAGTCCGCGGCACCATGACGACGAGGTCTTGCGAGGCATCCTCTTTAGAAGGCCGCGGCACCCTCACTACATTGACACCCTCTTCTTGGGTGGGTTGCCTTTCTGAGAGTTGGGGCGCCCGCCTGACCGCTCGCATCTCGCCCAACACGGCGCCTTTCTCGACCGAGGGCCGGCTGACAGCTCGGCCCTCGACTGATGAAGCCCCAGATGGTAGTCCATCCGCGATGCCTACTCCGGCCGCGAAGTTGCTGGGCTGGTGACTGGGCGATTGTTGGGGCGGCGAGTGGGTGGGCGAGATCTTCACTCGGGTCCCGCTGGATTTCGGCGACTGGGTGGGCGTGGTTTTCGGGCTTTTCGGTTTGAGTCTCGGAGGGTCAGGCCGCTTCGGGTCTGGCCGCTTCGGGCTTACCCCTCGCATCGAGAACGCACCCGGAGGGTGTCGTTGATCGAAGATATCATGGATGGCGATCTGACGGTCGGACAGGCGCGGCGAGTGGGCTGGAGTGTGGGCGGGAGTCGCGGGTGGCCTCTCCGGACCGGGATCCGGCGAGGCGATCCCTTCTCGGATCGAAAGGTGTCCATCACGAGAGGAATCAGGCCGCGACGTCTCATGCCGAGCGGAGTGGCTGGGAGTGTGCCCGAACTCATGGTGATAATGGGGCGAAACCAAGCTGCTGCTGCGGGGTGCTGCTGAGAATGCATCCACCCCCCTCAACTGGTGCAGCACCGGCCGAGCGAGATTTGCAAACGACTTCTGACGACGTGAGGAAGCCTCTCTCTTCGAGAGCATCGACTGTGTGCTACTGAACGAAGCCACCCCCCTGAGCGCCTGGAGCATCGGCCGAGCCGTCTTCTGGAGACGGCGCGCGGACTCTTCCTTCTCGAGCACCTCCCCAGAGGCTAACGCCTCCGCGGCCTCCCTCGCTGCATGCTCGTCGGCCTGCGCCAGCTCACCCGCCAGTCGAATCTTAGCCTCCTCCCACTCGACTCGAAAATACGACCAGACAGCTCGGCGCACGAGCTCGATCAGGCCCCATAGAAGGATCGTGTGCTGCGTGGTGACCACCTTGCCAGGCGCGACGTAGATCGTCCACGTACAGCGCATCAGCAGGTTGGCCGCCACGACCACGTATATCTGTCGCCGGCTCACGTGCGCGTGCGGCCGCCACATGCCCCACCCCTTGGCCGCGCGTAGGTTGGCAAACCGATCGCCGTCGATGAGCCGACGAAGCCAAGGAGGGCCGTGCCCCCAATCCAAAAAGATGTCCCACAAGCCCGAATAGGTGGTGGCGATGATGGAGAGAGTGAGCCACGCTGCGGTGCGTCCATGGAAGCGCGCGAGTACCGCCACTCCGATGGAGCAGCTGTACTTCAGACCGTTCCACAGGTGCAACGTGTTGTGCGTGTCGTGGTACCCGCGCATGCATTGCATCAGCCTCACCCAAAAGGGTAGGATAGAGAAGCTCAGCTGCACGAAACGGTACCAACGGTTGCTCATGATGCACATCGCCAGCGGGTGCTCGAACCTTTGTTCCTCACGCTGCCACTCGCCCACGTGCCACGCCTCCATAGTGCCATAGATGCATAGGGTGTACCTGAGCGAGCGACAACCCCGGCCGTGTGAGCTGTGGGGTCCGTGTGAACTGTGGGGTCCGTGTGAGCTGTGGGGTCGTGTGAGCTGTGGGGTCCGTGAGTTCTTGAGAGCCAAGGGGGTGGCGGGATTCCCCAAGGTCGTCATGGGGCGCTGTGTGGGGGCCGCACATGTCTTCATCAGTGGGGGTCATTGGGCGGACGCGTGCAAATGAGAGGTCTTCAACACGGGGGCTCATTGGAAGCGCACCAAATGTCCTGAAAGGCCAGCGAGAGCGAGCAGAGGATATCGGCGACGAAGTTGAAGACGAAAGTGTGCGGGGAGAAGGGCGCCCGAAGCACAGTAGCGATGCTCTGAAACAAGCCGCGCCTCTGCTGAGCGTCACTCCAATTCGGCGTGATGTCGAACGGCCAGCCGACGTAAAGCACGGAGAGGACGACCGCAAGCAGTGGCCACACGTCAATATGGCGCCCTTTGTTCTTAAGATCGACGTTGTAGGTCTCCGTGTCAAGTAACAGTCGTCCCAATGGTCTACTTCTTTTCGCGGGGGGTGGAGGAGGATTGACCATTTCATCATCCTGCTGTGCCAGTTCGGCTGTGACATCCTCCCACATCCTTTCTTTGATTTCAATCTCGAGCTCCATGTGTAGATCATTTCGTGATTGGATGGAAAGCATGTACCTGTGTCACGCACATCGCACCGCACTCTTCAGTCATCATCGTGGCTGTTCCTGAAGGTCATCATGCCAGTGCGTTGGCGCGCGCACCCAACAAAGCAGACGAAGCAGATGAAGACGACGGTGAAGGCGTGGGATATGATGTAGTGGAAGTGGTGTCGCTTCTCGTCGACCCCGAGCACACCCGCAAAATTGATCGCGTGCCGCTTCCACATCAGCAGCGTCAGGCCGTACACGGCGGCGCAGAAAGCCAAGAGCAGCGGCCAGCGGAAGACAGGGTAATACAGGGAGGAGAGCTCGCCGACGAGGCCCCCCGCCTGGCTCACAACGACCATTGCGACGGCAACGGCGCACATGCACCCTGCCAGCCCAACCTGCACGCCAAGCCAAAAGAAGTGCTCTACCGTTCTCCGCCACTCCTGCTGACGTTCGCCGAAGCCGTCACCTTCGAAGTCCACGAGCCCGTCGCCATCATGATCATGAATGTGATCAGAGTGCTTATGCACATGCTCGTTGCTCATCCGACGATCTCGCGCCACTGCCGCCTCCTGCGCGGAGTCCGAATGCGCCGAGCTGGCTGAGCTGCGCTCCGGCTCAGGGCCGCGCTGCATTCCGACGTCTCGGACGAGATGCGATGTTTGGCGAAACCCAATTCCTTCCCGCGGGTTCAAAACGCCGAGCCTGGACACACACGGGGCACAGCGCCGTAGCACCGGTTGACGCATGTGTCGCGTAAACGTTCACACGGGACACACGGGTCACACAGACGGTACGAGGAGTGGCCTCCCATGCCAACACTCCTGTCACACGGACCAAACAACTGAGAATTGCGGGTTCCTTACTGCCGGTGTCCGCACGCTTGTTCTTGACTGTCTCGTGACTGTGACCAAATACATGTACTGTGACCACGCTTCTCTTCCTTCGAAGAAGAAACAGGAATCTTGCACACGAGACCAGGAATCTGAACGGCCGCCAGCAAAAAATGCCTCCACGGCAGGCGAGCTCGCCGGCTCGTCGCAGCCCATCGCAGCAGAAGAATTCCTCGCCATCGAATCGCAGCCCTAGGAAATCGCAGCCGATCGCGCCTGCTGCTTCCCCATCCCCATCCCGCGGCACGACGCATTTGAACGGTGCGATGAGCGCACCCATCAATGATGTTGGCTCGAGCAACGTCCTGGTCGGATCGCCGGTCCCTCCCTTGGCGGTCACGAAGCGGCGCCCAAAGCTCTCGTTCACAGCCCTCGCCCTCGCAGTGCTCGCCCTGCTCGCTGTTGCGTGCGGAGTGATGGTGCAGCAGCTGGGCGGCCCCGACGCCGCGGCCATGGCGGTGAAAACTTTGGGTGCCAAAGTGATGAGCTTCTCGGCCGGCAGCACCGGCACAATCTCCGCTGACGTGCTCGACAAGAGCGGCAAGAAGAAAGGCCCCAAGCCTGCCCCTCCGCCGCCGAAGCCGAAGCCTGCGCCAACGCCTCCGAAGCCCAAGCCTGCAGCAGAGCCTCTGTCGTCACCGACGACGGCCACGAGCTCGGCGCTGCAAGTCCCGCTTCCGCCTAAGAAGCCCGGCCCTTTTACGAAATTTCGCAACATGGTCGCAAAATTCGTGAAGCGCGGGTGAGCATGCCCTCGACCGGCGGGAGAGGACGAGAATCTTGGAGGAGGGAGAGGAGGGGAGCAAGCCCTCGATCGTGCTCGGTGGCGCCCAGGCGATGCGAGGAGGAGGAGGAGGAGGAGGAGGAGGAGGAGGAGGAGGAGAAAATGACGGTGCCGGCGCCGGCGACGACGACGACGAAACGCGCACGGCGGCGCCCACGCATGAGACGGGAGGACTGCATGACCACGCGACCAGGATGGAGGAAGGAGGCTGCAGGTAGATAGATGGAATGGGATCTCAACCGCTCCAAGGCGACGAGCGGTCGGCGAAATTCGCTGTGGCGAGCGAGCAGCAAGAAACGTTCGCACATGCATCATGCGCGCAGAGGGCCATGATAAGCAATTCAGCATGCTACATCATGGCATGCAGCCTTACATATTTGCAGCGGAGATGCGGAGTACGCCGTTTTCGTCCCGCGGGAGGAACTGTCTGTGGGGTCGTGGCCTGTGGCCTGTGCCTGTGCCTCGTCGGTCACGATGATGACGCCCGTCCGGCGCCGGCGCGTCGGCCGTCGCATCTCGCGGTCTTCCCCCCCGGCACCATATATTTCTCATCCTTGATCACTCACGTCGTTCGGTTAGGATGATGATGTACCGCGATCCGCGTGCGTACACGTTTCCAAAGTGTGTCAATAGTGTCGAAAACGACTCCTCGACGATTTCAAAAATACGCTCGTCTTCTCTCCACCTCTTCGAGACAAAGTCGTGTCTCGTCTCTCGTGAGCACGTGAGGTGGGGGTGACGGTCCGAGTTTGTGTGTGTTAAATACAAAAGTGCACCGACTTCCCGAGTTCCCGTCTCGCTTGGAATTTGGAACCTTGGAACCGAGTTCCCGACTCTGTGTTCCGAGCTTCCGTCTGGGCTGTGGAATCGGGTTCCGGCTTTTCCACAGCCCTTGGCGGCTTGCTTGATCGAATCGAGTTCCATCGTTGTTGGGATGGCCACCGTCTCGTCGCCGCTCCCGCCGCGTGCCCCCAACTCCATGGCGAACATGCACGTCATCAAGCCGCGGGGTCTGCCAGTCTCGTCGACAAGCGCCGAGGTGGACGCAGAGGAGCTGCCATCACTCGCCAAGTGAGTCTCGCGGCATCCCCTTCCGCGCACGTGCCGCCTGCGCTCCCAAGCCCTGACGCGTGGCGCCCTCTGCATGCACAGGCGCGTGAGCGCCTATCTGGCACGCGTCGTCGGCGCCCTCGCCGATTTTGAGGACCAGCTGCTGTTCGAAGACGGATTCTTTGCGCGCGAGGAGCTCTTCGAGGAGCAGATTGCCAATCTGCGGCGTGAGTTTGACCAGAACAAGCGCGCGCAGGTGCTGTTTGCGCGCTCGGACGCGGTCGGGTTGCTAATCGCGCAGCTCGTCGCAGCGCCCGTCTCCGCCGGCGGCGCCGACCTGCACTCCCGGCGGCGGCAGCAGTTTGTATTCGCCGCATCGGTGCTGCTGACGTCGAGCACGGCGCTGCGCACGCTGCACGCGCACCCGTCGCTCATCGAGCGGCTGTGGGCCCTTGTGGAGCGGCCGGCGCCGCTCGACCCGGTGCAATTGCAGTACTGGTGCCGCGCCGCCGGCTCCCTACTGCTCGGGCCGCCGCCGACCGCGGCCGAGGGAGGCTCGTCGACGGGCGCGGCGGTCGAGACGAGCACCCTCGCCCGTCTGCTGCCGCGGATGCTGCCGCACGCCTACTCGGAGGCCGTGTGCGTGCTGATCAAGTGCGTGCTCGGGCTGCCGTGCGACGCCAAGGGCTTGGCGTGCGCCGCCATCTCGGCTGCGGCGCCGTCGGCGGTGCTGCCGATGCATGCGGCCCTGTTGCCTAATATGGGCGAGCACGCGCTGCTGCCACAGTGCGTCGCGCGGCTGCTCGCCGCGGATGAGAGCACAGACAACTGCGCGGAGCTGCTGTGCACGCTCCTGGACGCGCTGCCCCAGCGCACCGATGCTCTCGAGCTCTACAAGCGCTTCGTGCCCGCCTTCCTTCCCGGGCTGACCAGTCTCCTCGACGCCGCGCTCGCGGACCCAAATTTGGGTCCGAGCCTTCCTAATTTGGGACAGGGCGGCGTGGGCGCGGGCGCGGGCGTGGGCGCGGGCGCGGCGCGCGCGGCGCGCAGCGCGCTCAAGGTGAGCGCGGCCGCGCTGCTGCTCGAGGAGCGGTGCGCGACGCTCTCCGATGAGCAGCAGCAGCAGATGAGCCTCCTGCCCGCCGCCCTCCTCGGCGAGGGCAGTGGCGCGAGCGTGGGCACGGGCATCAGCGGCGCCTCGATGGCATCGACGGCATCGACGCGGAGCGAGCAGCGCCCGTTCGTGCAGCAGCTGCTGCCGCGGCTGGGCGCGCTGCGCACGCGACTGCAGGGCTCGCGCTCCCTGGTCCAGATCGGGCTTGCCACCCTGCTCGCCACGCTGCTCGAAACGGCGCCACCGGCCTTGCATGCACTCGTGGCCGACGCAGGGCTGCTCGAGGCGGCGGTGGCGCTCTACCTGCGCCCCGACGTCAACGGCGGGGGCCAGCAAGACCTGCTGCGCGTGATGCTGCTCCGCGCGCTCAAGTCGGCGCTCCGGGCGCCCGCGCCACGGATGCACGCAGCAATCATCCTGAACGCGACCACACCGCGATCGATGCTGCGCGCTATGCGCCTGCCGGCCCGGACGGCGCCCGCACGCGAGCATCTGGTGCTGCTCTACACGGCGCTCTGCAAGGCGTCCGAGGCGCACCCGGGAGTGCGCGAGGCGCTTCGCGTCGACGCGGACGCGTGGCTCGCTCTCGGTCGCTCGGTCGCGGCGGGCGTGGGCGGCGAGGTCGCCGCCTCACCACCCGCGCCGGCCGGGCCCTCTCCTGCCTCCTCGAGGGTCTCTCCTGAGCTGTACGCATCTCCGGCGGAGCTCGTCGATCTCGAGGTCGATCTCGAAGAGGAGGCCTTCGAGATCTACCCCGACGCCGCCGCCGCGCTCGCCGCCGATGAGATGCACCTCGAGGACGTCACCGCCGCCGCCGCCGCGCTCGATGCCGCCGACGCTGAGAATGTCGACCCCAACTCTCCGCCCACGGCGAACAAGCGCGTCCGGCCGCACACCGGCCCGGCCACCACCGGCGCACAGCCGTCGCTCCCCGAGGCGGGCTGCGCCACGCCGCCCCCGGTTCGATCCTCGGGCGGGCCGCGGCTGCAGGTGAGCGTGCCGGAGCCCGCGACGACGCCCCCCGCGGCCGCCGGCTCGGGCTGTGCCGCCGCATTCCGGCTCGCCACCAACGTGCACCCGGGCACGCCCCGCCCCGAGGGCCGCGCCCAATACGGCGGTGGCTTCGCCTTCGCGCTCGCGCCACCGGCGCCCCTCGTCCCCGGCGAGATCGGCGAGATTGGCGAGATCGGCTCGCCCCAGCCGCTCGCGCGCCGCGCGGCGCATCCGGGCACACCTATTCCGAGCGCCGTTCCGAGCGCGAGCGAGGGTGCGCACCCGGGGACGCCGACCCCTTCACACCCGGGGACGCCGACCCTTTCACACCATGGGCGCGCGCCGCCGCTGGCGGCCCAGCACGAGCATCCGCACAATGGCACGCCGCGGCCGAATGCTCCCTCGCACAATGGCACGCCGCGCCCCGAGAGCGCGAGCGCCGTCTCGAGCGCCGGCGAGCGCGGCGCCTCGTACGTCGAGGGCGACAGCCTGCGCTCGTCGGACGACTTTTCGCGCGACACGCCGCAGCCCAAGGTGACTCGACGCACGTACCTGCACCGACGCGCGAAGGAGGCCTCGCCTTTTGGGGGCATCTCGGACTCGCCGCTGCCCTCGCCGCTGCCCTCGCCTGCCTTGGGAGGAGGTGCCTTCGGAGGACTCTTCTCGCCGACGATCGGCTCCGAAGCCAAGCCCCAAGCCAAGCCAAGCCAAGCCAAGCCAGCACTCGAGTCGCCACTGCTCTCGTCCAAGTTCGAGCAGGCGGCGTTGGCGCGTGCCCAGCTGAGCGCCGAGATGGGCGCCGAGCTGGACGGCGCGGATGCCGACGAGGCGGAAGGCGAGGAGGACTCTGCGATCACGCAAATCCGCTCGTCCGTACGAACGCTGTGCTTCTGAGGCTGTGCTTCTGAGGGCGCCCTCGGGACGGTGAGAGCGGGGAGGGGGAGCACCCATGGGCGGCGAGGGAGGTGTCGCGGAAGGTGTCGCGGAAGGATCGCGGCAGGATGCAGCAAAGGAGGCAGAGAAGGCACTGGTGGCAAAGGAGGCGACGCAGGCGTGCGAAGGCGTGCGAAGGAGCTCCCCCTCTCGGTGTGAAGGCTCCCCCTCTCGGTGTGAAGGCGAGGAGAAGGAGCTCCTCCTCTCGGTGTGAAGGCTCCCCATCTCGGTGTGAAGGCGAGGAGAAGGAGCTCCTCCTCTCGGTGGGATTGCGGCTGGCTGGACGGGTGGACCTCACCGACGGCGGGCGGGGGTCAAGGGCGGGGGTCTGTATGCATCTCGGCTACGAGCTGCACTCAAACGTCGTCGGCAGCTGGGCAGGGCCAGGCGTCACGAATGAGCACTGAGATGGGCGAGTGCGTGCATGCACAGCATGGATTCACCTTAGCCACAGTGCGATTCATGCAATGCCGTGTGAGACGGGAGCGGGCGAGGACACGTACTCTGTACTGATGGCTGGTAGATGCATACTCTGAGCGTGGGTACACGTTCGGCTTTTACAAGCCCGGGGCGGGGGCATCTGTGCGGAACCTTGTGGTGACTTGTAGTGTGCGTCCATGTGACTTGTGTCTTGTCGACGGTGTGACTCTGTGGACTGTGCACCGTGCTGCCGTGGGCGTGGGCCGGTGGGCGTGCGGTGAGATGTGAGCAGTGAGGCGTCGGGTGTGACGTGAGATGGGGCGCGCGCGCGCCCCGGGTGGGGGCGTGACAGGGGGAGACGGCGGAGGCGCGCGGAGCGCAGCGCAGCGGCCCAGCGCACCCAGGCATGCCCATGAGTACCCAGTCCAGTACACAATGACATCATGTCTGGATGCGTCTCCATCGAAAGAATAACGTCACACGACGTACACCATCTTGCGTTGCCTCTCGCCTCGGCCCGACGCTAAAAACCGCGAGCGCGACGGGCGGCGGCGCGGACAGGAACAAACGTGGTACGACGTGCGCGCGGACGACAATCTTAGGGACTGGGTTCTGGAATCGTGCGCGAAGCGCGTGCGTGCCCGCGGTGCTGCATCGCATCGCGTCATACTTTGGGCCTTCGCGGACGTGGCCTGCACGGAGACGTACGCGAATCGGAACCCGTCAAACGACAGAAAACAGCAAAACGTCACACCTCGAAGTGAGAAGTCAACTCTTTCCTCTGGTGGCAGCGCCACAGCTTGACTGAGGCCTCTCGGCAGCTCCTCAGCGTGGACAGGCGGAGTGGCCACACCTGCAGGTTCTCCTCCGGCGCCCCCGCCTGTCTGCCCAGGCTGCTGGCGCTGGTGCTGGTGCTGGCGCTGGTGCTGTGTGTGACGCGCCGCGGATCGACTGTGGGCCATAGCGTCACACACCGCAGGCTCGGCGTCGTAGACACAGCGGCGAAGCAGATGCTCACCGTCTCCATGGCTCTAGCGAGGACGGTCAACCCCTCGTCACCAAGGCCATTGTGACTCACGTCCAGACGCTCGAAGACCCCAAGCCGACTGTGGAGACTCGGCTGTGTGAGCGCCAGGTGCAGGAGCATCGCGCTGAGCGGCTCAGCGCCCGCTGGGCCGATGACGTTCCGGCTGAGTAGCAGGAAGCGCAGCGGCAAGAACGAGGCGCGCGTACCGATCGGCGTACCGATACGACGCGAACCGACACAGCCGTCGCCGACCAAGGCGTCGACCAGCTGTGCCAGGGCCGCACTGTCGATCTCGCACGCTGTCAAGTCCAGCCGACTCACTAGGCACTCGTCGCGAGACAGCCACGGAGCCAGCGCCATCACGCCCGCCTCGCCAAGCCGATTGTGGGCGAGGGAGAGGTCGGTCAGGCTGCGCCCGCTCCGGTACAGCGCGGCACCAATGGGCCGTACGTCCGCCTTGAGTAGTCCGACGCGCCGGAGGCGCAGCACACGCAGCGCGCAATCGGAGCTGCCGCCACCATCCTGTGCGCCGCCGCCACCATCCTGTGCGCCGCCGCCACCATCCTGTGCGCCGCCGCCGCCGCCTCGCTGGTCGTCGCCTTCGTCCTCCAAGCCTTCCTCCTCGTCGTCGTCCTCGTCGTCCTCCTCGTCGTCGTCGTCCTCCTCCTCCTCGTCGCCCTCGTCGCCGCTCTGGTCTCCGTGGTGGTTGTCGTCAACGGAGCGAGGTGCGCCTTTGCCGTCGATGGCGTCGGCGAGCGCGAGCGCGCCGCTCACGCCCACGCGCGCGTTGCACACCATCAGTGCTGAGAGGTGGCCGCGAGCGTGGCGCACCCACGCCGCAAGCTCCTCGGCGCCGTCCGGCCCAATTCGTGGCGCGGAGCCTGTGATCTGTGGGCCGATCATGGCCAGCGTGCGCAGCTCGGGATGGACCCTGAGCACGTCGCGCACAAGCAGCGTGACGGTCTCGTCGTTCAGCAGCGTCGAGCTGAGCCAGAGCTCCGACAAGCGCTGACGTGTCCGCAGGGGACGGAGCCACCACGGGGTGGGGGCCACCAGCTGTTGCGCCTTAGGCCGGGTCTGACCCGGAGGTGTCGCGTTCCAATATCGTAGCGCGGTAGCTTGCTTATGCAACTGCTGCTGCGGCGAGCGGAGCACGACGATGCTCACGTCTAGCATCGCCAGCTGCATGGCTCGGCACGTGCAAGAGGCACTGGCGACACAGCGGAAGTCGCCAACTGAGTTGAGCACGTGTGTGAGCGTCTCGATGGGTAGCGAGGTGAGCGATGGCGAGTCTGCGAGGGCCGACGGCGCAGTGGTGAGCATGCGAGTGTCTGCCATTATTGCACTTGTGTTGCGTTTCGTCGCTCCTTGCGCCATGGAGGGCGAAACGACCTGGATCGAGCTTCCGAGCGATGGGGTCTCACGCAAAGTTTTGAGGCGCCGCTTCGTTACAACCGACTATTGTAAAACCAACTCGATTTTGCATGAGCCATAACCCATAAGAAACGGCGTGCCTTGGTGACACGGCACCGCATGCGGGCCGCGCTCCCTTTTTAAGAGCGCCGGACTCGAATAATAGCCGCCTTCGCTCGCGGCCGCTTGCGAGCAGCTCACTTAGAGGGTAGCCGCCCACTGGTCGACAAGCTTGTCGTTGCTCATGAACGCCTCCCACTTCTTCCAGTTGTCGGCGTTTTGCTCCCACGCATCAAACGTCTCAATCGTGGGCGGCTCGAAGCCCCACTTGGAGGTCGAGCCGCTGGTGGTCGCCGGCGCAGCGGCCGCCGCCGCCACCGGCACCGGCTTTTTGCCCGACATGGCGCCCTTCAGCTTGACGAGGCCGAAGACGCCCGCGTAGCAGCCGAGGATAGCCACGACAATCTGTGCAGACACGTGCGCACGGCGCATCGTCAGCAATGGCGAAGGAGACAGCACCGCACGAGCAGCCCCTCTCCCCCCCACGTCGTTCGCTCGGCCTGCGACGCGCGCGTGTGCACGTCTCCCTTGTGCACGGCGAGAGCTATACCTGCTCATCCTTCGGGAGGATTTTCCGGATCTTCGCCTCCATGTCGCCGCCACGACCCTGCGAGCGGACCAGCCACGGTGAGTAAGGGGCTCCATCACACGGAAGCTGACAGGCGCCCCGCGCAGGCCCCACGGCAGCACGCAGGCAGGGCCCTCAGCGTCCAAGAGCGCAGAGAAAAGTCACACCATCCTGGCTTGTGCTTCGTGGCGCCGTCGCAAGCGCCCAGGCTTTCCCTCACACCGTCGGAGCAGTAGAGAGGAAGAGGAAGGAAGAGCGTCAATAAACTTTCCGTACTCAGAACTCTCACATGAAACCGCCGCTTGCCGAGAGCAACTCCAAGAGCGAGCCCGAACTTGCCGACGGCAGGGAGCATATGCGCACGTTTCACGTCGCCCTGCTCGCTGCGTATCTGGTCGCGCTGTACTGCTGGCATCTGTTACTGGGCAGCTTCTTCGTGCCGAGCCCGTCACAGCTGCCGCTACCAACGAAGACGCCCACGGGGACGAAACCCAGGGTTGAGTCGGTGCGGAGCAAAGCCGTGAAGCCGCCACCCTTGTCGCCCTCACCACCGCCGCAACCACCGCCGCCACCACCGCCGCCGCCGAAGAAGAGCTTGGAGGACAAGGCGCAATGCCAGGGTCACGTCCACACCGAGTACGACGGCGCAGTCATGGTGCCCGGCACCGGAGTGGGCGCAACCGTCTCCAAGTCTCCCGCTGACTGCTGCAGGCTTTGCCAGACGACTCGCGGCTGCAACATCTGGGTGGCGTGCACGGACGCGTGGTGCGGCGACCAGTGCTGGCTCAAGTGGGTCGAGGATCCTTCCAAACCGCTCACGCGCGCTGTTGGCGGCACCACCCCTTGGACCTCGGGTGCGCTGATGAAGGACTGCCCAAAGTCGCAGCCGGTGCCGTCGAACGCGAGCTTGGACGCAGTGCGCGTCGTGGCGCTCAAGACGAGCGCCGGCGAGATCCGCATCCGGCTCAAGCCCGAGTGGCACCTGCCCAGCGTGCGCTTCGTGCAGGCCGCTGCACTCGGCGACTTTTGCACTGTGAAGTGTGAATTCTACCGGGCCGAGCCGGGCTTCCTATTCCAGGGGGCGATGCGCGCGCTCGTCGAGCCGAACAAGCACTGTCGCGCGTTCCCGGGCGGCCCCGCGGAGTGCACCGACCCCAAAGAGCGACCGGGCGGTCCTATCATGGAGCAGTTTGACGTGGCCTGGGCGGGCGGGAGTAACGGACCCGACTTTTTCATTATGGTCGTGCGATCCAACGGCTTCGGAGCTTCACATACGGTTTGGGGAACACTCGCCGACGAGTCGAGCAAGCAGCTCGTGCTCAAGCTCGTGCGTGGACCGAGCAAGTCCGCGCCCGGCACCATGCGCATGCTCGACGATCCCGTGCGGTTCACGATCAGCCCATCGGAAGAGCCAAATCTGAGCTGAGGGAAGGGACAACTGTGCTTAGCGTTATCGATTTTCCCACTGCCAAGTCTGAGACTCGTCAAAAGATGTTTTCACGCGAACCTCGCCGCCATCGATTTCCGCGGCCAGTGTCGCTGCTGGGATGGGCTGGCACTGGACGGGAGAGACGTGGGAGTGGCGGCACCTTGATCTTACGGAGCTCTTCTACGCGGCACAGGATGCGGTGCAGTCTGGCGACATCGACAAAGCTGAGGAGAACATCGTCGAGATCGACCGCGAGTACAAGGCGGAGTACGAGGGCTCTGCCTACTCTGCTGCAGCCAATGGCGGGCCGCCCGCGATGATGGTTACGAGCATGGCGCACAACACACGAGCTGAGATGGCGCTCGATCGCGCGCTCGACGACGGCTTCCCGCTTCGTGCTTTCCCGGAGGAGACGCTACGCGAGGCGGAGGCGCACCTCGAGCGTGCGCTCAGCGTCAACCCGTGGAACACGGCAGCGCTGATGAACAGCGCGATGCTCGCGCGCGACCTCGGCGATGCGGACAAGGCTGCCGAGCACTGGCGCCGCGCGTCGTGCAGGCCGCCTTCGTGGGAGGACCCCGACTGCAGCGACGACGAGGACGAGGTGTGCGACGGCTGGCGGGAGGCCTGGCTCGTCGACCCTTACGAAAAGTCGGTGGCGCTCGCGTGCATGTATCGCGCGCTGCTCCTGTGCCAGCTCGGCGAGCACGCCGACGCCGACCGCGAGCTGCGCCGCTTCGGCTTCCGCTGGAAGCTCGCCCCCGGCGTGTGGGATCTTGCAGCAGGCCGCTCCGACGGGATTGTCGCGGGTGCGCCGGGCTTGCTGCCGCCGCCGCCGCCGCCGCCGCTGCGGCTGCCGCTGAGCGGCGGTGGCCACGGCGGCGAGGCGGCGCCCTCTGCGGAGCCGCAGGGGGCGGGGGGATCAGGCGGCGCGGCGTCGTCGGCGGCGGTAGCAGCAGCGGCGGCGGCCGCGTCGCCGTGGTCGGTACCGGTTCGCCAATTCGCCAATGCAGTCGCACCCGGCATCTATCAGGCGCTGCGCCGAGCCTTCGCGCCGGAAGCCGCGTACTGGCGTGAGACGCAGTACGAGAACGCCTCCGCGTCCAAGCGCTACTTCACATTCTATGTCGATCTGCCCGAGCTGCTGCGAAAGGCAGGCGCTGCCGAGGGCGCCGCCGTGGGCGCTGCCGAGGGCGGCGGTGGGGATGGAGGCGAGGGCGCCGAAGGGAGCGTTGTGTTGGGCGCCGCAGGGAGCTTGCCGTCGCCGCTCGCCGCGGCCCCGCCTGGTGCTCGCTCGCGCGCCGCCGCGAGCGCGCACGTGAGCCGAGGCGCCATCGTGGGCGCCAGTAGTAGTAGTAGTCAGAGCCGGAGACAGCGGCGCCGTCCCTCGATGCAAGAGGCAGCGAGTGCGGCGGCATCGGCGGCATCACCGGCGTCACCGGCAGCGCACCCGTGGCGGTTACGCGCCCTCACGAGCGCGAGCGCCGTCGCGAGCGCGACGTTCGGTTGGAGGGCCCTCGATCACAACGTCGTCGAGCGACTGCTGCTGCGCCTCTGGCCGCTGCTGGGACGGCCCGACCTGACGTCCTGTGAATGGTGGGTTCACCAGAGGGCGGCGGGGCGCAGCTGGGGGCACGAGCTGCATTTCGATGTCGAGGAGCGCACCATGGAGATCACGGGACGCGTCGTGCACCCCGCCGTCTCGTCCGTCGTCTACCTATCCGAGCACGGCGACCCGACGATCGTGCTCGACGAGACGATCGACAAGCCGCTCGGCGCCCAGCGCGTCTTCGCCGCCCATCCGCGAGAACGCTCATTCCTCGCCTTTGATGGCCGGCTGCTGCACGGCGTGCTGCCCGGCCCATTCGCTCACGGCGCTCCCCGAGGGCCGCCGCAGCCTCGCCTCACGCTTCTTATCGCCTGGTACTGCGAGCCGACCGCTGCAGCCATCTCGCCTGGCGCGAGCGCGAGAGCTGGCGCCAAGTTGGGCGCCCAGTACGGCGCCCAATCGCGTGTGCCGAGGGCGTCGCGTCATCAAACCTGGCCCAGCGATCTTGAGATGCGCCCCGAAGAGCTCGCCCTTGACGACGAGGCGTGCATGGCCTCTGCTGCCGCCGCCTCTGGTCTGCCCACAGATGGGATGGGCGAAGGCGCCCTGGGCGAAGGCGGCGGCCAGGGCGCGGGCTTGCTCGCACCGGAGCTGCCAGTGCCGTATGCCTCGCCTGCGTGGATCCCGGTGCCGCCTGCCGACTTGGTGCCAGAGGGGCGACCTGGCAAACGCGCAGTCCCTGCCTCCGCCTACAAGGGATTGGACACGAGCCTCGACGGACCTGTGTACCAGACAGCCTCGTGCCCAAGCATTCACACCCTTCATTCACACCAGACGGCCACGTGTCCAAGCAGCAGCAGCAGCCAAAAACGCGGAGCAGCCGGCGGCCTCGATCAGCGCGACGGCGGCGACGGCGGCGGCAGCTCCTCACAACGGGGCAGCGCTCGGGACAGCGCTCGAGGTAGCGCTCGGGGCAGCGCGAAGGACAAGGCCACCTTCTCGCTCACGCCGCGCGAGATAGTGGGACGTACCGGGCGGGCCGAGCTCCTGTGCGGCGAGCCTCCCACCGCGCTGGCGCCGCCCGAGACGCCGCGGCAGCACTTTTTCCTCGTAGAGGCAGATGAGGTCGGGGCGAGGCTGCGGACGGAGCACGGTCAAGGGGGCACGTGGGCCGAGGTGGCGGTGCCGCCAGGCGCGAAGCGGCCACGTCGCCTGGGCTCCAAGGACGCTGGCTCCAAGGATGCTGGCTCCAAGGATGCTGGCTCCAAGGATGCTCCAATCTGAGCGCGAACCCGCGCAGCTGCCTAGAAGGGGGTAGGTCCCTTTATGCCAAGAAGTGTGCTAGCCAGTGCGCGTCATACGCATATGACCAGTGCGCCATCTCGCGCTCGGGAGATACACGCGGCCGGGAAGCCGCGGAACGCAAAACGGCTGCGACGATCCGAAAATCCCGGACGCGGGTCCCGGCTCCCGCGTCCCGGGACGCGACATGGGCATGCGAAGCAACGTAGAGCATATTACCGGCGTATTCGATTCGCACACCGGTTCGACCGCCGAGCGGCCGTCGCGTTCCTTTCGCCTGAGGTCCACAGAGGTGTGAGGAGCTCAATCTGGACCAAAGAGCAGGGGTCCAGGGCGGGTCCACGCGCACCACCACCAGCGGTGAGGCGTGAGCGGCCGTTCCCCTGACGCTCCACCTGAGCACACCGCCACAGCCGCGCGGAGCGCGTGAGCCTGAGGGAGCTCACTGTGGTCCAGCGGCAGCGCAAGTTTTTAGGCGTTAACTGAGTCGCGCGCGCTTGAGCGTTGAGGCTGGTAAACGAGCTTACAGCTGACAACAACGATACGGACTGCTAGATATGAGAGAGCGAAGCGGAGCACACACTGTCCGTCCCGCCCACCATGCGGTGCGTGTATAAACCTGTGCGAGCCTGCCCTCGCCGCTGGCCTTGCCGCCCGGACACTATGTGCGCTGGAGGGCGGCGTGAGGTGCATCTCGCCGCCCAGAAGAGCGGCAGCCACTCGCACGTCTCTCTAATCGGCCTTTGCCCTCTCGCGCTCCTCATCGTCGATTAGGGAGCCGTCGAGATTCTTCAACTTCTCCAGCCGCTTGATGACCTCAATGCGCCAGTTGCCCTCCGCGTCGTGCTTCTGGTACAGCGGGTTGTTGACCAGGTTGAGCTCGCGCAGCTTGGGCAGACCCTGCAGCCTCTCCACCTCCGGCCACTTGTCGATCTTGTTGTTCGAGGCGTACAATACCTGCAGGTTTGTGAGCTTCTCAATGCCCGCAAACGAACCGATCTGGTTGTACGAGAGCCACAGCTGCTCGAGCGAATCGGAGATCTCGTTGAGACCCTCGATCTTTTTAAGATTGTTACGCGCGAGGGAGAGGATGACCAGAGAGTCGCAGCCCGCGAGTCCCTCAATCTTGGCAATAGCATTCGACGACATGCGGAGCTGCCTGCACTTTTTGAGCGTGGAGAGGGCGTTGTCCATCTTCACAATGAGCGGCTTCATGTTCGAGATCGGGCACAACCGCACCTCCTCCATCTGCAGCCGCACAAACCGTGGGTCGCACGCGCGTCAGTGGCTCGCCCTCCCTCTCTCCCGAGACCACATCTTCCTGGCGGGGTTCGGCGGCGGGCGGCGCGCGCACCTCAGCAGCCACCTTGCCGTCAATCTCGATGTCCTTGATTGCTTCCTTGCATGACGTCATGGCTCTCTCCGCTCGGCAGCTGCGGCTCTAAACGCGCGGTCGTCGAGCGCCACGAGAGAGCAACGGTGCACAAGAAAACTGCGACACTGAGAGAGCGCCCACAGAACGTCCACACGCGCGCCGTGTCGTGCGCGTAGTCCGCCCGGGGCGAACCACACAACGAAGGCCTCGAGGCACGATATACCCGTGAACTTGACTTGACTTGACTTGACTTGACTGAACTTCAAGTTTGCCGATGTATTGCGCGCGCTCGTGGAGGTGAAGATGGAGCCCACCCGCGTCCTCGAGTTCAGCGAGAGCTTCGCGGAGCAGGACCTGCTCCACTTCCAGATCATCCTGCTCGGCGGCGCCACCTATGTGTGGGTCGGCACGGAGGACGGTCGGCAGGACGCGCTCGCGATGGGCGTGCCCTCGACGATCGCCTCGCGGCCACCAGCGGGCACCACGCTGCTCGGGGCCAGCAATACAGATGGCGCCTCGCAGGCCATGGCGCAGAGGCTCTCGCGCAAGCTCGGCCATCCCGTCTTTGTCTCCGTCAACCTGGGCTCGAAGGACGCAGACGGCGAGCTCCGCTTCTTTGCCGAGCGCCAGGTGCTCGAGGCGCTCAAGCGTGGACCCAAGCTTGCACCGGCAGAGGCGTCCGTGGAGGGCGTGGCGGCTTTGACGCTCGCGGACGCGGCGGCGCCGACTCCGCCGCCGCCGGCACCCAAGGAGGCGGAGGCGCGCGCAGCCAAGGCCGGAGCGCCGATCTTGCCGCTCCGTGGTGGTGGCAATGCCTTCTCCGTAGCCGCCACCGACGCCGCCGCGGGCGTCGGCGCTCGGGTCTTCGAGGTGTTCGAGGACGCGGACGTGCTCGGCGAGAGGGCGACGGCGCTGCTGCTCGAGGCTGCCGCCGAGGCCCTCGCAGCGCGCGGCCAGTTCACCGTCGCGCTCAGCGGCGGCTCGATTCCGAAGCTGCTCTGCCCTTCCCTCCTCGCGGCCAAGGACCGCGCGGGCTTCGAGCGCTGGCACCTCTTCCTTGCGGACGAGCGCTACGTGCCGTACGAGCATGCCGAGTGCACGCTGCGCGTGTGGCAGCAGGCTCTGCTCGATCACGTGGGCATCCCAGCCGCCAACGTGCACGCTCTGAACGTCGCGGTACCTCTCGAGCTCGCCGCTCCACTGATTGCGTCTGAGTGCGTCTGATTGCATTGCATGCAGGTGCCTCACGAGCTCGCGGCTCCACTGATTGCGTCCGAGTGCGTCTGATTGCATTGCATGCAGGTGCCTCTCGAGCTCGCGGCTCCACTGATTGTGTCTGATTGCGTCTGATTGCGTCTGAGTGCATCTTATTGCGTTGCATGCAGGTGCCTCTCGAGCTCGCCGCTCGGGAGTACGAGGCAGCGCTGCTCGGCGTGTGCGGCGGCAGCGAGGCGGCGCCGCCACGCCTGGATGCACTGCTGCTTGGCATGGGCCCCGACGGGCACACCGCCTCCCTCTTCCCCGGCCACCCTATTGTCGAAGAGCGGCGCCGTTGGGTGGCGCCCATAGCGGACTCGCCCAAGCCCCCCCCCGAGCGCGTGACGCTGACGCTGCCGGTGCTCAACGCCGCGCGTCTCGCGCTCTTCGTCGTCACGGGTGCTTCGAAGGCTGAGTGCGTCCGGCGTGCCTTCGCGCCGGAGCCCGACGTACCCGCAGGCCTCGTCCTCGCCACGCACCGCACGCACTGGCTGCTAGATGCGCCTGCGGCCGTTGAGATGCTCGCCGAGCAGGCGAAGCAGGAGCACATGTACGGATGACAGGCGGCAGCCGTGCCGACGGCGTGCAGCTGGTGGGGAGACGTAGGGCGGTCAAGTTATCGGAATTGGTGGGGTTTGGGTTATCAGATACGTATCATACATGCGATCCGAGTGTATCTTGAATGTATTCTGGATGTATTCTGGATGATGATTACAATGTTTCAGTCAGATTACAGAGACATCACATGACGTTCGAAGATACGTTCGAAGATACACATTTTTGTGTTGTATTTTGTTGTATTGTCTTACGGACGGGAGGGAACATGTAGTACATGTTAGTGTGTTGGTGGTGTGTGGTGCCGTCCTTTGAGACGGTGCGTGGTGAGATGGGTGACCGCGACCGCGACGAAACTGGCTGACTGTCTGAACTGGGAATAACTTCAGAACGCGAGAAAGCACGAGAAAGGGTATGAACATGGCCATTTTCCGTGGAGATGGCCGAGTGTGCGCGCATCGTTCGACTCGATCACGAATACATGACATGTTCACATCCCGCATTGCCGGGCGTAGATACCGACGCTCCTTATCATCGACGCATTTCTCCTGCCCATCATGCGGCCATCCGCTGCTACCCTCGCAATCCTTCGATCACTCGCTGGCTTGCGCGAACGGTCATGTAATCAGCAAAGCGCGCGAAGGCCATGTTCACCTCCTGCGTCCCATGCGACAGAAGCCGCATGAGCTGCTGGAATCGGAAGCGATTATACGGGCGCAGCGAGCCTTCTTCGAGATGGGTGGGTTCGCAACGCAGGCGAGTGCACTGGCCGAGGAGGTTAGCCGCGCTCTCTCAAGATGCCCTGAACGTGAGGGCTGCGACACCAACATACTGGCCGCCGGCTGCGGCGAGGGGTTCTATCTGCGCAAAGTCGGTGAGCACCTCGCGGCTACGGGACGTGCCGCTGCTGGTCTGTGGGGCACCGATACCGAGAAGCTCGCCGTGCGCTACGCAGCCGGGCGGCAGCCAGGGGCCAACTTCGCCGTCGCATCGCCGCACAAGCTGCCTTTTGCAGATGGCTCTTTTGATGTGGTCTTGGTCGCGTTTGCGCACGCTCCCTGGGACTCGATTTGTCGCGTGCTCCGTCCAGGCAGCGCCGTGATCAACGCACGTGCTGGGCCCGACCATTTGCGGCAACTCTCGGAACGAGTACGGGGCGGCTTGAAGGCCGAGAGGGCGGGCCCGGACCATCACCCCGCAGCGCTGGCAGAGAACTATATGCGAGTGCGCACGGAGGAGGTTTTTTGCGGCAAGCAGGCGACACAGCTTCTCGAGATGACGCCCTTTATACGACTGGGCGCCTGCCGAGACGAGTTACGGCGCGAAGTCGCTGCTGGCGCCCAGCTTCCGTGCACCGTTGACCTCATCATCTCGACACATCGCGTTTGGCTCGGGACCGGCGGAGAGACCGTGTGACCGCAGCCGATTCGCGCACACCGCGACAGGACACGCTCCAACTCGCCGTTCGCCGGCGCGGATCCGCGGCGGGTTGATCGTGCCGGTTTTGGCGGTGTCGAGATTTCTCGTTATGGGATATGGCGGTTCGGGCGTGGCCGCCGGTGGCGGCGTGTCCGTGTGTGCGAGCCAGCGTACCCGTAGCAGTATAGTAGTATACCTCACACAGTATCAACTCAAGAATTAGAAATGGTCCTGGAACTCATCGCAGCCATGGGCTCGTCCAGATTCTTGCTCTTCGAGCTGGACTTGTCGTCGGGCTGAAGATTTCCTCGGAATACTGCTCGAGCCGACCAGCGACTGTGATGGCCAAGTGTCGGTCACCTGAGCTTTGGGTCAGCTCAAAGATCGACGTTCCTGGCGGTAGTGGCTCTTGGGCCTTGGGTTTCATGTAGGTCGGTGCGGACTTCGGTCTAGACACCGCCTTCTTCGCGGCCGGAGTGGTGGGTGGCGACCGCGGTGGCGATGGGCCATAGCGCATCGCTGGTTGCCGCCAATCTGGCTTTAGTTCCATCAGTGAAGCGCTGTAAAAGGTCAGGCCGATGGGCCCGTCCCTGCCACTTTTGGTGGCTGCTGGTCCCTGTCGCCAGTGGTGGCTGCTGGTGGCTGCTGGTGCCCAGTGGGAGCGATTGAGTCGGGCGCCAGCCTGTCGCTTTTGGGGAGGCGAGCCATGGCTCGCGATCGGTGTGTTAGGGCTAGATGGCATGTCGAAGACCGAATAGTCACGTCGAGTGATGGGCCGCTCGAGTTCAGAGTCGGAGAGCCGGTAAAGCCTGGGCTTGATGAGTGAATCATCAACAGTTACCTTGAGGCGGGCGTGTTCGCGTTTCAGAGCCACGCCTTCGCAGATGCCGCACTTGAGACACTTCCCGTACTTGAAAAAGTGAAGGCCACCAGCGGTGCAATCGCCATGCTCTGCGATCATAGCGCTCCCGGGAGGGTGCTTGAACGTCGGTACCGGCCCCGCATTCCATTGTGGCTTGGCGCCGCCTGCGCGGATCTCCATCATCTTGGAGAGCTTGCTGAGACATTTTGGACATTCGTCTTTGCGGTATTTGTCGAGCCATCGGAACTCACACAAAGGGCATTCTCGCCATTCGAGCGGAGCCTTAACGAAAGCTTCATGCGCATCCTCCTTAGCTACAAGGTGCCGCACGAATGGAGAAAGGTGAGGCCCAATCAGACGGGTTGTATCTGCTCCCGACCGTCGGACTGGGTCGTTCGGAGGCAGATGCACACCGTCTTTTATCCCCAGCTGCTTCGCCAGCTTTGTCACCTCATACTGCAGCTTCGCAACCCTTTCCTCTTGCAGTGGCGGTGGTGTTTCTGGTGCGATGAGGTTGAGGTGGAGCGTCGCAACCCTTTCCTCCTGCCTTTCTTCATGCAGTGGCGCTGGCGTTGCAGGTGCCGGCGGAGCAGATGGTGGAGGTGGTGACGCCGGTGATGTCGATGGCGGGGAGGAGGCGGGCACTAGCAGCTTGAGGATCTTATTGCGCGATCCAAGCTTGATGCCCAGATTGACAAGGTCTGTAACAGTAAGCATCTTGGCATCGTCCACGGAGAAAATATCGTTGTCGGCAAGGATGGTGAGAGCTTCTGGGTTCACGCCGGCGAGGAGATCGCGCAGCTCAGGCTCCATGGAGTTGTCGAACGAAGGCACGAGCGAGAAGTCGCGTTCTTCCGAGCCCCGCTCCGACACCACGCTCTCCTTGCCCCTGGTCGAGGGGCGTCCACCTATAGAGGCACCCTGCGGAACTTCGAATGAAACGTCCACTGTGTCCGTTCACAATTCACGAAGTATCCTGAGTGTGTCCCCGGTGTTTATGAACAGTGTTTTTGTACCAGGGAAACTGGAAGGAATCTCGCGGTTACCTGTTTAGGAAAACTGAGCAAGTTTTGGGGGATCAATGGGAAAAGCCACCATTCGACGACCGAAGACCACCAAGGCCGACAGCAGTGGCTTGCTCGTGCTAGGCATCGGCATTGCGCTCGCGGCTGCAGCATGTGCGTGGTGGTTTTCAAGGTCACCACCTCTGCCTCCACCTCCGCCGGTGCCACCTCAGTCAGACCGTTCACGAGCACTGCGCTGGGCGACTGCGATGGATCTCGCCGATCAAGGTGCTGCGCCATTTCGAGGCCTGCTCAGCGTGTCCATGGCCGCACGATCCATGGCCTCAGTTCGAGGCAACCTGTCGCTGGCCGGCGTGTGCTCAGGCCGCTGCTCGGAGGATGACGGGGAGGAGCCTGCGTTTGAGCAATGGCTTACGTGGCTCGCGGCCCAGCGATTCGACGGCTGGCAGGCGGACGCAGCCGATGCGCTCTTCTCAGCCATTCGCTCGCGCCACCTCCGCGGAGTCGAGATTTTGTGTGGTGGCCTCCGGTCTGAGGGCATTGTGAGTGCGCTGCGCAGCACGCCGCTGCTGCAGCTCGCCGCGACGACGCGTGCGGAGGTGGCGGCCGTCAGCCGCATCCTGCTGCTCGCTGATCGCGAGCATGTGCGTCGCCGCCGGCTACTCGGCTGGATAGCCACGCTGCGTGATCTCGAGCCCACAGCTGTGGAAGCTCTCTTGAGGGACGCTCCCGGCGCTTCCACAGCTCAGGGCACTTTCACAGCTCAGGGCACTTTCACAGCTCAGGGCACTTCCACAGCTCAGGGCACTTTAGCGAGCGGGGTGGAGCCGTCTGCTGGGGCGAGTGGATCCGCAGTGCGCCAGGCGGCGGTGAGCGCCGTCATGAGCAGTTGATTGCCTCTGATGACCACAAATGAGTGTTCATGACTTCCCTCATCAGGTGAGCGCCGTGGTGAGCCGCTGGACAGCACGCTTCTTCACACCGTTGCTCCGCCTGGGGCTCGACCCGATGGTACACGACGGCCCGCCCTGCTGCGGCGAGAATGCACTTCATGTTGCGGCATCCTATGGCAACGCGCCCGTGGTCGAGGCACTCCTCGCACACACGCAGAGCATGGCTCCTGCGCACGCCACGACTCCCGCCATGCGCTCCGCCGCTGCACTCCACGCCTTGCGCGTGCGCTCGCGAGCCGGGCTGACGGCGCTGGGTCTAGCCGCGGCACGCGGACGGCGAGAGACCGCCTGCCTATTATGGGCGCGCGAGCAGCAGTACGGCGAGATTTTGTACGGCCCACTTACGTCCGTCGACTTACGCAATGCCAACGGGGCCAGCCCACTGCACGCGGCCGCCGCGGCCGGCGCTCTTGAGGTTGCCAAGCTGTTGCTTGCAGCGGACGTTGGCGTTCAAACGGACGCTGCCGCCGCCGCCGACGTGCCTGCCGAGCATCGATGGACACTCGAGGGTTGCGCGGGCGCGTCGAGCCGCCCAGACGCGCCCGCGAAGGGAGCGCATCGTGCGCCGGAGGCGTCGGCGGCGTCGGCGTCGGCGGCGGCGTCGGCGGCGTCCGGCGTAGCCGAGCGCGACGACGACGTCCAGTGGGGCAAGGGCGAACTGCCTGCCGAGCTGCTGGGCATAGCGCTCCTGCCATGTGGTGGGAGCGCGCATGTGGTCACCGAGGCAGCCCCTGAAGCCTCGGCCACCTCGGCCGCCTGGCCCGAGCGCTTCCTAAGAGAGTTTTATGCTCCGGGGCGTCCGTTGTTGCTGCGGGGCGCGGCCTCGGATTGGCCTATGCGCCGCGCGTGGGCACGGCCCCAACTCCTGGCTCAGCACGGCATGCTCCGCTTCGCTCCAGCGGCAGTGCCCTTTGCGGCATCCTTCGGGCTCGCGCATTCACAGCCCACGCGGCTACGAGACTTTATGGGCAGCCTCTTTGCCCACGACGTGGATGGCGCCACTGGGCGCATTGGCAACCAGAGCAGTGCAAGAAACAGCGGCACCGACACGGCGCTCACGTACATCTTTGAGCGCTCTAGTGCTCAGGGCGGCGCGGCATCTGGCGCCGTGCTGGGCGCGGCGACGGGCGGTGCCGCGACCACCGCCGCAGCGCCGCCGGACGCCCAAAACGACGCGGTCGGCACACTCCTCGCTGCGGCGCGCCTGCCGCCGATGCCCCCCCTCCTGGCCAAGCCCAATTCCCCCTTCCAGCCCCAGCCGGCGCAATTCTACCTGGGCCCGGCTGGGGCGGGAGCGCCAATGCACTACCACGGCGACGCTTTCAACGTCCTCGCGCACGGCCGCAAGCGCTGGTGGCTCTTCCCGCCCGACGCCGCCAACTTCTCGACGGTGCCTGCAAGCCAGTGGGTGCGTGAGGCGGTGCCCGACCTTTGCGGCCGGTGCGAACGGCGCGAGCTCGAGCTGCGTCACTGCCCGCTCACGCTCACCCAGGAGGCAGGCGACCTTCTGTTCGTGCCGCGCGACTGGGGCCACGCCGTCTTGAATCTGCAGCCGGCCGTTGGATACGCGGTCGAGTTTGACAGCCCTTGGAGTCGCTCATCCACATGACATGTGCGTGAAGTACGTGTCCGTTCTTGTGTGGGACTGTGAGAGATGTCAAGTCAAGTACTAGTCAAGTCTGGACTTGACTTGACTTGGGGATGGCAGGACTATGAATTTTCTTTTTCTTCTTCTTTTCTGGCTGGCTGTGTGGCGGCCTTCTCCTTGTGTTCTTTGGGGCACATGCAGAGCTCCTCGGGTGATTGCCCCTTGGAGGGGAGAGCTTGAGTGGTTCCCTGTCTCGAATCCGGCTCTATGCCGGGTCGTTGACATGCGCGAGGACGGACGGAGCCAGCGTCTCTTCAGGGGGCGGCTATTAAACTTCTAATGGCTGCCCCCTGGCGCGCCCATCTGGGGGTTCACCGCCCATGTCGGCGGGCGCGCTCCCTCCCGAGTTCATATTTGGGTCTCGCCGATCTTCTCTTATAGGCTGTTTCTCAGCTCTCTGCCTGCATGTGTCTCAGTTGAGGCCTGGCCTGTATTGTATTGTTTTGCCTTCACGGCTGTGCTGCTTACGTGTTGTGTGTATTAACATGAATGAAGTGGAAATCCATGGGCATGGCCGATCGATGCGCTTGCCTCGCATTGTTCATCGCTCCCTTGTGTGTCCTATCCGCCGTCCCACCATTGACGGAACAAGATCGCTCCCACCGGTGCACACACGAGCTTACGGGAGTCGTCCAGAAGGCCACATCGAGCCAAATTGAGGTGGCGCAAGGCACCGATACTCTGCACTATGCTGGACTGGTGATTGAGCACGTGCATCAGAGCTCGATGGATCTACTCGCGGGGGACGAAATCACGGTCGAATATTCACGAACAGCGTCGCGGCCATTCGGCTGGGTTGGGCCCCAAGGCCAAAACGCGGTCATGAAAGTTGGCCAACGAGTGAGACTTTGGGCCGACAGCGAGTTCAAGCTGCTCAACCCAAACGGCTTCGATGTGTTGGTCGAGCCGAGGGCGCCGCCTCTTCGAGCGTCGCGGCAGGATGGGCTTGCAGGCACTGTAGAACTGACGCGCGATCTTCGTGATGGCGAATGCCCTTGGCTCGAGCCTGAGAGGAAGCTGGTGCAGGGCCAGCGGTTCCGCGTCTTCTCCGGGCACACATACGGCGTCATCAGTCCGTCGGGCGTTGCCGTGCAGGATGAAGGGGATGACGGCCCCTTTTTTGAGCTGCCTGCAGATGCGCTGCGCCGAGTGCGGGACGGTAAGGATGTTTTCTGAACGCGTGAAGGTTGATTGGGCTCTGAACTCTGCCTCGACCCGACCGTGTTGCCACCTGGGACGGGCGCGCCCGCGCCAAGCATGGCTCATGTTTCAACGTTGAGACACTGTTGAGACGTTTTTATTAACACTTAAGCTCAGGAAGTGTTAGCCTGTCTCAACACCTGTTTCAGGAGCTGCAATTGAGGAGCTGTTGAGACAGCCTGTCTAACACCTCTACAGCCCGTCTTGGACACCTCACGACGCGACCGCGCTGCCCGCGCCGCGCGGCCCCCGTCAGGCGCTTCCCCTCCGCCGCCGTACGGTACTATGAAAAGCGTAGTACACGCGAAAAAGCCGTGGTGAGGCATGAGTGCAGGAGCGTAAACAGAAACTGCTGTCTCGGAATTTGGAATCTGTATTTTGTCTTTCAATTTCCAAATCGCAGGGCGAGGCGCGTAATCTGGATTCTGCATGGCGATATCTGGATCTTGAAATCTGTCCAGGTTCCAAAATCCGCGGCGAGGCGCGGAATCTGGATTCTGGATGGCCTGAGCCGGTTTTTGGAAACTGTCCA